>OJSE01004159.1_pt1 | contig 11638 bp, 10 predicted proteins | sample 1599351 | NCBI WGS metagenome assembly OJSE01 (sample SAMN04168656, study PRJEB22393) | human gut metagenome | biome: human gut microbiome; feature: stool | host: Homo sapiens | collected 2014-03-17 | reverse complement strand
TAAGAAACGGTCATCGCAGCAGCCATCGTCCATACGGACGCTTTCTTCTTCCATGATCTTTTCATAGTGTTCCCTTCCTTTCTCTTAAACAAAAAGAGCCGGTTTTTAACCGGCTCCCATAAATACTCCGGTAATAACTCTTTTCTAAGTTTATATTACCAGATATTATATCAAATAAGTACTTTCAATGTCCTTACATCTCTTAAGAATCTCTTACGATGCCTGGTCAAACTGGCTGTTGTACAGATCAGCGTAAAAGCCCTTCTTTTCCAAAAGTTCTTCGTGCGTTCCGCTTTCAATTACATCTCCATCCTTTAACACAAGAATAAGATCTGCATTTTTGATTGTGGAAAGACGATGTGCAATAACAAAAGAAGTACGATTCTTCATCAGCTCATCCATTGCATTTTGGATTTGAAGTTCTGTTCTTGTATCGACAGAGCTTGTTGCCTCATCTAGAATTAGCATAGGCTTATCAGCGATCATTGCACGGGCAATTGTTAACTGCTGCTTCTGACCTTGTGACAGATTAACCTGATCATTAAGCACTGTATCATAGCCATGCTGCAGCGTTCTCACAAAATGGTCAAGACCAACAGCGCGGCATGCCTCCTTCATGCGCTCATCAGAGACATTTGGCGTACAATATACAAGATTTTCTCTAACAGTACCCTCAAACAGCCATGTGTCCTGAAGAACCATACAAAACTGAGAATGAACCATTTCACGTTTTACCTGATTAGTCGGAATGCCATCAATGCAGATTTTTCCGCCCTGAATCTCATAAAAACGCATAAGCAGATTGACAAGTGTTGTCTTTCCTGCTCCCGTTGGACCGACAATGGCAATTTTTTGTCCAGCCTTTGCCTGTGCAGAAAAATCATGGATAATCACGCGATCTTCATTATAGCCAAACTTTACATGTTCAAATGATACATCACCCTTTACATTGTCAAGCGTCTTTGTATTATTGCTCTCGTCATCCATCTCCTTTGCCTCAAGAAACTCAAAGACACGCTCACCTGCTGCTGCCGCTGACTGTAAAGACTGTGCCGCCTGTGCGATCTGAGATAATGGCTGTGTAAAATAGCGCACATACATCATAAATGCAACGATTACTTCAAAGCCAATAGTTCCCTTCATAGTCAGCACTGCACCTGCCACACAGACTGCCACATAGCCTAAGTTTCCGATAAATGTCATAATAGGCGGCATGAGTCCGGCAAGGCACTGTGCACGAAATGCACTTTCTCTTAAATTATTGTTCATGCGCTCAAATTCAGCTGCTGCCTGCGCTTCTCCATTATATGCCTTTACAACTGTATGACCCGTGTAAATTTCCTCAATGTGACCGTTGATCTCACCAAGACAGCGCTGCTGGCGCACGAAATATTTACTGGAGTGCTTTGCAATAACTGTCATAAGAACAAAGCCAATCAATGTTGCCACGATTGCAGTAATTGTCATAATCACATCTGTTTTAAACATCATAAAAAGTGAACCGACAAAAAGCGTAACTGCGGAGACAAGATTTCCTATGCTTTGGTTCATAGACTGTGATATCGTATCAACATCATTTGTGACACGTGAGAGGATATCACCTGTCGTAGAGCGGCTGTAATAGCTCATCGGCAGACGGTTAATTTTTTCTGAAATATCACCTCTAAGCTTTTTTGAAATATTTTGTGTCACTGTTGCCATAATCCACTGCTGACCAAATGACAGCAAAGCACCACACACATAAAATGCAATTAATGTAAATCCAATCTTAGAAACAGCGTCCATATCAACGCCTGTTACAAGACCTTTTCCAATTTCCTTTGTCATCTCTGACAGCTTATCTGGTCCAAGAAGCGTCAAAACCGTGCCTCCTGCCGCGCAGATAAGTGCAATGATCACAACTGGAAGATAGCTTTTGCAATACGAAATCAGCTTTGACCATGTTCCCTTAAAATCAGATGCCTTCTCAGCAGGACCTCTTCCCATGCCAGGTCCACGCATACCGCCTCTTCTGCCCGGGCGGTTCTGTCCAGGGGTATATTCTTTATTTTCCATTATGCAAGCTCCTCCTTTGACAGCTGTGAATATGCGATCTGACGGTATACCTCGCAAGTTTCCATCAGCTCATTGTGCTTGCCCATTCCGGCAATCTTTCCATCATCAAGCACAATAATCTTGTCCGCATCGCGTATAGTACCAATTCGCTGTGCCACAATGAAACGTGTTGCATCTGCACAAGTTTTTCGTAACGTATCGCGAAGAACACGATCTGTCTTGTAGTCAAGTGCTGAAAATGAATCATCAAAAATTAAAATCTCTGGATGACGGCATATCGCACGTGCAATTGACAGACGCTGCTTTTGTCCTCCTGAGAAATTAGATCCTCCCTGTGCCACAAAAGCATCTACGCCGCCCTCTGTCTTATCGACAAATTCCTTTGCCTGCGCAGTCTCAATTGCATGCTTAACATCATCATCAGTAAAGCCTTTTGTACCATTATTTCCATAGGCAACGTTACTTTTAATGCTTCCTGTAAATAAAACGGCTTTCTGTGAAACATATCCAATCTTATTTCTAAGTGCCTTCTGTGTATATTCCTTTACATTAACGCCATCGACAAGCACTTCTCCCTTTGTAGCATCGTAAAAACGCGGAATCATGTTGATCACAGTACTCTTTCCACAGCCGGTTGAACCAATAAAGGCAATTGTCTCACCCTTATGAGCAGTAAAGGAAATGTCCTCAATGACATCCTTCTCTGCATCTGGATAACAAAAAGATACATTGCGAAACTCAACTTCACCCTTTTTGCCGTCAATTCCATTCTCTTTTGTGCCATCCTTAATCGAAAGCGTCATATCAAGTACTTCATTAATACGCTTTGCTGATACACTCGCACGCGGAAGAAGCACAAAAATCATGACAAGCATCATAAAGGACATAACGACCTGCATAGCATACTGAGTAAATACGATCATATCTGAGAAGATAGTCAGCTTATCAAACATCTGAGCATTGCTGATCAAATAAGCGCCGATCCAATAAATTGCTAACATCAGTCCATTCATTACCATCTGGATTCCCGGCATCATAGTTCCCATAGTGCGGTTTGCAAACAGCTGCGTTTTCGTCAGCTCATCATTTGCATCATTAAATTTCTTCTGCTGATAACCTTCTGCATTGTAGGCACGAACTACATTTAAGCCTGTCAAATTTTCTCTAGTGACACGGTTTAAATTATCTGTAAGGCTTTGCAGCTTTTTAAACTTCGGAAGCGCAACAGCCACGCAAACACCAACAAAGCTAAGCAGCACAACAACAGCCACACCAGTTGAAGCAGTCCACTGCCAGTTCTTTGTAGAAATCTTGCACAGCGCCCACACTGCCATTATAGGAGCCTTAAGTAAAACCTCCAAACCCATAACAATCAGCATCTGTACCTGTGTAATATCGTTTGTAGAACGTGTAATTAAACTTGCAGTAGAGAAATTTCCAATTTCTTCCATTGAAAAGGACTGCACCTTATGAAAAACCTGTCCTCTTAAATTGGCAGAAAAATTAGATGAAATTTTTGATGCACATATTGATGTACATACTGCCGCAAGCAAACTTCCTAGTGCACATGCAAGCATCTTGCCTCCTGCTATCAAAATATCATTCATCTTGCTGCCCTTAGTCTGGACAAGCTTTGTAATTTCAGACATATAATCTGGCATTGTCAGACTAAGCCACACCTGCACGATAATAAACACAAATGCAGCTGCCGCCAGAATAAAATCTTTCCATGTAAGCTTCTTTAACAACTTAACCATTATCTGCTGCTCCCTTCTTTTTTGATAGGAACTATTATAGCGTTCAAAATAGAACAGTCAATACAATTTATATAAAATTTAGATTGTTTATAAAAAAAACGTAACTATTCAGAACCCCATTCGCAAAATCGCATCTTCGATGCTTCTATTTTGCTCATGTGGTTACCTCGCCATATAAAATTGCTATTCTGTCTGAATGCAAGCATTCACAGAAAGCAATTTTGCATGGCTCTGAATAGTTACAAAAAAACGAAAAGAGGCAGACTCTTCATCTGCCCCTCTTTTTGCTCTAATCTAATTCACCCCTGCTCATGCACACCTGTAACAGAAAACACAACCCACTCTGCGATATTTGTCGCATGATCTCCGATTCGCTCAAAATACTTTGCAATCATCAAAAGATCAAGTGCATACTCGCCATCCTTTGGATTTTCTGAGATCATTTGAATAAGCGACTCCTTTACCTTTAAGAAAAGATCATCGACCACATCATCGTGCTGAATTGTTGCCTCTGCCATTGCTACATCACGCTTTACATAAGCTTCGACACTCTCTGTCACCATACGCATTGCAGCTACTGCCATCTGACAAATGTACTGTGCATCTAATCCGATTCTTCCATTTAAGAATCCAATAATCTCTGCGATGTCGGATGCCTGATCACCGATACGTTCCATATCTGTAATCATCTTAAGTGCTGCTGAGATCTGTCTTAAATCTCTCGCAACTGGCTGCTGCTGAAGCAAAAGCTTTAAACAAAGCGACTCGATAGTGCGCTCCATCTGATCAATCTCACTGTCTATCGGTGCTATCTTTGCTGCTGTCTGTCCATCTGCATTTGCCAGTGCCTTTGCCGCCAGCGCTAACGCCTCCTCACAAAGCGATCCCATCTTTGTCAGATCACGATTCAAAAGCGCCAACTGCTCGTCAAACTTGCTTCTCATGTCTTCACCTCACTTTTTTGTTCCCATTAGCCAAAACGTCCTGTAATATAATCCTCAGTTCTCTTATCCTTTGGCTGCTCGAAGATCTTCTGTGTCTCACCATACTCTATCAGATCACCAAGCAGGAAAAATGCGGTGTAATCAGAAATACGCACGGCCTGCTGCATGTTATGCGTAACCATAACAATTGTGTACTGTGATTTTAATTCGCTTGCCAGTTCTTCTATCTTTGATGTAGAAATCGGGTCAAGCGCACTTGTTGGCTCATCCATCAAAAGTACATCCGGCTCAACAGCAAGTGCTCGTGCAATACAAAGTCTTTGCTGCTGTCCTCCTGATAAGCTAAGTGCCGATTTTTTCAAGTTATCCTTTACTTCATTCCAGATGGCTGCGCCCTTCAAGGAATTTTCCACGATCTCATCAAGCTTTGCACGGCTTGTAATTCCATGGGTGCGCGGTCCATATGCGATGTTGTCATAGATGCTCATTGGAAATGGATTTGGCTTTTGGAATACCATTCCGATATTTCTGCGAAGCTCATTGACATTTAACTTTGGATCAAAAATGTCCTCGCCGCGGTAACGAATATCGCCTGTAATCTTCACACCAGGCACCAGATCATTCATTCTGTTTAACGACTTTAAGAATGTGGATTTACCACAGCCAGAAGGACCAATCAGCGCCGTAATACTCTTCTCCTCAATATTGATATTAATATTCTTTAATGCCTGCACCTGTCCATACCACAGACACATATCTTTTACAGTAATTACGCTGCTCACTGACTCTTCCTCCTCTGAAAATACTTACCTAACAAAGTTGCAGTTAAATTGATAAACACGGTTAATACCATTAAGATTGCTGCAATAGCAAATGCAACACCAAACTCACCCTGCTCCTTAGCATACATGTAAAGCGCAACTGTAAGTGTTGCACCTGCACTGTGAAGACCATCTATCATTCCATTTACTGCATGTGCAAGACCTGCGGTGAAAAGAAGCGCTGCTGACTCACCGATAATTCTTCCGACAGAAAGAATACATCCTGTCACTACACCATCAATACATCCTGGAAGTACAACGGTACGAATAACTCTCCACTTTCCTGCGCCAAGTCCAAATGCACCCTCGCGGTAGCTTTGCGGAACTGTCTTTAAACTCTCCTGTGTTGTACGCATGATAGTTGGAAGATTCATGATCACAAGAGTAAGCGCACCTGCTAAAAGAGATGTCTGCAAGCTTAAAAACTGACAGAAAAACAGCATTCCGACAAGACCATATATAATAGAAGGAATACCTGAAAGTGTCTCTGCTGCGTACTCAATCATGCCAACTATTTTTTTGTTTGCGGCATACTCAGTCAGATATATTGCAGCACCAACACCAAGCGGAAGTACAATTACAAGTGTTGCAATTACGATATAAAGTGTATTTAAAATATCAGGCAAAATACCAATGTTGTCATCAAGGTAACTTGGAGATGTGGACACTAGTTTCCAGCTTATGTTCGGAACACCTCTATATAATACATATCCGATCATAAACAATACAAGTCCACATGTAATTGTTATGGAAAGCCCCATCAAAAACTTCATCAGACCTATATAAAGCTTACGCTTTACCCCCGGTCCATTCTTTGCAGCGGCACGCACTGTCATCACCGATTTTACATTTGCTGTCTGTGACGCCCCTATTGCTTCCTGTTTTGTCATCTTACTCACTCCTTTTATGAATCCGTTTTTCAGGCTTTCTCATGCTTTAAGAAAAAGTTCAGTGTTGCATTGATCAGCATGATGAACAAAAACAGCACTAACGCAATTGAAAACAACGCCTGTCTTTGCAGTCCTGCTGAATATGACATCTCACTGGCAACAGCAGTCGTCAAAAAACGAACACTCTGAAACAATGACGGCATATTTGGAACATTTCCTGAAACCATCATAACTGCCATTGCCTCGCCAATTGCACGGCCCACACCTAATACAACTGCTGCTGCAATACCACTTCTTGCAGCCGGAACTGACACCTTAAAATATGTCTCAATATCTGTCGCACCAAGTGCAAGTGATGCATCCTCATATTCCTTTGGCACTGCCTCAAGCGCATTCAGTGAAACCTTAATGATAGACGGCAAAATCATGATTGCAAGTACGATAATCGCTGCCAGAAGGCTTGCACCATCTGGCACATTAAACAATTTGCGGATACCAGGAACAAGAATCAGCATACCGACAAGACCATAAACAACAGACGGAATACCTGCTAAAAGGCTGACAGCTGTCTCAATAACACCCCTTACCTTTGGTGATGCAATCTTTGCCAGGTAGACAGATGTGAAAAATCCGACTGGAACGCCTAATAAAATTGCACCTGCTGTTCCGTAAATACTTGTCATGATAAACGGTAAGATTCCAAATGATGGCTCAGAGGCGGTCGATGCCCATTTTGTGCCAAATAAAAACTGAAACAGACCAATTTTTGCGATTGCCGGCACACCGGAGATTACCAGATAAACTGTAATTAACAATACACATCCGACCGTAATCAGTCCGAGAATCAAAAATATGCCATGTACTATTGTCTCTAACAGACTCTCTTTGCTCTTCATAAATCCTCGCACCCTTCCAATTGTGATTATTCTGCTACCGCAACAGCACCTGCTGCCAATATAATATCTGCTGCATCCTTTGAAGTTGCGTAATCGAAGAATGCCTGTGCTGCCTCTGATAATTCAGTACCATCCTTTGTAACAAGAACGAATGGACGCTGTACCTTATAAGAACCATCCTTTACTGTTTCCTCAGTTGCCTCAACACCATCTACTGATACCTTTTTTACAGTATCCTTTACTGCTGCTAAAGATGCATATCCGATTGCACCTGGATTGCTGGAAACAGTTGTGATAACATCACCTGTAGATGTAAGCTCCTGACGATACTTGCAGGAATCAGATGTACCTGTAATAGACTCGAAACCATCTCTTGTACCACTTCCTGCCTCACGGCCAATCAGAACGATATCAGCATCCTCTCCGCCAACTTCACTCCAATTTGTGATCTCGCCAGTGTAGATCTTTGCGATATCATCAAGTGAAAGATCCTCTACTGTATTTTCCTTATTAACAATGATTGCAATACCATCAAGTGCCAGTGTAGTTTCTACTAAGCCCTGGCTCTTCTCCTCATCCTTTAATGCACGGCTGGAAAGACCGATATCGCAGCGTCCCTCAGATACAGCAGTGATTCCAGAACCAGAACCAGTTGGGTTGTAAGTAAAGGTAGCATCTGGATTTGCCTTTGTAAATGCCTCACCAAGAGCACCGATTACCTTCTCCATAGAAGTAGAACCATCAGTTGCAACGCTTCCAGATACAGGAGTCTGTGCATCTGCCTTAGACTCAGCTGCTGCAGCAGATGTATCCTTAGCCTCAGTCTTAGCCTCGGTAGAAGCTGTGGTTGCTGCTGTTGATGCGGTTGTTGCTGCTGTTGACGCTGTAGTCTCCTTTTTATCTGTCTTTCCGCATGCGGTCAATGTTGAAATTGCAAGAGCTGCGGTTACTGCCATTGTGATCATCTTTCTCATAATAAAAACTTCCTTTCTGTTTCTACCCATTTTGTTGTGTTTGTTTTATTTTCTCTTAACGCCACTAATATTATTGTTTCTTTGTAAAATCAGAAAGCAGTGATATGTCAAATTTATGTAAAAAAAGAAGCGCAAGCTAGTTGCTGCGCTTCCTTTTTCTTAAAACCTGTATGACTTTAATCATAGGATAGAGACTTACTATTTAAATATTCTACTAATTCAGCAACTGTTGTGACAGGGTTGCTTTCTCTTGTAAAAATTTCCTTATGTTCTAGCTGTAAAGCACTCACTCGCTTCTTTGCCCTATCAATTGCAGTTTTTTGAAGTGGTTTCAACTGATCATATACTTCCGTATTTTTTTCATACTGTTCCAACCTGCCTTTTCGCTTTAATAGCTTAATTGTGGCGTCACAATTTTCAACCGCAGTTGTTTGATTATTAAAATGTAAGAGGAACCAAATTTCAAAACACGGATTTGAAAAAGCAATATGATACCCTTCTTTGATAGCAGTCTGTTTTGCCTTTGCAAGCATAGCATTTGTATTATCATCCCGATCAAACACACACCATATCTGGTCACCCTCATCTGGATAATATGGACTATACCCAATTGTTGCTCCTGCTTTTTGTACCAGCTTATCCGCTGATTTATATTGAGATGGAATTGGTATAATATCAATATTACAGTCTCTGGTACGAAACCGTTTAAAATATCGAATTTCAGTTTCTGATCCTTCGCAAATCAAGTATACAACAGGCTTCCTTTTTCTTTTACCTGATGCCCTTCGCTCTATTTCCTTAATTCTGCCCATCCCAGATACCTCCCCTGATAAACGGAATTGCCCCATATCTTCCTTGCAAGTATCCTCTGGAAATATTCTCCTCTTTCCTTGGTGAAAACTCTGTCAACGCATAAATATCTGTCTGCATATTTCTTTCATCTTTCTCTGCAAACCAGATTTGATCTCTGCGAAGCAATTTTAAATCCAGCAATCCAGTATCATGAGTTGTAAAAATCAGCTGTGCATGATTTTTGTTACTATTTTGATCTTGTAACATTTCAATCAAATGTCTGGTAAGCATTGGATGCATACTTGCCTCAATTTCATCCACTACCAGTACCGCACCAGAATTCATTGCATCCATCCACAAACCTATTCTGGAAAAGAATCGTTGTGTACCTACTGACTCCTGCCCAAGCAATAACGTATATTGTTTTCGCTTTCCGTCCGCATTCACAATCTGATGAACAGTAGAAATAATTGGCTTTTCCTTGGTACCGGACAATTCTATATCACTAATTCCCAAATCAGCCAGCATCATTTCTTTCACAATACGCTGCTTTTTTTCACCGCCCTTGCGAATTGCATCAATGGTTATTTCATTTGATATTCCTGTTGCAACCAATCCACGAAGATTTTTTTGAAACCACAAATACGCATTTTCCGTCTGAACACAATTCCATTCATTAGAACTTGTAAGATATAATCTATTTTCCGAAGTTCTCCCCGCAAGCGTAAGCTGCTCTTGAACACTTTCACGAAATTCATACTGATCTTTTTCCCTATTAAAAATCAAAGCTTCTCTGCCATTTGGCCAATGATAAAGATACTCACTAATAATTCTCTCATTATTAAAAGAAAATCCATATGCGTATTTAATACCTTCATAATAGTAAATCACTTCAAGCGCAGTTGGTTCTATCTGTTCATCAACAAAGGCAAATGGCTCATACGGAAGTTCTTCTCCTTTGAGCGGTTTTGCATAATTACCACAAACCATTTCTCTCATAAGCAAAAGTGCATGAATCACATTACTTTTGCCCGCTGCATTTGCTCCATAAATTGCCATAACCGGAACTATTTTCTTTTTTCCATCCGGTGTAATGAGGCACTCTTTCATGCTTTTATCAGCTGCTGCTTTCATACTTATAACAGCAGTATTTTTTATTGAACGATGATTCGTAACCGAAAATTGAAGCAGCATATCATAACCTCCTGATTTCATTATTCGCAATATCATCATACTTTAAAAGTGCCTCATTGTCAATTTTATTTACGTTATTTGCATTTTATATGCATTTTTTTAAGATAAATGTTGCTCTGTCTCCTCATTTATATATCTTTCGTTTTTTCATACTCTTCAATCAGGCACTGCTTCAACTGCATTCGCTAAGTCCTGCCTAATTTCTTCATTTGGAACAAATGTCATTTTTCTAGTTTGATCATATCCAAGATATCCCAAATGAATCATGTAAGTCAAAACATCATCCTTGCTCTTAATGTTTACAATATCATTCTTAAAGGTAGCTGTATTTACCTTAACAGATGCACCTGAAAGCATCTCAACAATAGCCGTTTTTAAGCCATTATAATTCATATTGATGAGCGGCACAATTGCCTCATACGATGCCGTCTCCGACCAGTAACTTTTAAATTCACCACTCAGCATCACACTTACGACTGCTCTAGGATTGTAGACAGAATACTCTTTTAAAAGATATCCATCATACCATCTTTTGATCTTATTAAAATCAAGGCTATATGCTTTTGCCAGTCCTTGCACTTCCTCTTCTGTAAAACCGATACATGGTGCAAGCCTGCCCGGGCTAAGCATGGTAAATTCATCAAAGTTATTTAGCGCCGACTGCGTTTTTTCTTTTTTAATTGGCAGTATACCCGTCAGGTATGCCAACTGAATATACTTTGTTGGCTCAGTCCCCTTAAACATGCCTCTGAGAAATCCAATATATTCGTCTTGAATTTTTTGATTTGTGGCCTCATCACGAACTAAAACATCCCACTCATCAATAATAACAATAAACTTTTTTTGTGTCACTGCATTAATCTTCGACAATGCCTCTGGCAAAGACACCGTATCAGCCGGCAACACATCTGGATAATACGTGCGCAGTTCCGAAATCGTTTTTTCTGAAATATAGGAAACGATATTCTCAGGACTCCCTGCCGGTTCCATACACCATTGAATATCCAGATGAATGACATCATATTGATTCAAATGCTTTTTGAAATCAGGTGCTTCGCTGATTTTCAACCCCGCAAACAATTCCTGCGAATCACACCCTTTGCTGTAATATGCTGTGAGCATATTTGCGGTTATTGATTTGCCAAATCGGCGTGGACGACTATTACAGATATATCCCTGTAAGGTGTTCATTACCTTATTTGTATACTCCAGCATTTCAGTCTTATCAACGTAAATTTCAGAATTTACTGCCACCTGAAATGCCTGATTCCCAGGATTTACAAACATGCCCATACTTTCTCATTCCTTTCTGTTA
>OJSE01004154.1_pt1 | contig 11653 bp, 10 predicted proteins | sample 1599351 | NCBI WGS metagenome assembly OJSE01 (sample SAMN04168656, study PRJEB22393) | human gut metagenome | biome: human gut microbiome; feature: stool | host: Homo sapiens | collected 2014-03-17 | reverse complement strand
GGGCGGAGCTTTTCTTCCCGCCATATCACGGTTTTTCGCTGCAATGATCTCTTTCATTTTCTCCGGTCTCCGCGTTCCACTGCCGACCTCCAAAAGCGTTCCCGTTAAGATCCGCACCATGTTATAGAGAAAGCCGTTTCCTGTATACAGGAATTCGAGCTTCGTTCCATGTTCCACGATCCGGATCTCATCGATCCGGCGCACCGTGCTTTTTTTCATTCTGCGGTTCGCGCAGAAGCTTTTGAAGTCATGTTCGCCGATAAGAAATTCCGCCGCCTGTCTCATCGCTTTCACATCCAGCTTCTTCCCGCAGCCATAGACATATTTTCGTTCGAATACGTTTTTCTTATCCCCGGTCTCCACATAATATCCGTATGTTTTTGAGGAGGCGGACAAACGGCTGTGGAAGCGTTCCGGTGCGGGATCAGCCTCAAGCACCCGGATATCCTCCGGCAGATACCTGTTTAAGTATTCTTTCGCAGTCTCTCCGTCCGGGCAGATCTTCGCGTCCACATGGAAATTTGCCACCTGGCCTTTTGCATGGACTCCCGCGTCTGTTCTTCCGGACCCGTGGACCTCCACTTCCTCTCCCGCCATTTTTAAAAGCACTGCCTCCAGTTTCCCCTGGATCGTATTCTCCGTATTTCCCTGTTTCTGCCAGCCGTCATACCGGCTTCCGTCATATTCCAGCGTAATGCGAATATTATTCTTCATTGTTGTTCCTTCCTGATCTCAAAGCGGACCCGTTCCGGCTTTTCCCGGTAAACAAAAATTCCCGGCAGAATTTTCTTCCTTGATCCGCCGGGAATTTCTGGCTCATCTGCCTGTTACCGCCCGGAAAAGACTATTTGTCTTCCAGCACGGATGTACAATGCGGACAGCGTGTCGCATGGATATTGATTTTTGTTTTGCAGTACGGGCATTCCTTCTCCGTAGCAGGAGCCGGAGCTGCCGGTTTCTCGAACATTTTCTTTGCGCGGTTCAGCTGTTTGACTACCATGAAGATCACGAACGCCATGATAATGAAGTTGATGATCTCTGTGATAAACAGACCGTAGTTTACGGTCGGAGCTGCTGCCGCCTGCGCCTCAGCCAGAGTCGCGTAGTGCTCTCCGTTCAGCGAGATAAACATATTACTGAAATCCAGCTTTCCCGTGAAAAGTCCGATCACAGGCATCACCATGTCGCTGACTAAGGAATTTACAAGATCCTTAAATGCAGCACCGATGATCATGCCGACTGCCATGTCGATCATATTGCCCTGAACGGCAAATTCACGGAATTCTTTCAGTAGCTTACTCATTGAAAGACCTCCTGGTGACTGCTCTTCGCAGATTTTTTTGTGCCTGTTCCTTTTCTTTGCCAGATGAACAGGACCAATTTTCACCACTATTCTACCAATTTTTCTCTTTGTTGGGAATACCCAGTTCCTGTTTTTTTATCTTTTCCTCAAATTTTCCCCATTTTATCCTGCTTCTGTCCCTCTGCAGTGCTCGTTTCCATCACCGGACTTTCCCCGATGGATCTCCGTCCTGCCCCGTTCCTCTCCCAAAATGCGACAGCAGGAGTAAAAGCTCATGAGCAAACAGCGGCATGGCGGAGAGGATGATAAGTCTTGCCCATTCTGTCTTCGTGAGCCGCACGGTCTGGAACGCCGCAACGAGCGACGTCTGTTCCGTCACCACAAACTGCAGGGAGAATCCGACCGCCAGCGCCAGAATCATCAGCCGGTTATTCACAGGATCCATCCGGAAAACAGACTTTTCCACATCCCGCATCCCGATCGCGTGGAAAAGCTGGGACAGTCCCAGGACGGTAAAGGCATACGTCTGGCAGTGCGCCAGGATCATGGGATCTTCCAGCACTTTTCTGATCCCGGCAAGTGCAGCCGGTCTTCCGCTCCCGACAAGAAGAGCTGTCGGAACGACCAGAAAAGCGGTCAGGCTGATCAGTGCGATAAGAAATCCGTAAAACACCGTGCAGATCCCGCCTCCGTGGGCAAACAGGCTCTCTCCCGGTCTTCGCGGCTCCTTTTCCATCAGCTCCATTCCGTCGCACACATCCGTCCCCAGTGCCAGTGCCGGCAGAGAATCCGTGATCAGGTTGATCCAAAGGATGTGGCTTGCCTTGAGCGGGGCTGGCAGCGAAAACAGGATCGCGAAAAACATGGTCATGATCTCCCCAAAGTTCGAAGAAAGCAGAAATATCACCGTCTTTTTGATGTTTTCATAGATCTCTCTTCCTTCCTCAATGGCATTCCGGATCGTGGCGAAATTGTCATCCGTCAGAACGATGTCCGCCGCCTGTTTTGCCACATCAGTCCCGTTCTTTCCCATGGCGATCCCCACATCAGCCGCCCTTAAAGACGGAGCGTCGTTTACCCCGTCCCCGGTCATAGCGACGATCCCGTCCGCCTTCTTAAATGCCTGAACGATCCTGACTTTGTGGTCCGAGGAGACCCGCGCGAACACCCGGATCGATCCGATCCGTTTCTCAAGCCCGTCGTCGCCCATCCTGTCTAATTCCTCCCCGGTCACGCACTGGGCCGGTGAATCCGCGATCCCAAGCTTTTTTGCCACTGCTAGGGCCGTATTTTTATGGTCTCCCGTGATCATCACCGTTGTGACCCCGGCGCGGCAAAATTCCCTTACCGCCTCCGCGGCCTCCGGGCGCACCGGATCTTCCAGGACCGCCAGCCCCAGGAATGTCATCCCTCGCTCGGACATGTCATTCCCGTTCTTCATGGCTGCCCCCAGGACGCGTCCGCCTGACGAGGAATAAGCGGAAACCTTTTTTTCATATTTTTGTCTCCGCTGCTCCGTCATGGGATGGATCCCCGTCTCGTCCTTATAGTGGTCACACCGTTCCAGGATCACATCCGGCGCCCCTTTCGTGAATGAGACGATCCTGTCCTGTCTCCGGCATACCGTTGTCATCCGCTTCCGCTCCGAGTCAAACGGCAGTGCTGCGCTCCTGACCCACTCCCTTCTCAGCTTCTCTGACCATCTTTCGTTTTCCCGGCCTCTCTTCTTTCTGTCTCTGACGTCCGTCTTTTTCTGATCTTCGCTTTCTCTGTCCGCATAGAGTAAAAATGCCGCCTCCGTGGGGTCCCCGATCACCTCCCGTTTTCCCCATTTTGCATCATTGCAGAGAAGAAATGCCGTCAGAAGGAGTTCCGGATCCCCGTCCAGCGCCTGCACCGTCATCTCGTTTTTTGTCAGCGTACCCGTCTTATCCGAGCAGACCACATTGACAGCTCCAAGCGTCTCCACCGACGGCAGCCTCCGTACGATCGTGTTTACTTTTGCCATCCTGGAGACTGAGAGTGCGAGAACGATCGTGACGACCGCCGGAAGTCCTTCCGGGACCGCCGCCACCGCCAGGGAGATCGCCGTCAGGAACATCTCCCCCGCATCCCGCTTCTGGAAGATCGCCATCAAAAATAAAACAGCGCAGAGTCCCACCGCCAGGATGCTTAACATCGTTCCGAGGTCTCCTAACCGCTTCTGCAGCGGGGTGATCTCCTCCGGCGTCTCGTGGATCAGCTTTGCGATCCCGCCGATCTCCGTCTCCATTCCCGTCGCTGTGACGATCCCCTCGCCGCTCCCGGCTGTCACAAATGTGGACATGTACGCCATATTTTTCCGGTCCCCCAGCGGGGTATGCGCCCCTGCCAGAAATCCTGCGTCTTTCTCCACGGGAACCGACTCCCCCGTGAGTGACGATTCCTGCGTTTTTAAGTTCTCCGCAGTGATCAGCCGGAGGTCTGCCGGAACCTGCTGCCCGGCACTGAGCAGCACGAGATCCCCGGGGACCAGCACGGCGGAATCCACCTCAAGGATTCTCCCGTCCCGCCGCACCACGGCCGTGAGCCTCGTCATCTTCTTTAAGGAATCCAGCGCTTTCTGCGCCTTTCCTTCCTGTGCCACTCCCACCGCCGCATTTAAGAGCACGACTGCCGCGATGATCGCCGCGTCGCCCTGTTCCCCTAAAAGGATTGAGATCACACCGGCAGCTAACAGTACATAGATCAGCGGATCCATGAACTGCCCGATCAGCCGTTTCAAGACAGACGGAGGCTTCTTCTCCTGCAGTTCATTTTTTCCATATATGGACAGCCGCTGTTTTGCCTCCCTGTCGGACAGACCGCCTGGATCCCCGGCATCCAACTCCCGTTTTACGTCAAAGACTGTTTTTTCTTCAAACAAAAAATCCCCCCATCCTCTCCTGCTTTTAGCAAGTTTATGAGGATGGAGGGAAAAACATACCCGGCCGCGTCTCTCAATGAAATTTATAATTTCTGATCACGGCCTGCAATGTCCTTGTTCCATTATATTCATTTACATCTGGGTAGTAGATCATATCGATCATATTTCTTCCCGCCTGCTCCTCAAGGAACCGGTCCCCGTCGGCAAACAAAAGTCCGTCCACCGGCTGCCCCGTCTCCGTCACGAGATTCAGCTTTACGACATTCCGGTTCTTTCCGAGAACTCTCGCATTCCGGATCACCAGACTTTTCTGCGCGAACAGCGGTTTTTCATTTCCCTGTCCGAACGGCTCCAGGTCCTTTAACTCCTGGACGATCTTCTCGTTCACATACTCGAACGGCATCGGGACGTCGATCCAGATCTTTGGCACAAAATCTTCCTCCGTGAGCTCTGCGTCCGCGTTTAACCGTCTCCGGAACTCATCGATATCCTTTTCTTCCAGGGAAAGTCCTGCTGCCATCGGATGTCCGCCGAACTTCACGAGGAGATCCGAGACTTTCCAGAGTCCCTGGTACATGTGATACTGCTCGATGGAGCGGCCGGAACCTTTCGCCGTGGTCTCTCCGCGGGTCAGCACAAAGGACGGCTTGTGGAAATGTTCCCGGAGTCTTCCGGCGATGATCCCGGCTAACGATTCATGGCACTCCGGAAGAAATACAACGAGTACCTTATCGTCCATGTACTGTTTTTCCACCTGCTCGATCGCTTCCGCCTCCCCTTTCGCGGTCATGTCCTTCCGCATATCGTTGAGTTCTTTAAGCTCATCCGCCATCTCGCCGGCCCGTTCCGGATCTTCCGCCAAAAGCATCCGCAGTGCGACCTTCGCGCTCTTTAACCGGCCTCCGGCGTTTAAGCAGGGACCGATCACAAAGCCGATATGGTACGCGCTTAAATTTTCGATATCCAGGTTATTTTTTTCTATAAGTTTCCGGAGTCCGGTATTCTTCGTCGATCCGATCTTTTTGAGACCATATTTTACAATCAGCCGGTTCTCGTCCTGGAGCTTCATGACATCCCCCACCGTAGCGATGGCGGCGAATTCCAACAGGTCCATCCACTCACTCTCCGGGATCCCAAGCTTCTCATACAGCACCCGGATGAGCTTCCAGGCGACCACAGCGCCGCAGATCTCGCGGAACGGGTAAGTCTCCCCGTCCTGCTTCGGATCGACCACAGCGTCCGCCGGAGGCAGGATCTGACCATACTCATCGACCGGAACTTCGTGGTGGTCCGTCACCACGACCGTCATTCCCAGCTGTTTCGCGATGCTGATCTCACGGAGTGCCGCAATCCCGTTGTCGCAGGTCACGAGCGTATCCACTCCGTCTGCGGACGCCTGGCGGATAATCGACTCGTTGATCCCATATCCGTCCTTGATGCGGTCCGGGATCTCGTAATCGATCTGAGCATCATTTTCTTTCTCGACGCTGTATCGGCCTGCCTCCAATGAGCACCGCTGCGATAGTTCTTTTGCCGCCCGCTGAAATCCCTTTAACAAAATATATGTCGAGCACACGCCGTCGATATCGTAATCCCCGATGATCCGGACATGCTTTCCCTCTTTCAGCTTTCTTGCGATCAGCTCCGCCGCCTGCTCCATCCCCTTCATCAGACGCGGATCATAGAGATCGTCCAGCGTCCCATAAAGATATTTTCTCATCTCCGCTTCTTCCGTCAGTCCGCGGTTTCTCATGACCCGCACCGCGACCGGGCTGACTCCCAGCCGCATGGCGAGACCGGAAAAATCCGCCCGCTTCGTCTGCACCATCCAGAGTTCTTTCTTTTCCTCCATGTTTTTCTCCCGTTATTTTTTACCGTTTTTCTGCCAGATAAAAGTTTTCCATCAGTATTTCTGTCCATTTACTTTCAGCCACTGCCGCCGTTCCCTGCAATCCGGCAGGATTTTCCCGACTTCCGCCCAGAATGCCGCGCTGTGGTTCATCTGGAGTCTGTGGGCGAGCTCGTGCACCACCACATAGTCCAGGATCTCCGGAGGCATCAGCACCAGCTTCCAGTTAAAATTCAAGTTTCCCTTCGCACTGCAGCTTCCCCAGCGGGTCTTCTGCTCCCTGATCGTGATCGTCCCGTAAGAGACGCCCATGAGCGGAGCATAATGGCTGCATCGGGCTCTGATCGCCTCTGCTGCCCGTTTTCTGCCTTCCGCCCGTTCTTGATCCGTGTAGGACGGACGCTCCGCCATGATCCGCTCTCCGGCTTTCAGGCGCACCTCGATCCAGTCCCGGTGTCCCTCGACAAACCAGTCCGCTGTCTGCACCGGCGTCCGGTAAGGCGCCCGGACCGCGATCGTCCCGTCGAGATCCACTTTTAAGGACATGGACCTGCGCTTCGCCCGGATCAGTTCATATGTAAAATGTTCTGTCTTTCTCTTCATATGCTGTCTCCTATGATACGAAAAAAGGCATCTGCTAATGCAGATGCCTTAATCAGCGCGCCAGAGAAGATTCGAACTCCCGACACTACGGTCCGTAGCCGTATGCTCTATCCAGCTGAGCTACTGACGCACATTTGAGAAGTCTTGGTGAACCGCAACTCACTCAACGAAAAGTATTCTACTACATATTTTCGTTTCTGTCAACACTTTTTGAAATTTTTATTCAATTTTTTGTTTTACCGATCGCGGTGCGCAAAAACAGCTCAGCCGCGCACCGCAATCATGGTTCAAACAATCCAATTCCTATGCAGGATCACCCGCAGTACGATCTCCTTACCAGATCGACGGTTTCAGATCTGTCGGAAGCGGATTCGGATATGTCTCTCCGTCCAGCTCTTCCTTCCAGTCTGCCTTTGCTTTTTCGATCAGCTCCGGATTCAGGAGAAGCTCAGCGCCGACATAAGCCATGACTTTCGCTGCCGCCAGCATTCCCTTATGGGCGATCGATGATTTACCTTGGGCAACCGCTACCCAGGAGTGAAGCGCAGTACCTGCCGGGAAACAGCTCGTGTAGACCTGTCCTGTCGGAACGACCCAGCTGACATCTCCGACATCCGTGGATCCGCCTCCGCCGTAAGAAGTATTCTTATCAACAATGAAATCCCACATCGGGCTCTCTAAAAGCTCCTGACGGTGCTCTTTTCCTCCGATCGCGGATGCCTGATCTTTTAATCCTTCTTTATCAAGTTCCGTGATGACGCCCTGGAACTTCTTCGCATAGGCAAGCTCTTCCTCTGTGTAGCCGACCGGGATAACATGCTCCAGGTTCTCCTGGACAAGATCCGCAAGAGTGTCATTATTGATCAGGTTGGAATAGGCCGCAACTTGTTTGATATCCACCGTTGTTCCTGTGATCAGCGCAGCGCCCTTCGCAATGTCGCACATCCGCTCATAGAGCTTCTTCACCTGGGTTACCTTCGGTGCGCGGATCGCATAGAGGATCTGGGCTTCCGCCGGGATCACGTTCGGAGCGATTCCGCCGGAGTTTGTGATAGCGCCGTGAACTCTCGCCGCATCGATCATGTGCTCTCTCATATAGTTGACACCGATATCCATGATCTCAACTGCGTCCAGCGCAGAACGCCCAAGCTCCGGAGCACCTGCCGCATGGGAGGAAATTCCATGGAAAGTAAAGAATGCACGGAAGTTTGCCAGATGATAACCGCCCTTCATTGCTTTATTCATGGTATACGGATGCCATGTGATCGCGATATCACAGTCATCAAAGTAGCCGTCGCGGACCAGGTATGCTTTTCCACCTGCATTCTCCTCTGCCGGGCAGCCATAGTAACGGATCGTTCCGCTCATATGGTTCTCTTCCATATACGTTTTTAAGGAATCCACCGCAGCCACGGAAGCTGTTCCGAGCAGATGATGACCGCAGCCATGTCCGTTCGTCTTTCCCGGGATCGGGCAGCGTTCCAGGTTGTCTGCTTCCTGCTGAAGACTGGAAAGTGCATCAAACTCACCCAGGAATGCGAGGATCGGCTTTCCGCTTCCCCATTCAGCGATAAATGCGGTCTCTTCCCCCGCAAGATCCGATTTGACAGAGAATCCTCTGGATTTCAAAAACTCCTGCTGAAGTTTTGAGGACTCATATTCCTGAAATCTCGGCTCCGCAAAGCCCCAGATCGCGTCGCTGATCTTTGTGTATTCGCTGCTCCTCTGATCGATCGTCGCTCCGATCTCTTTTCTGAAATCTGTTCCCATATATATGTACTCCTTTCTATTGTCTGCCTTATTCATTCGCACACTTGCCGTTCGCCATAACCGTGCAAGCACGTTTCTGGCTCACTTTCGCTCTCTTGATTCGCATGAACTTATCGTTCATGCGCACACTCGCCGTTCGCCATAACCGTGCAAGCACGCTTCTGGCTCACTTTCGCTCGTGTCATTCGTGTCTCTTCCCTGTTACGGTTTCGGTTATGATTTTCCAGACGGTAACTGCATTTACCATCGGCTCCGCGAACGAATTCTCATCAAAGGCCTTCTTCGGACTTACCTGGTTCATGAGGACTGCCAGCGCTTTTTTCTTTTCCGCGGTATCTTCCACCAGACAAGCAGTTCCGTTTCCACAGATACTCTCAAAACTCGTCGTAGACTTGCAGGCTGTATCATAATTGATCGTCAGGACATTCGCCCCGTAAATGCAATATGAGACATTGGGATTTTCTCTGATCCTGTCGAGTTTTGTTCCCTCTTTCGCTCCATGGAAGTACAGGATCAGCTTCCCGTCTTCCACTTCCGCTCCGTAATTCAGCGGAATCAAATAAGGACATGGCTCATCGTGGAACGCAACGGTACACACAGTTTCCCGCTTTGCGATCGACACGATATCAGCCATGTCCTTCAATTCTCTGTCTTTTCTTCTCATCCAGACCTCCATTCCAGCCGCCGGATACCGCACTTTCCCTGTCTGCTTCTTTCAGATATATTCAGACTATATTGCAGAAAAAGCACGATCCGCCAGACTTTCCGTAAGATGAGACTATCATATCATAAATTTTTTTATCCCACAAGCAGTATACGATCGTTTAAAATACCACCTGGACCAGAAACATATAGAACACTGTCCCAACCGCGATGCTGAGCAGCGTATTCCGTTTCCAGACATGGAGTCCGACAACAGCAGCAGACGCCAGAATTTCCGGGATCCCGTGCGTTCCCGCGAACAGATTCATATTTTTCAGGCAGTACACCACCAGCATTCCCATGATCGCATACGGAAGAACTCCGGACAGATATGTGATATATCCCGGAACCTCCTTCTTGCCGCCAAACACCAGAAACGGCAGAAACCTCAAAAGCATCGTCACACCGGCGCACACTGCGATCAGCGCTGCCGCTCTCAAATCTATCATCCGTTATCCTCTCTCCTTCCTGACTGAGCATTTTCCTGCCAGACCAGTTTCATATGTTTCCCACCCAGTCAGAGTTTTCGTTCTTTCATATGTAAATTTTTCAGAAGCGTATCAGAATCATGCTGTTCTCCGGGCACTTTCTGTTCTCCTTCTCCCTCGCATCATCGTCAGGATCACCGTGATCGAGATCATCGACGGGATCAGGAACGAGGACGGTCCGAACACCAGCAGGCAGAGTACCGATGCTGCCACTCCGGCAATTGCGCTTCTGTGATCCTTTGTACTCTTCCACTGTTCGGTAAACACCACAAGAAACAGCGCCGTCATGGAAAAGTCGATTCCCTCCGTATTAATGTTCAGCACGCTTCCGAGTACTGAGCCAAGCACCGTTCCGAATACCCAGTAGATCTGATCCAGCAGCGATACCAGAAAGAAGTATTTTTTCTCCTCCACGCCTTCCGGCACATCCCCGCTGCACACCAGCGAATACGTCTCATCTGTCAGCGCAAAGATCAGATACGGCTTATACGGTTTCGTATCTTTGTACCGTTCCACCATGGAGATCCCGTAGAATAAATGCCGCGCATTGACCATAAGTGTCATAAGCGCCGCCGAGATCAGGGACGCACCTCCCGTTATCAGATCGATCGCCACATACTGCATCGATCCGGCATAAATAAACACGCTCATGGCGATCGCCCAAAAAACGCCGTATCCTTTTGCCCCGAGCAGCATTCCGAATCCCATTCCCAGGACGATATAGCCCGCCATGACCGGGATCGACCGCTTCCATGCATACCGAAATGTCATCTTTCTTCTCCTATTTTATCTCACAATCACGTCTGTCCGTTTTCCCTCTATCAGCCGGCATGACAGTTATCGGAATTTTCTGTAATTTTTATAACTCTGTCCATTGTAAAATGCAACTATAATCTATCCGATCTTTGAAAATTTCTTCATAATACCGATAAATTCCAGAACCAGTGCTGATGGATTCTCCGCATACACGATCCCATATGGCACTGTGTAATCCCATTCACAGGGAATCGCGACTAACGATGGGTGAAGCTCTGCCCAGGTTCCGATCGTGACCATGACACTGTTGGTCCGGTCGCACTGATTGAATACTCCGGTGCCATAAGATGCAACATCCTGAATGTGGATCTGCGGATGATTTTTTTCGATCTCATCCCTCAGTGCATCTATAAATTTCGTGTCTCCGCGCTCTACCATCAGAAGATTTTCGCCGTAGAGATCCGGCAGACGGAGTTTTTTCCTGGAGGACAGCGGATTTTGCCTGGAAACCGCACAGCAGAGCGGGATCTCCGTCAACGGTAAGATCTGGCAGCGGCGCTTCCATCTGGTAGATGGATAGATCCCCGCCACAATATCAAGATCTTTTCCCAGATTTTCTAACACATTCAGCCACTCCGGATAAGTGTCATCAAAGGGAACGATCTGAAGCTGGATCCCCGGATAGTCCCTGCTGACAGACGACCACAGGTCAACGATTGTTTTACACGGACGAAGCAGTGAGTGTGCCGATCGTGATCCGCCGTGCTCACGCCGTTACTCCGCTGACCGCCGTTCAAAGTGAATATTCGATGATGGAGCGCATCATCGAAAATCTCGCCGATGTGGAACTGACCGATCAGGAATTTAAGCGGATCGAGGAGGCACTCTCCGAAATCACGATTCACGGAAACCGCACCGATGCGGATATCGCCAGACTTAAGAATATGCGTTAAAAACAGATTGTCTCCGACAACGCTCCCTGTCTCTTTTTAACCTCACACCCTCATCCGATGCACAAAAATCCCTCTTTCCATGTGTAAAAGGAAAGAGGGATTGATCTATTAAATAAAAAAAGAAGCCTGTAAATACAAGCTTCTTTCATGCCGGTGACCGGACTTGAACCGGTACGGGGTTGCCCCCGAGGGATTTTAAGTCCCTTGCGTCTGCCTATTCCGCCACACCGGCAGACATATAAATATGTCGATGATGGTTTCCCATCGAGTGGGACCTATAGGGCTCGAACCTATGACCCTCTGCTTGTAAGGCAGATGCTCTCC
>OJSE01004152.1_pt1 | contig 11677 bp, 13 predicted proteins | sample 1599351 | NCBI WGS metagenome assembly OJSE01 (sample SAMN04168656, study PRJEB22393) | human gut metagenome | biome: human gut microbiome; feature: stool | host: Homo sapiens | collected 2014-03-17 | reverse complement strand
CCACCGAGATCTACACTCTTTCCCTACACGACGCTCTTCCGATCTTCTTGTCATGAAAGTGGCGAAGAACAGTCCTCTGAGTTTGACTGATGTCCATATAGGGGATTATATTTTATCTATTGATGGCAAAACGGTCAATACCGTAAAAGAAATGAGGGAAATTATTGATGCTCATAGACCTGGAGACAGGATTTCCCTGGTGTATGAACATAATGGCAGAAGCGAAACAACGGAAATTCTTTTGTCATCGGTATCTGAAAGTGATCAGTAATGAGATTCTCGATCCGGGCTATTGGAAAGATAAAAGAGAAATGGATGCGGGAGGGTATTGAAGAATACTCTAAACGTCTGAAGCCCGTGGCAAAAATGGATGTTTTAGAGAGTGATGAAGAAAAGATGCCGGAAAATCCTTCTGCGGCTGTAAAAGGAAAGGTGCTGGAAAAAGAGGGAGAAAAGCTTCTGAGATCAATTCAAGACTCAGGTTGTGTGGTGCTGCTGGACATGAATGGGAAGAAAGTTTCTTCTGAAGAATTGGCCGCATGGATCGCGCAAAAGACCATCATGGGTACGAGCCATTTTTATTTCATAATTGGTGGTCCCTATGGTAATGGGAAAAATATCCAAGCGCGTGCTGATCTTAAGTTATCAATGGGGCCGATGACTTTTACACATCAGATGGCGAGATTGATACTGTTTGAACAGCTTTATCGTGCTGTAAAAATTAATCATCATGAGCCATACCATTTGTAAAAAAATTTAAAGTTTATTTGCGGAGTTTGATAAAATTGTTTAAGATATAAAAAGAAGGTTTTTCTTCTATACAAATTCAAATTATGTCAGGAGGGATAATCATGGGGGAAAAAATAATCAAAGCGAAAGATTTTATGACCAAGTATGTGTTTAGCATTCCACCTGACGTAACTGTTCATGAATTGGTAAAATTATTTGTTACTCACCCGGTGAGTGCTGTTCCTGTGGTTGGTGACGACAATGAGTTGCTGGGAATTGTTTCAGAAGGTGATCTTCTTTATAAAAAAGTGAAACCTAAGGTGCCGGCATATTTGGATATTTTAGGTGCAAATATCTATTATTGCGGATTCGGCAGGTATGAAAGATCTTTCAGAAAGCTTTTGGCGACACAGGCTGCGGATTTGATGACAAAGGATGTTCGCTGTGTGACACCGGAAACAGATATGGAAACAATCATGAACCTTATGATTGACGAACATTTGAAAACAGTACCGGTTGTCGAAAAGCCCAACCGGCTTGTAGGAATTATTACACGGCATGATATACTGGGTGCTATTGCGGCAACTGAATTGGAAGAAAAGATGTCAGAAAACCATAAAAGTACAGAAGAATAGGGAGTGATAAAGGGCGGTATGGTGGCTGCCCTTTATTTTTCTTTTATGATGAAAGCCGATTTATCAGGTTCCTTGAAAAGATTTTTGAATTTTGCTATGATACGAATGATTTTTACCTTATAATAAAATCGAAATAATAAAATCGAAGTAAACCATGGCTTTTTATAAATGATGGAGTGATTTTTTTGGAAAAATTGATTATTCATGGAGGACATTCTCTGCGCGGCACTGTGCGTGTATCCAGTGCTAAAAATGCGATTTTGCCTATTATCGTGGCGACATTACTTCCTGTTACACCGGCGACTATTGTAGATGCCCCTCATTTGGATGATGTTTCCACGATTTGCAGCGTCCTTGAATCTTTGGGTGTGAAAGTAACTCATGGAGAGGGGCGTATTACATTTGATGCGGTTGAAGTAAATAAAACAGAAGCTTCTTATGAACTGATGAGCCGTATGAGGGCGTCTTTCCTTGTCATGGGTCCCCTTCTTGCGAAGATGGGGCATGCGAGGATTGCCCTTCCCGGTGGCTGTATGATAGGAAGCCGCCCGATTGACCTGCATCTGAAAGGCTTCCGTGCACTGGGTGCAACCGTCGATATCAAATACGGTGCCATCGTGGCATCTGCACCGGACGGACTTCATGGAACTCATATTTTCATGGATACTGTATCGGTAGGTGCAACCATTAATATTATGATGGCAGCATCTATGGCAAAAGGAAATACCATTATTGAAAATGCGGCAAAAGAGCCACACGTTGTAGATACAGCAAACTTCCTGAACAGCATGGGTGCCAATATCAAGGGTGCCGGTACGGATGTGATCCGTATCCGAGGTGTGGAGATGCTGCACAGTACAAATTATTCGATTGTGCCGGATATGATCGAGGCAGGAACCTATATGTTCGCTGCAGCGGCAACACGCGGCGATATTCTGATCAAAAATGTAATTCCGAAACATCTGGAAGCGATTACAGCTAAATTAGAAGAAATCGGATGTGAAGTGGAAGAATTTGATGATGCAGTACGCGTGATCTCTGCAAAGAAACTGCGCAGAACGCATGTAAAAACCTTACCGTATCCGGGATATCCTACGGATATGCAGCCACAGATCGCAGTAGCACTGGCTCTGGCATCAGGAACCAGCATTGTTACGGAAAGCATTTTTGAGAACCGTTTCAAATATGCGGACGAGCTGACCCGTATGGGTGCCTGTGTAAAAGTGGAAGGTAATACAGCCATCATTGATGGTGTGGACAAACTGACAGGCGCAAGAGTCAGTGCACCGGATCTTCGTGCAGGCGCGGCACTGGTAATTGCCGGACTGGCTGCAGAGGGTATTACAATTGTGGATGATATCGTATATATCCAGCGTGGATATGAGGATTTTGAAGGAAAACTGAAGAGTCTGGGCGCAGAGATTGAGCGTGTGACCAGTGAAAAAGAAATTCAGAAGTTTAAACTGAGAATCGGGTGACAGAAGAACCAAAAGGGGGACTGACTCCCGTATACATAAGAGGGGTGTTGTCGGAGGGCGGCATCCCTTTGTTTGTTCATACACATCTTTTTATCAATAACTGTCTCGGTCAGAGGACAGTTATATTTTGACAAGAAACAGGCAGTATGGTACACTTAGAACAATTATGGGTAACTGTTCAGTACTTTAACAGTTACGGGTATAAACAACTGAAAACAGATAACTGTGAAAGTATCAGACAGTTATAAATTTGATAGAAAAAGCAGAGGTGAGTACAGTGGATAAGACAGAATACCATTTGAAATTGGAGGAAATCAACAGACTTGTGGATGCACAGGATTATGAAGGGGCTCTTACGGTAGCGGATTCTATCGACTGGCGTAGAGTGAAGAGTGTGCGGACCTTGTGTATGGTAGCAGATATCTACGAAGTGAATGGTGAACTGGAAAAGAGTATGCAGATGCTGCAGCTGGCGCATAAACGTTCATCTATCGGCAAGATGATTCTGTACCGTCAGGTGGAACTGGCTTTGAAGATGGGGTTATATGATGATGCTGTAAAATATTATAATGAATATCTGGAGACCGCTTCCAACGATACTTCCAAATATATTCTGAAATATAAGATTTACAAAGCACAGAAAGCGCCTCTGGAAAATCAGATTGCGATTCTGGAGGAATATAAAGAGCGGGAATACACAGAACGCTGGGTATATGAACTGGCAAAACTGTATAAAAAAGCAGGACAGGAAAAGAAATGTGTTGAAACCTGTGATGATCTGGTTCTGTGGTTTGGTGAAGGCAAATATGTAACCAAAGCGATGGAACTTAAGATGACATACACGCCACTGTCACCGTCTCAGAAAGAAAAATATGAGAAAGCGAAGGCGGCAGGAAAGGTTGCAAAACCAACAGCAGGACCGAAACTGACAGAAGAAGTAAAAAATACAATTCTGCCGGGTGTGTCAGCAGCTGCAATGGCGGGTCTTCAGAAAGTGGAAGAAGAGAAAGAACAGGCTCAGGAAGAAGTGGCAGCAACAGCAGAGATTCCGCAGGAATCTGCAGGAACAACTGTGGAAGAAACTCCGGCGACGGAGGAAGAGCCGGTGAAACCGGAAACAGAGATTCCGCATATCGATACCGAAAAACTTCAGGAACGTCTTTCCAGAAGTTTTCAGGAGATTCTTTCCGGTTTTAACCGTACCAAGGCAGTAGATGCTTTTGAGGCACTGGGAAGAGCAGCAGGAGCAGAAGTTCCGCAGGAACCTGAAGCACAAGAAGAAAATATGGAAGACTATCACGTACAGGATCTGGAGCCGGAAGCTGTAAATGAAGGCATCATCTCTGCGGACAGCGGAGTTGCCGGAGTGAGCAGAACCGAGATGGACGAACTGGAAATGATGGAAAAACCGAAGGTGGAAAAACCGGAGGATAAAGAAATCATCAGTGTTCAGGAAGTGGATCTGGATGCATTATTTGCAGAGACTTCGTCTTCCCTGGCGAAAGAAGCAGGCGAGGATGCCGCAGAAAAAGCTGAGGAAGAACCGGCTGTGGAGGAAGTAACAGCAGAAGAAATCATCGGTGAACCGGAAGAAGTAGTTGCAGAAGAAACAGTAGATACAGCCGGTGATGTACTGGAAGAAAGGGTTGAGGGAGCGGTTGAGATAGTAACGGAAGAAGAGCCGGCAGAAACTCTGACGGATGCGGCGGATGAAGCGATGGCAGCTTTTGAAGCAAGCCTTTCCGGACTTTCTCTGGATTTTGCAGAAGAAACATCGTCTGATGCACCGGAAACTGAAACTTCGGCGGAATCGACAGAAGAGCCGGAAACAGAAGAAGATATTACCGGATCAGAAGCAGCACCGATGATTGAGATGGAATATCCGGAAGAAACGGAGGAAACAGAACCGGAAATCGAAGATCTGGATGCGACAAGAGTGATTCCGGATGTGACAAAGCAGGATGCATGGCATGCGACACCGGGAGATACACAGGAATTTAATCTGGAAGAAGAACTCAAAGCTGCTCTGAGCGGTATGGATGGGCTCCGGGAACAGGAAGAAGCAGAACGGTCTGCAAGCCTGGATCCGGAACCGGAGACAGCATCTGAGGAAGAAATTGCTTTTGAAGAAAAGACAGAACCGATGACAGAAGAGAATACCACAGAGGAATCTGTTGTGGAAGAAGGTTCTGAAACGGAGGCAGAGGAACCGGAAGGTGATCATATCGATAAGATGCTGGAAGAAGCAGAGATACAGCCGGATATCAGTGAGATGACTTTGGAACGGGAGACACCCGAAGAAAAACGCCAGAGGATCCTGAACAATACCAGACCGGAACGTCTGACGGCAGAACAGAAACAGCTGTTTTCGTACTTTGCTAAAGTGCCGGGCATGGATGATCAGATTCTGGATGCGATTCACGGGGCATATGAATATGCCAGTGAGAAAACATCTCATCGTGGAAATATCGCAATCATGGGAAGTCACGGAACAGGAAAAACCAGACTGAGTGAAGGGCTTGTAAAAGCAATCTGCAAAGAACTGGGACTGAAAGCTGTCAAGTATGCAAATCTGGATGCATCGGATATTAACAGGAAAGATCCGGCAACAATTATCAGCAAGATGGCAGGAGGCTTTCTTCTGATCGAGAGAGCAAGTTTTATGACACCGGAGACGATCGAAAAACTTTCTCAGGCGATGGATTTCCGTACAGACAGTATGATTTTTCTGATTGAAGATGATAAAGCAAATATGCGTAAGATGCTGGCGGATTATCCCGAATTTGCAGAAAAATTCGAAAACGTTATTTCGATTCCGGTCTTTACCAATGACGAGCTGGTAACATTTGCAAGAACGTATGCGAGAGAAAATGGTTTCCGCATGGATGAGATGGGTGTGCTTGCTCTGTACACCATGATCGGAGATAACCAGAAAGAGGATGAACCGATTACTATCGGAAAAGTAAAAGAGATGGTAGACGGTGCGATCCGTAAGGCAAGTGGCGTAAAGCTGGGAAGAAAACTTTCCAAACGTCATACAGATGCAGACGGTCGAATTCTTCTTTATGAAAAGGATTTTGATTTATAAAAGAGCATGACAACATGGGGCATGGCGACAGAAAGCTATGCCCTTTTTACACGTTTTGGAAAACAACAGGAAAGGAAGAACTATGAGTAAGAGAGAGCCTTATCTTGGCAATCCCCAGGCAACCATTGCTGTGTTGAACAAATACGGCTTTACATTTCAGAAAAAGTTTGGACAGAACTTTCTGATCGATCCTCATGTGCTGGATAAAATTATCCGTGCGGCGGAGATCACAGAGGATGATTTTGTTCTGGAGATCGGACCGGGTATGGGAACGATGACACAGTATCTGGCATATGCAGCCAGAGAGGTATATGCGGTGGAGATTGATAAAAGTCTGATCCCGATCCTGGAGGATACGCTGAGCGATTATGACAATGTAACGGTGATCAATGAAGATATCCTGAAAGTGGATATTGCAAAGCTGGCAGAAGAGAAAAATGGAGGCCGCCCGATCAAAGTGGTTGCAAATCTTCCATATTATATCACGACACCGATCATTATGGGTCTGTTTGAAAGCCATGTGCCTGTAGAATCCATTACTGTCATGGTACAGAAAGAAGTAGCGGATCGTATGCAGGTGGGCCCGGGCACGAAAGATTACGGTGCATTATCTCTGGCAGTGCAGTACTATGCAAAACCTTATATTGTTGCCAATGTTCCGCCGAACTGTTTTATGCCGAGACCGAAAGTGGGAAGTGCGGTGATTCGTTTGACCCGCCATGCTGAGACACCGGTACAGGTAGACGATGAAAAACTGTTGTTTCAGATTATTCGGGCATCGTTTAATCAGAGAAGAAAAACGCTGGCAAACGGTCTGAAGAATTATGAGGGGTTGTCTTTTGAAAAAGAGACAATAGAGGCTGCAATCGCAGAGTGCGGATTTTCACCATCGGTGAGAGGAGAGGCATTGTCTTTGGAAGAATTTGCGAAACTGGCAAATGTATTGGGACGTGCAAAATAAAAAGTAACGTAAAAACGTGTTGACCAGAATGAGGAAATTCCGGTCAACACGTTTTAGTTTTATTTTTAAAGGAAGGAGTGTCGATTTTCATCGACATATGAAAAAGAAAAGTTATAAAATAATTTCTATTAATTATTTTATGGTTATAGTATATCCGGGAATTGTGAGAAAATCGTGTTGAAGTTGTGAAGATTTTATGAATGAACAGGAAAAGATTTATGAATATCTGCATCATGGAAGGAAAGTGTGTTATACTACGGAGTATCAGTCGGGAAAAGACTGAAAAGATTCTGAAAGTATATAAAGAAAAAGAGAGGTAACAGAGATGAAGATAAAGAAAGTTATGGCGGGAATGTTGGCGATGGTAACGGTAATGGGAAGCCTGATGTCACCACTGAGTGCAAAAGCAGATCAGATTGATGCACCGTATCTGGCGCTGGGAGCGGATCTGAATGAAACAGAAAAATCCACAGTACTGAGTCTGCTGGAGATTAATGAAGCGGATCTGAGCAGCTATCAGGTAATTACTGTAACGAATGCGGATGAACACAAATATCTGGATTCTTATCTGGATTCCAGTGTGATCGGAACCAGAGCACTTTCTTCTGTTCTTATTGAAAAAAAGGATAAAGGAAATGGAATTAAAGTGACAACCAGTAATATCACTTACTGTACCACAGGTATGTATCAGAATGCGCTGGCAACTGCAGGCGTCACCGATGCGGATGTACGTGTGGCTGGACCGTTTAATATCTCCGGAACAGCGGCGCTGGTAGGTGCAATGGAAGCTTACAGTAATATGACCGGCGAGACCCTGAAGGCAGAGAATGCAGATGCGGCTACAGAAGAACTGGTAACCACCAGTGATCTGGGTGAAGCTATCGGGGATAAAGAGCAGGCGGAGGAACTGGTAGGTGCAGTAAAAGAAGCTGTCGTCTCTCAGGACCTGTCTGATCCGGAGGAAATAGAAGCTGTCGTAGACGATGCAGCAAAAGAGATGAATATTCAGTTGTCTGATGAGGATAAGCAGAAGATTGTAAGTCTGATGGAGAAAATCAGCAGCCTGGATCTGGATGTGGATTCCCTGAAAGAGCAGGCGAAAGATCTGTACAACAAGCTGGAGAGTCTGGATCTGAACATTAACCAGGAACAGGTCAAAGGGTTCTTTGACAGGATAGTAAACTGGTGTAATAATATATGGAATTCTATTTTTGGCTAAGATGTCGGAGGAATAAAAAGAAATAACAGAATAATTTGATGAATCAGCACAAGAACAGGAAAAGTAAAAATGACAAAACAGTGTAAAATGTTATAAAAATAAAATAAAAATAAAATCAAATTGTGCAAATTAACTATAAGTTCATATTATGTTCATAAATTATTCATAAACTATTGATATGATAAATACAGTTCCGAAAGGAATATCTCAAAAAAGTTTGTAATGGGTTCATTACACATAGAATTTTTTCATAATAATAGCCCGGGTATCGAGAGGTATCCGGGCACTCCTCATGTTAGAGGGAAATTTTTGTTTGTTGCCTGTGTAAAGAGGAGTAACTGTTTTTTAACAGTTACTCTTCTTTTTTTGAATCCGGCTTCTCTGCTTTGCGAAGTGCCTCACTTTGGATCGCTTCGTTCAGAGAAAGCATCTTATCATCCAGTTCAGCTACAAATTCTGCGCAGGCACGGAGATCTTTGCTGATATATTCCGGTGCGCTGCCCTCGAACTTGTAGTAAATCTTATGCTCCAGGCTGGCCCAGAAGTCCTGGGCGATGGTTCGAATCTGTACTTCTACGATGATATCCACCACACGGTCTGACAGATGTACCGGGACGGCCACCAGCATGTGATAGCTACGGTATCCGCTGACTTTCGGGTGAGTGATGTAGTCGGTAAGTTCCACAACGCGCAGATCCGACTGCTTTGCCAGCATATCAGCAATCCGGTAAATATCCTGGGTAAAGGAACAGATGATACGAATACCGGCGATGTCGGTGATATACTTTAACATATTCTCCAGAGTCACTTCGTGACCGTGGCGTTTTAATTTTTTGACGATACTTTTCGGTTCCTTGATCCGGGACTTCACGTGTTCGATTGGATTGTAATTATGAATGTGAATAAATTCCTCATTCAAAATGTCAATTTTTGTGGACATCTGGCGAAGGGCAGCATCATAGAGAAACATCATGGTTTCCCAGGAATCCGCATCGTCAAGAATCTGTGATACATATTTTAATGCGTCCATACAATTTTCTCTGTACTTTCTGATTTATTTTATTTCATTTATTTTTCAATTCCGGGACGGGCGGGAAGACCCTGATCAAAGGGATGTTTGATTTTACGAATCTCCGAAACATAGTCTGCAAGAGCCACCAGTTCTTCACTGGGCTGCTGACCGGTCAGGATAACTTCCAGATGTGCCGGTTTCTCATTCTTCAGATAATCCAGCAGAATCTGCTCGTCGAAAAGACCCGCGCGTATCGTATAGATCAGTTCATCAAAAAACAGCAAGTCATAATTTTCTTCTGCCGCTTTTGCAGTGATTTTGCGGAATTGTTTTTCATAGTAAGTTTTCCGTTCCAGTTTTTCGGAAATTGTCATCTGGAAACTGAACTTTTCCTGTTCCAGCCCATCAACAAAAGTGATATTCGGAATCTGTTGCAGAATCTTCCGTTCACTGGTTTTGTTATTTTCATAAACTGATAGATCAGAACCTTATATCCATAACCTGCAGCGCGGGTACAAAGTCCCATTGCAGTAGTAGTTTTTCCCTTTCCATCTCCGCAATATACATGTACATAACCTAAGTTGTCTTTCATGATCAACACCTCCAAACAGTAATATGTCACGTCCATCGTTGTTAATATTCAGTATACAGGAAAAGAGAAAAAGATGCTAGTGAAAGGAGAGAAGAACAGAAAGGTTTAAGAAAATTTTTAGAATGTGGTCTGCTCAATAGGATTATGAAGGGGTTGTCTGCATAAAATACCCGCGGTTGAACAGCTGTTCAACCGCGGGTATCTTATACCGATATAGAATCTGTAGATAAATCTTAGCCGAAATATCTTTTCAGCAGACCTTCGAATGCTTTTCCGTGTCTTGCTTCATCTTTTGCCATTTCATGAACGGTATCATGGATTGCATCCAGGTTAGCTGCTTTTGCACGTTTAGCCAGATCGAATTTTCCTTCGGTTGCACCGTGCTCAGCATCTACACGCATTTCCAGGTTTTTCTTTGTGCTGTCGGTTACAACTTCACCAAGCAGTTCAGCGAATTTTGCTGCATGTTCAGCTTCTTCGTAAGCAGCTTTTTCCCAGTACAGACCGATTTCCGGATATCCTTCTCTGTGAGCTACACGAGCCATAGCCAGATACATACCGACTTCAGAGCATTCACCCTGGAAGTTTGCTCTCAGATCAGCCAGAATATCTTCCGGAACACCTTTTGCTACACCTACAACATGTTCAGCAGCCCATGTTTTTTCTCCGCTCTGCTCTTTGAACTTGGAAGCCGGTGCTTTACATACCGGACAGACTTCCGGTGCAGTTTCTCCTTCATAAACATATCCACATACAGTACAAACAAATTTCTTCATAGTGTCAGTCTCCTTTTCTTTTTTTGTAGTTTATCTTGAAAACGAATATTCTATGCAATTCGTCTTCTTGAGTTTAAATTGATAATAGTAATTGTTACTGATATTAGATTAGCATATTGCTTCCTGATTGTCAAGATGATTTTAAAAATCTTTTGATTTTCGATCTTGTTTCTGACAACGCAGGAAGCGTTTACATCGTATCTTTTTTCAGACAGTCGGGGCAGATGCCATAGAAGTTTGTGATATGTCCCAGAATCTTTCCTTCAAAATGTTCCGCGGCCAGAGCCTCCGGCTCTTTCATGTAATCCAGATCCAGATCCATCACCTGATGGCAGCGGGTACAGATCACATGATAATGAGGTCTGATCTGTCCGTCGAAGCGGTCAGCACCATCTCCGGTACAGATCTTCTGAATCTCCCCGATATCGGCCAGCAGAGCCAGATTGCGGTAGATGGTTCCAAGACTGATATTCGGATAAATCTTGCGCAGCTGATGGTATACGGTATCAGCCGTAGGATGATCGGTACGTGTCATCAGAAACTCTTTGATAGATTCCCGTTGACGGCTGTATTTCAGAGAGGCCATAGAGATCCTCCTTTCCATAAATAATAACAGTAATTATTACTGATACTAATATAAAACAAAACGGAGAAAAAGTCAAGAGTTTTCTCCGCTTTATTAATACTCAGTAACTGTTCACTCTGTGCCCAGCAACACTGTTCAGTTCCTTCACGGCAGTTACTGAATAGTTACCAATATTTATTCAAAATCATTGCGTTCACAGAACAGATCAAATACGGCATTGATGAGATCCTCGTCGTCCAGACCTTCGAATTCCATTTCATCCAGATCCAGATTTTCAGAAGTGATTCGCAGGATATGAACAGGTTCATCGTCTCCGCCGTCCGCAGGATAAAGAACAGCAAATTCCTGGTCTTCGTATTCTACAATATCCAGAAGTTCAAAGCGGACAGATTCGCCGTACTGGTCAGTCAGAGTAATAATATTTGGTTCCATAAGAGCCTCCTTTATATACAATATACAGTTTGTTTTATTGATTATAATACAGATTTAATATTTTGAAAAGTACTAGAGCGTGTTTGAAAAATCATTCCCGCAATCTGCAAGCCCCATTTTGCGGCATATTTTGCCCGAATTCAGTTGCCGTAGCCCGCTACGGCGCCTT
>OJSE01004144.1_pt1 | contig 11707 bp, 6 predicted proteins | sample 1599351 | NCBI WGS metagenome assembly OJSE01 (sample SAMN04168656, study PRJEB22393) | human gut metagenome | biome: human gut microbiome; feature: stool | host: Homo sapiens | collected 2014-03-17 | reverse complement strand
AGGGATGCACCGCTTCAGCACCATAGCCGCCGAGTACGGCAAAGTTATGAACGGATCGCGCTGACCCGGTTTCGACCACGAGACCAGTACTCGTACGGAGCCCTTCTTCCACGAGACACTGGTGCACGGCCGAAGTGGCGAGGAGCGCCGGAATGGCCACGCGTTCACGCGAAACCTTCCTGTCCGTAAGAATCAGAATGTTGATGCCGCTGCGGACCGCATCGACCGCTGCAGCGCGAATACTTGCCAGACGCGCTTCAATTGCTTCGCGTCCCCACGCAAGCGGATAGGTAATGTCGATCTCTTTGGAATGGAACTTCCCGTCGGTAAAGTCCGCGATGGCACGAATACGTTCCATCTGTGCGCCGGTGAGCACGGGCTGCTCCACTTCGAGACGAACGGGCGGGTTCACGGCCATGATGTTCAGGAGGTCCGGACGGGGACCAATGAACGACACGAGTGACGTCACCATCGCTTCTCGGATCGGATCGATCGGCGGATTGGTCACCTGAGCAAAAAGCTGGCGGAAATAGTCGTAGAGCATCTGCGGACGCTCGGACAGGCAGGCAAGCGGCGCATCGTTGCCCATGGACATCACCGGATCCTGACCTTGATAGGCCATGGACTTGAGAATGCGTTCCACGTCCTCACGGCTGAAGCCAAAGACGCGCATGAGTTCATTGCGTCCGAGCAAAAGCGGAGCAGAGGCAGGCGTCTGCGGAATATCGTCGAGACGGATGCGGATCTTGTCGATCCATTCGCGATAGGGATGCTGCGCAGCGAGCGAACCCTTCACCTCATCATTGCCGATAATGCGGCCCTGCTCCAGGTCGAGCAAGAGAATCTTGCCCGGCTCCAGACGCCAGCGGCGGCGGATGCGGCTTTCGTCGATCACCGCGGCGCCCGACTCTGACGCGAGGATCACCAAATCGTCTTTCGTCTCCAGATATCGCGCCGGACGCAGACCGTTGCGGTCGAGAATCGCTCCGATTTGACGGCCGTTCGTGAAAGCAACTGCCGCCGGTCCGTCCCAGGGTTCCATCATGGCGGCGTTGTATTCGTAAAGCGCCCGCAGCCGAGGATTCATGGTCTTGTTCTTTTCCCAGGCTTCCGGGATCAGCATCAAGGCGGCCTGGGCAAGCGAGTAGCCCGCCATGGTCAAAAGCTCGAACGCATTGTCAAAGGATGCCGAGTCGCTTTGACCTTGGAAAATGAGCGGCCAGAGCTTTTTGAGATCGTCGCCGAGGACCGGCGACGAAATGTGCTTTTCGCGCGCGAGAATCCAGTTGAAGTTGCCACGCAGCGTATTGATTTCACCGTTGTGAGCGATGTAGCGGAAGGGATGAGCGAGCTGCCACTGCGGGAAAGTGTTGGTTGAAAAGCGCTGGTGAATCATCGCCAGAGCGGAAATGCAGCGTGCATCCTGCAGGTCGCGGTAGTAGATGCCGACCTGTGTGGCCAAGAGCTGACCCTTATAGACCACGGTGCGCGCCGAGCACGAACAGATATAGAACTCTTTGCAGTGCTTTAGATGCAGATTCGCAATAGCAATGGAGGAGCGCTTGCGGATGATGTAGAGCTTGCGCTCGAGCGCGTCGGTCACCAGCACATCCGGGCTGTGGCCGATGAACACCTGACGAATGACCGGCTCTTTTTCGCGAACGACGGGCGACATGGGCATGGAACGGTCAATCGGCACGTCACGCCAGCCGAGAATCATTTGGCCTTCGGCCGCAACAGCGCGTTCAATTTCCTCTTCGCAGGCATGACGTGAAGCCGCCTCCTGCGGAAGGAAGACCATGCCGACGCCGTATTCGCCGGCGGGCGGGAGCTTCACGCCCTGATTCATCATATCGTCGCGATAGAGCTGATCGGGTATCTGAATCAAGATGCCCGCACCGTCGCCCTGCAGGGGATCAGCGCCTACAGCGCCGCGGTGCCGCAGATTCTTCAGTACGTCGAGCGCCTGACTCACGATGCTGTGGCTCTTTTGGCCCTTGATGTGCGCACTGAAGCCGACGCCGCAGGCGTCGTGCTCAAATTCGCTTCGGTACAAGCCGCAGGAATTCGTCATGTTTCATCTTCCTCGGGATGCGGCCGTCTAAATCGACCGCCCCGCGTCGTGCTGCGCCTTCAAAGAGAGCGGCGTTTTCCGAGGACGCCTTTGAGAGCCGAAAGCTTTTAGAGCCAGAGGTCCCTCAACTGCTTCCCGAAGGGCAGACGGTTTGTCGTAGAGATCGCGGTCGCGCTCAGCGGGGAGGTCGGCGGCCGTGTCTCGGGGTTCTTACTGAAGAATGCTCGAGTTGACGAAGCGTAAGCGTCTTGCAGGCGCGTGGATTGGAGAGTTCGATTTGATCCATCACAAATAATACGAAATCGGGAGTTGTGCTTTTGAGTGGTTTACCTTACCTCCTCAGGCATTTTCCTCATCCCAAAAGTCGGTATCCGCAGGGCGGATGAACGACTGCTTTAAAGGTCTTTTTCACTTCGCGCCGGCGGATCATTCGAGGACGGCGAGAGAAACGAATCAAGCGAAAAAAACTCCCCAACGACCGTGTCGCCAGGGAGCCTTTTGAGAATCCTTTCAGCCCTGAGCTGCCGCCGCAGCGGTTTGCTTGGGGCAGAGAAAGGTTCTCGAGAAGCCGGATGAAGCGCAGCTTCTATTAGCAGACTTCGCGGATCCAGCCTTCAGGCGCTTCAATTTCGCCGTCCTGAATGCCGGTCAGCGTCTTACGCAGACGACCGCTGATTTCGCCCATCTTATCCATGCCGGAAGGCAGAACGATGTCGCCTTCATGCGTATGAATGAGGCCGACAGGGGCGATGACGGCAGCCGTGCCGCAGAGGCAGCATTCCTTCATGTCCTTGACTTCGTCGAAACGCACCTTGCGCTCAATCACGTTCAGACCGAGGTAGTGTTCGGCAACATAAACGAGCGAGCGGCGGGTGATGGACGGCAGAATCGACGTGCTCTTCGGAACGATCAGGTTGTCGTCCTTATCGACGAAGAGAACATTGGCGCCGCCGGCCTCTTCAACGTAAGTACGCGTCTGCGGATCCAGATAGAGGTTTTCAGCATAGCCGGCGCGGTGCGCATCCATCGTCGGGTGCAGGCTCATGGCGTAGTTAAGGCCGGCCTTGATGTCGCCGGTGCCGTGCGGGGCCGCACGGTCCCAATCCGACACCACGAGCTTCTGGGGCTTCACTGCGCCCTTATAGTAGGCGCCCACAGGCATTACAAAAATGCGGAAAAGGAAGGACGGGGCCGGTGCCACACCAATCTGCGGGCCGGAGCCGATCATGAACGGACGGATGTAGAGCGAGCAGCCCGTGCCGTAAGGCGGCACCCAAGCGGCATTCGCGCGGACGGTTTCGAGCACGGCCTCAACGAACTTTTCCTTCGGATAGCTCGGCATTTCCAGACGGGCGGCCGTGTTGTACATGCGTTCGGCGTTCATATCCGGACGGAAGGTGACGATCTTGCCCTGCTTTGTCGTATAAGCCTTCAGACCTTCGAAACAGCTCTGGGAATAATGGAAGACGCAGGCGGACTCCAGCAGCGAGATGTGCTTGTCAGTGATGAGCTTGCCGCCTTCCCAAGCGCCGTTTTCCCACTCATCCTGATAACGGTAGTCCGTCGGGGTATAGGCAAAGCCGAGCTTCGCCCAGTCGATGTTCTTTTTTTCCATTTTGGCTTCATCCGAAGAGTAAATACGCTCCGCCGTCCGTCTGTGGGTCGGCCGCCGACGCTCGGGCGGAGAAAAAAGTCGTTCTGCTTGACGAGCCTCCTGCAGGTGAGAAGGCCGTTTGAAGCATGTCAAAAATCCTATCACCCGAGTTCGGGCCGTCTAACGAGGCTTTTAGGGCTTTTCCACTAGCCGATTGAGCTTAAAGCGAATCGAAGCCATTTTTTGCGCATTCCGCCCTTTTCCTCAATAATGTTTCCTTGTTTTTCAATGCAATTTGATTGTTCTATATCTTTTTTTGCATCAACTGAATCGAATTAGCAAAGCGGTTTCCAAAGAGACGCAGCTCAGGCATACCAACCTTTGTCCGCTGCCGCGAGCCTCATCGGACTGACCAAAATGCGAAAGACCGCAGCGGAGTTATCCTCCGTGCGGTCTTTTTTCATTTCTTGCCTTCAAAGAGAGGCTGCTTAGGATTTGTCAGCAGGTTTGAGCGTTTCAGTCTCAGCTTCTGCCTTCACTTGAGGCGCTGCCGGCTCCGGCGAACCGACCTCAGGGGCAGGGTCCGACGCAGCATTCGCTGATGCGATATCGGCGGGCTGAGCAGCTTCCGCAGGTTTCGCCGGTTCCGTCGGCTGATCCCCTGCTGCAGGCTTTGAGCGCTTAAAAACACCCTTGAGCTTATTCAATCCGGAGAAACGCGAAACACTCCACTTAGCTGATTTTTGAGCGGCTTCTTCCTGCGCATCTGCCTCGGCAGCATCTTCAGCAGCCGCGCCTTCCATCTCATCCGTCATGCCTACCCCCGGGCCGGCTTCAGCTCGTGCCTGTGCTTCACTCTGTCGGGCTGCCTCTGCGGCCGCAGCCTCAACATCTCCCTTGCAAACCGGATTGCCGAGCGTGATATCTGCGCGCATAGCGGCGGCCGTCTGAGCGGAAATCAAGCGCGCAGAAGCCTCAACGGTCGAAAGAAAAGTCACCTTCTCCATCTTCACTTCCGGCCAAATGCCGCGAGACGTAGCGGCCACCACAATGGGCAGATTGGGCGAAACACGTCGAGCGGCCTCGGCAATGCGCAGTGACTCCGCACCCGATTCGAGCAGCACCAGCAGCTTGGCGTTATGCAAATGCGCGTGAATCCAAGTCTCCTCAGTACTCGGATCTCCCAAAACGACAGAGATCTTGCGATCGTCGAGCGCCTTGGCATTGGCTTCATCAGAACTCACTGCCACGACCGGAATACCGCTTTCTTCGAGGGACACCGCAAGGCGATCCAGAAGCGGTCCGGAACCAGCCACGACAGCCTGTCCCTGAAGCTTTTCGGCCTCCGTATCGGCAGGAAGGGATTCATAAGGCGCGTGGCGCATTGCTGCGCGTCTCGCCCAAGCAAATCGAGAGGTCAGCCAGCGGCTGATGTGCGGCTCTGCCCAGAAAAGTCCTGGATTCAGCGCGATTGAAAGAATGGCGCCGGCCACAACGAGATTAACCGTCGACATATCCGCCAAGCCAAGCTCTACCGCCTGACCGATCAAAATGAAGGAGAATTCACCGATCTGCGCCAGCGCGACCGCCGCAATCATGGCGGTATGGAGCGGATAACGCATGAAATAAACGAGACCGAATGCACCAATCGATTTGCCGAAGAGAATAATCAGCAGAACGGTTAAAACCTCAAGCGGGGACTCGAGCAGGATATGCCAGTCAAAGAGCATGCCGACGCCGACAAAGAAGAGTACGGAGAAGGCGTCCTGCAGCGGCAGCGATTCCGTCGCCGCACGATGCGCAAAGCGGCTTTCACGCATCACCATGCCGGCAAAGAAGGCCCCCAGCGCAAAACTCACATGGAAGATTTCCGATGCGCCGTAGGCGACGCCGACCGCTGCGGCCAGTACAAAGAGCGTGAAGAGTTCGCGCGACCCCGTACGGGCAACCTGCCCCATGGCCCAAGGCAGCACTCGGCGGCCGACGACGAGCATGACGGCCACAAAAAGCGCGGCGTTGAAAAGCGTCTGACCGATCATCCAGAGAATGTCGGCATTGGCCAGACGCGTCGAAGCCCCAGGCGTCCCCGGCATCATCAGATTGGCAAAGGGCGGCAGCAGCACGAGGATGAGCACGGTGGCAATATCTTCGACCACCAGCCAGCCCACCGCAATGCGTCCGTCGGGACTCGTCAGTTTGCCGCGCACGTCAAGTGCCTTTAGGAGCACTACGGTCGAAGCGCACGAAAGCGATACGCCAAGCACGATGGCTTCCGCCCAGTGCCGATCAAAGAACCAGTGCGCAAAGCAGGCTCCAAGCACTGTGGCAATGGTCATCTGCAAAACAGCGCCCGGCACCGCAACACTTTTGACAGACCAAAGATCTTTCAGCGAAAAGTGAAGGCCGACGCCGAACATCAGCAGCATCACACCGATTTCCGAGAGCTGCGAGGCGAGCGCAGCGTCCGCAACGACGCCGGGCGTGTACTTGCCCGCCGCAATGCCCGCGAGCAGATAACCCACGAGAGCTGGTGATCGGAAGACACGTTCGGCAATAAAGCCGAAGACAAGCGCAAGTGAAAAAGCGATAACCAGCGTCGAAATCAAAGGCAGCGAATGGTCCATTAGCGGCTCGATGGGGATGGAGTTGGTGATCTGCGGCTGCAGGTGACGAATTTGGAAGTATACCTTTGACGCTTAAGCTATTTCGTGTATGCATCCGCCAATAAAGCAAAGAATAGAAATCTGTTGCTTAAGTTCCTCGGGAAACCTCTCCAACACCCATATTGCCCTAGCCCGAAGCGTCATAAAAACGTAAAATCCCGTCTCGAACATCATTACCAGCCTGCGCATCGCTTGTCCCTTCTGGATTCCGTGCATTGCGCCCGCAGCAATATGACCGAATCGACGGAAGATCAACTGCAGTCCGAGCCCGGGGGTTCCCCGGCTCAAGCATCGCAAAAAGTTCAAACTAAGCCCGTCGGCACGGCAGGCATCGGCACTCCCGCAGCTGCTGTGGCAGCTGCGCGTTCCGGCATCCGCCAGTCGCCCTGCACGGCATCACCGACTCAGCGGCCGCAAATTCAAATCGTTGCCGTTATTCCGGTGTACGACCAGCCGGCCAAGCTCGAATCGGTCGTGCAGTCGCTTCGACAGCTTGCGCTTCCTGTCATTGTCGTTGATGACGGCTCACACGAACCCACCAAGAGTCTCTGCGATCGTCTCGCCGCCCCTCAGGTGAAGGTGATCCATCAGCCCTTCAATCAGGGCAAAGGCGCTGCCGTCATTGTCGGTTTTAAAGCCGCCGTCCGCATGGGCTTCACGCATGTGCTGCAGATTGATGCCGACGGGCAGCTCGATTTCAGCGCGGTGCCGAATTTGATTCGCCTCGCGCAGAAATTCCCGCACGCCCTGATCTGCGGCACGCCGCAGTTTGACGCCTCTGCGCCGCCCGCTCGCAAGTGGGGCCGACGGGTAACCAACTTTTGGTGCTCCGTCAACAGTCTTTCCTTGTCCTTTGGGGATGCAATGTGCGGCTTGCGGATCTATCCTCTGGACTCTGCGCTCGCCATCTGCGAAAACGCCCGCATCGGACGCCGCATGGAGTTTGATCCGGAAATTTTGGTGCGCCTCCTTTGGGCTGGCGTGCGGGTGAAAAATGTTCCCGTTGCCGTCACCTACCCCAAAGACGGCGTCAGTCACTATGCACCGTTTAAGGACACCATGCGCATCAGCTGGATGCACAGCCGGCTCTTCCTGCAAATGGCTACGCGCATGCCGATCATCTTGTGGTCGCGCATCTTCGGCTGGACGGCTGAATGCGAGTGTCCGTCGGGTTCAAGAAAGTCCTGCTGCTCCATGCCTAAAGGCAAAACGGTCCCGCCCTCCAAAGCGCCGAAAACCGCTCAGCCGGCAGCCGCGCCCGTGAAGCCCCAGGCCAAAGCTGCCCCTAAACGTCCGCCTATGACGCCCGAAGAAAATGAACGGGCACGGCGCGCCTTTCATGCCGCAACGGTTGCCAAACGAAACGCGGATCGTGCATTGGCCCAAATCGAGCAGGAAGCGGTTGACCGACCGGGATCCTCGGACCGCTCAATCTGAACTCTGGATGTCTCGACTCACTCCCTCGAGGGCGGCAGACCTCTCCAATGACGAAGAAAAGCACCGGCAGCCTCTTCATTCCAGCAAGCTGCCGGAATGGCCGACTTTGACCGAACGCACCAGCGTACTCGGCATCCGCATCCTGCTTTTCATTCACCGCCATTGCGGCGCTCTGCCCTTCAGAATAGTTTTGCGGATGGTGAATGCCGTCTACTGGTTCTCCTCTCCCCGTCTGAGGGCAGTCGTCTGCGACTATCAACAGCGAGTCGACCGAGCAGCTCCCTTTCTCCTCAATGATTTCGGCACATCGGCCCCATCCGCCCGTTCCGGATTGGCCCAGCTGGAGCGGTTTTCGCTGGCTATCCTTGAAAAATTCTGTGCGCTTTCGGGGGAAGACCATTTGGCAGCGCTCGATGTGAGCGGAGACGAGCCCTTTCGCAAAGATGCGCCTAAAGCGGGATGCGTCATTCTCACGTCGCACACGGGGTGCCAGGAACTCCTCTCTCAGGCATCGCCCGCCTACAGCAGCCACCCCATTGTGATCCTGCAGCATACCGGACATGCCAGACAGTTTAATGAGCTCCTCGAACGTGCCGGCGCACGGCCGCCGCAAGTCGAACTCTTTGAAATCGGCGCTGCGCTCTCGCCCGCGCTCGTCATGGAGCTCGCGGACCGTGCGTCCCAAGGCGCTTATATTGTTTTGGCAGGCGACCGAACGCCGATGGGATCCGAGGCTTCCCAAGCCGTCCCTTTCTTTGGCAGCCCTGCCCGCTTTCCTACGGGCGGCGCACTGCTCGCCGACCTGCTTGGCCTGCCGCTTCGCATGATGGTCTGCACGCGCCCGAAGGCAAAAGAACGACGCTACCGCGTCAAGTTCTTTGAGCTCGCCGCTGGCGGCCCTATTCCGCGCAAAGCTCGCGCAGAGCACCTCCAAAACATGGCGGCCCGCTATGCCATGCATCTTGAAGAGGAACTTAAGTCCTCCCCGCTCGACTGGGCCAACTATTACGATTTCTGGGAGAGTCTCTCTTGAAAGCAGCCGCTCACTTTATCCGAATAGCCTCTGGAGCCGTTATTCCTGCCGTTCTTGCGATTGGCTTGGGCGGATACGTTCATGCCGCGAAGGGCGCAGATATTTCACCGGCCGCGCAGACACTGCAAGACGGGGCGCTTTCTGCCGACGTACGAGCGCTCCTCGCCCCCTTGGCTGCCAAGCGTGTTGAAGGAACCTTTGAAGAACGCCGCTCAGTGCCGGGCTTTCCCAAACCCATGCTGAGCCGAGGACATTTCACGCTCGAGGGTGAGAGCCTCGTGTGGCAGACGCAAACACCCTTTGCCTCACTCATGAAGGTCACGCCCGAAGGCGTATTTCTGGAAGCCGCCGGCGAGAAGCAGGCACTCACTGCCGCTGAAATTCCTGCAGTCGGCCGAATCTGCACGCTGCTGACGAGCGTAATGGGCGGCCGATTCGATGCACTCTCCGACCTTTTTGCGGTCAGCGCCGCTCAGTCAGAAGGACGAGTTCACATTTCAGCCGATCCCAAATCACCCGAACTCGCCCAGGTGGTCAAGCACATCCAAGCCGAAGCGGGCAGCTATTTGGAAAAACTCACCATGACGGGACCTCAGGGAGACGAAACCGTCGTGCTCTTTTCCAATGTGACCGTTGAACGCTGAGCGCACGAAGCCGATCCGGCGCGGCCTCAGGATTCAATGGGCCCGAGATCCGAAGGCAGCCGCAGATCACCTCTCGGCGAGAGCGCCACAGATCCGATCTTGGGGCCGTCGGGCATACTGCTGCGCTTAAACTGCTGCGCATAGAACCGACGGAAGAAAGTTGCCGCGGTTTTGCTGAGCAAAGCTTTGTCAACCTCCGGAAAGGCAATCGCCGCAAGCGTTTCAATTTTGGCTCTGGCAAAGCCCGACTTCATCACGTGATAGAGGAAGAAGTCGTGAAGCGCATAGGGGCCGAGTGCCGCTTCAGTTGACTGAATGCGTCCGGCGGCATCGGGCGGGAGCAGTTCCGGACTAATCTCCGTCGCGAGCACGCCCGCCAGCACCACTTCAAGCTCAGGATGCATCTCGCCGAAAACGCGCACCAAATACTGCACAAGCGTCTTCGGCACGCCGGCGTTCACCGCGTACATGGACATATGGTCGCCGTTGAAAGTGGCCCAGCCCAGAGCGAGCTCGCTCATATCGGACGTTCCCAGCACAAGACCGCCCACAGCATTGGCGACATCCATGAGAATCTGCGTGCGTTCCCGCGCCTGAGCATTTTCAAAAACCACGTCATAGCGATCTTCCGGATGCCCAATATCGGCAAAGTGCTGCCGACAAGCCGGACGAATATCGATCGTGCGGAATTCAATGCCAAGACCCCGCATCAGTGCCTCTGCACTGGCACGCGTTCCCGATGAAGTACCAAAGCCCGGCATAGAGATGCCGAGGATGTCCGAACGCGGACGTCCGAGCTCATCCATAGCCGCAGCCGCAACGAGGAGCGCCAGCGTACTGTCGAGACCGCCGGAAACCCCGATGACAACGCGGGCAATCCCGGTCTTACGCAACCGCTCCGTCAGTCCCGCGCACTGCATGCGCAAAATTTCCCTGGCGCGCTCACGTCGGCGATCAGCGTTTTTAGGAATAAAGGGTGCCGGATCCACCTTGGCGGGCCACAGTGCCGAGCGTGCCGAGGGCGTTGGCGCCGCATGAATGCGGCGGCAGGGCTTTGCCTCAACGCCCTGCGCAAATGAACGAAAGCGAATGCGTTCGAGCTCAATGCGCTCCAGGTCGATATTGGCCGAAATCATGCCGGTCTGCCAAATGGATTCCGCCGCGATGCGCCCGCCGGCGGCCGCGAGCAAGTGTCCGGAGAAAACCAAATCCGTTGTCGACTCACCTTCGCCCGAAGATGCATAAACGTATGCGCACATGGACCGTGCGGACTGCAGACGCACGAGTTCGCGGCGAAACTTCGCCTTGCCTGCCGTTTCATTAGAAGCCGAAAGATTAACGATAACGTTGGCTCCCGCCGCTGCCGCTGCTGTCGCTGGCGGCTGAGCAACCCAAAGATCTTCGCAAATTTCTGCGGCGATCGCTAAACCCGATGCTGACTCGAATATCAGATCCGTGCCGAAAGGAACCGTGTCGCCCAAGAGTTCCAAGGTGCTGCTTACCGCCTCAGAAGCGGGCGAAAACCAGCGCGCTTCATAAAATTCCTGATAGTTAGGCAGGTGACTCTTGGGAACGATGCCTAACACCCGGCCGTTTTGCAGGAACACGGCGCAGTTAAAAAGTCGGCCATCCGCACGAATCGGCGCTCCAAGGACAACGATGAGTCCCTCGGATTCAGGCCGCTTCAGATGATCTTTAATGCACTCGAGCGCCGTCAGAACACCTTCGAGAAGCGGCGCCCGCAAGAAGAGGTCTGCTGCCGTATATCCCGAGAGCACCAGTTCGGGCAAAACCAGCACATCGGCCTTGAGGGCTTCAGCCTGATCGATGACCGAGCAGATTTCCGCTGCGTTTTTCATGGGCTCTCCAGGATGCACCCGAGGCGAACCGGCCGCAGCTTTAATGAACCCTGTGGCGTTTTCACCGATCTTCATAACCATTCCCTCTCGTATACATCCTGCCGCGGAGCGATCTTTTCGACGACCTCACAGCGCATTCTAATAATGCCTTAACGCTCCAACCGGAAAGCCCGCAGCTTAAGCCCCCGCCGAACCGTGAAACTGCACAAAAAATCACCGTTACTGCGGGATTGGCATTTGGCATGAACTTGCTAAACTCAACCGCAGCTGCGCAGTTCAACCACTGCAGCTGCCCACATAATCCACACAAGCGGAGATATTTAAAGAGCATGTGCACCACCATCGTTTTCGGCGAAAAGGCTTCCGCCGACGGCTCATTCATCGTCGCCCGCAGCGCCGACAG
>OJSE01004124.1_pt1 | contig 11793 bp, 9 predicted proteins | sample 1599351 | NCBI WGS metagenome assembly OJSE01 (sample SAMN04168656, study PRJEB22393) | human gut metagenome | biome: human gut microbiome; feature: stool | host: Homo sapiens | collected 2014-03-17 | reverse complement strand
CAACTGACGGATTTTGCATTGCTGCTATTATCATTCCTACAACGCCAACAACACCACCTAATACTAAAAAACCACCTTTGATACATCTCTTCATAATCAGTTTCTCCTTATCAAATCCTGATTTTATATTTCGACAATGGAAATTTAAATGTCCCTTTTCTAATTGATGGTTTATTGTTGATTTCCTCCGAAATTCCCGATTTTTTCACGTTGTCCAACTCCAGATAAACTGGAATTGTCTATTTCGTTGCGACAATACATATCCAATGCTTATTTGTATTTGTATACGTTTTTATTTCTGTGAAACCTGCTTTTTTCAAAGCAGCAGCAAGCTGATCACGATTATAAATCTTCATACCGCCGATTATCTTTACCCATTTTTCATCTGCAACATTCGTTCCGTCGCTCTCGTTACAAATCAGAAATGTTCCGCCGCTTTTCAGAACGCGATTTACCTCAGAAAAGCATTTTTTCAGCCCCGGCCAGAAGTAAACTGTCTCAAAGGCAGATACATAATCAAAGACCGCATCAGAAAAGGGAATCGCCGATACATCGCCCTGAAGTACTCTGCATTTTCCCTGCTTAATGGCAGCAGCATTCAGCTTTTGAGATTCTGCCACACTGACCTCCGAATAGTCCAGTCCTGTGACATGACCGTTTCTGCACTTGTCCAGCCAGGTCGCAATATTTGCGCCGCCTCCGCAGCCGACATCCAGCACCTTAGCGTCTGGCTTCGCGGAGATATTTGAGAATCCCCATTGCGACACCTTGGCGTGGCCGCTGTTCATCATCTTCGCCATCAATTTCCCGCCGAAACCTTGCGGCTTACGGGTGTTTTCAAAAAAGTTCATTGCAATGTTCTCCCTTTCAACTTCCGATTTTTCGCTATGAGTGATTGATACCGATAGTTAGCAACATCTAACTGACAGTATAACATCGGAACATGAATTTTTCAACCGCTGCGCCAGATTCTTACCCAACTATCTTTCCTCAACACAAATTGAGTTCACCACTTGACATTGCGGCGAACAGAAGCCGTTTTTATGAATAAAGCTTGATTTGTTTGTAAAAAACCGCTATTTGCCTTGACAAACGTAGCTGTCTGCTATATTATAACATTGTTACATAACACTGTTATATGGAGGCCGTCATGGAATCAAAAACACAAGATACATTAGAAAGAATACAACAGGCTGCTCTGGATGAATTTTCTGAAAAAGGGTTTCTTGGAGCCTCTCTGCGGCAGATCGTGAAACACGCTGGAGTAACTACGGGGGCCTTTTACGGCTATTTTTCCAGCAAAGAGGCTCTGTTTGCTTCCATTGTAGAACCGCATGCCGCTATTTTGATGAGTAAATATGTGGATGCACATATCTCCTTTTCTGAGCTTCCCGCAGAGGAACAACCGGAACATATGGGCGTGGAATCAGGAGCTTACATTCATTGGATGGTGGAATATGTCTGCCAGCACAGGGAACCGGTGAAGTTATTGTTTTGCGGCGCAGAAGGCACTAGCTATGAAAACTTTATTCATAACATGGTAGAACTGGAAGTGAAAAGCACCTTTAGGTACATGGAGACGCTCCGCCGCTTGGGACACAGTATCTCAGAATTAAGCCCGTCTTTGTGTCATATCATTGCCAGTGGTATGTTGGGCGGCATTGTTGAGATTGTGGTTCACGATATTCCGCAGGAACAGGCCATGCGGGATGTAGAACAGCTGCGTACTTTCTATACGGCCGGATGGTTGAAGCTGATGTCGTCTTAATTGCTGCGATTGCGTCAGTGATATGTAGAATGCACTCTGCCCCTTTCACAAGCAGAGTGCTGTGTGATATTCTTTATTTTTTTATTTAAAAGTTAGTTTATGCTAACCAATATATTTCTCACTATTTTAAGGAGGTCATTCGATGAAACAAGAAAAAAAGAACGATGTGGCTGTCCTGCTGGAATATGCGGGAAGCCGCAGAGGCCTGACCTTTTTAGGGCTGGCCCTATCGGCGGTGTCCATGCTTTTGAGCATGGCTCCTTACATTTGTATCTGGCTGGCGGCCCGTGATCTGATTGAGGCAGCTCCGGAATGGACACAGGCGCAGAATGTTTCCAAATATGGCTGGATCGCCTTTGCGTTCGCAGTGGGCGGTATTATCCTGTATTTTGCAGGCCTAATGTGTACCCATCTGGCTGCTTTCCGTACAGCTTCCAACATACGAAAACAAGGGGTTGCTCATGTGATGAAGGCTCCGCTGGGTTTTTTTGATTCCAACGCCTCTGGTCTGATTCGCGGACGGCTGGATGCGGCGGCAGCCGACACCGAAACGCTGCTGGCACATAATCTGGCAGACATCGTAGGCACTATCGTGCTGTTTTTGTCGATGCTGGTCATGATGTTTCTGTTTGATTGGCGAATGGGGGCAGCCTGCCTTTTAGCGGCAGTCATTTCGGTAATTGCTATGTTCTCCATGATGGGTGGCAAAAATGCCAAACTGATGGCGGAATACCAGGCGGCCCAGGATCGCATGACAAAAGCGGGAACAGAATATGTAAGGGGAATTCCTGTAGTTAAAATATTTCAGCAGACGGTCTACTCGTTCAAGGCGTTTCAGGAGGCTATCGAAGATTACAGCAGCAAAGCCGAACATTATCAGGCGGATGTATGCCGTGTTCCTCAGTCTGTCAATTTAACCTTTACCGAAGGAGCGTTCGTGTTTCTGGTTCCAGTGGCGCTGTTCCTTGCTCCAGGCGCATTGGCAAACGGCAGTTTTGCTGGCTTTGTTGCCGATTTCGTTTTTTATGCCGTATTTTCAGCTATCATTTCCACTGCGCTTGCAAAAATAATGTTTGCTTCCTCCGGTATGATGTTGGCCAGTACCGCTTTGGGACGGATCAATCAGGTGATGGAGGCACCTACCCTGGAAGCACCCAGTCACCCACAGTCCCCTCGTAGTAATAAAGTAGAATTTAAGGATGTGAGTTTTACCTATAACGGATCGGAAAGCCCTGCACTCTCTCATGTGTCTTTCACAGCCGAACCGGGGCAGACCGTAGCTCTGGTGGGACCGTCCGGCGGCGGAAAGACAACGGCGGCCAGCTTGATTCCGCGTTTTTGGGATGCAACGTCCGGCGCGGTGGAAGTCGGCGGAGTCAATGTTGCTCAGATCGATCCGCATGTCCTTATGGATCAGGTGGCTTTTGTATTCCAGAATAACCGTTTGTTCAAAACCTCTATTTTGGAAAATGTCCGAGCCTCCCGCCCGGAAGCGACAAGAGAGCAGGTGATGGCCGCGCTAATGGCTGCCCAGTGCAAGGATATTCTTGACAAACTGCCGGATGGTCTTGATACACAGATCGGCACCGAAGGAACCTATCTTTCCGGTGGTGAACAACAGCGCATCGCACTGGCCAGAGCCATTTTGAAGGATGCCCCCATTGTGGTGCTTGACGAGGCAACTGCTTTTGCCGATCCTGAGAATGAGGTGCTGATTCAGAAGGCCTTTGCCACACTGACGAAAGGCCGCACTGTTATTATGATTGCACACCGTCTATCCACTGTTGTGGGCGCTGATAAGATTATCGTTCTTGAAGAAGGGCACATTGTCGAGCAGGGTACTCATGCGGAGCTGACTGCTTCGGGCGGTCTGTATGCCCGGATGTGGACTGACTATAACAAGGCAGTTCAATGGAAAATCACCAGAGAAAAGGAGGCAGAGTAAATGTTTGGAGAGAAGTTTCAGCGAAAATATGCCCTGACCGATCAGGGTGTCCGGAACACAAAGAAAGGCACATTCTGGACAGTGATCGTGAATCTGGTTGTTATGGGCGGTGTCAGCATTCTGTATCTGGTAATGTCTGGTTTTATGGGAGTCTTGACAGAAGGAAGTCCGCTTCCCGGTTCAGCGATTGTCCTCGGACTGTTGGTTCTCTTTGCCCTCTTGTCCTTCGCGACCCATTTGCAGCAATACAAAGCTACCTATGGGCTGGTATATAATGAGGTCAAAACCACACGTCTCAGTCTGGCGGAACGGCTTCGTAAACTGCCGCTTGGGTATTTTGGCAAGCGGGACTTGGCAGACTTGACCGAGACTATCATGGGAGACGTGAATCGGATGGAACAAGTCTGGTCTCATGTGCTGGGGTATCTGTACGGTGCTTACATCTCTACGGCGATTATCGCTGTGTGCCTGCTTGTTTACGACTGGCGGTTGGCTATTGCTTGCCTGTGGGGTGTACCGGTAGCCTTTGGCCTGCTGTTTGGTAGCCGCAAGATTGCCGCCCGCAATGCAGAACGGACGAAAAAAGCTGCTGTCCGGGTGTCAGATGGTATTCAGGAAGCATTAGAAAATGTTAGAGAGATTCGTGCCACAAACCAGGAGGAACGGTATCTAAACGGTCTGAATCAGAAAATTGATGAACATGAACGAGTTACGATTCAGGGTGAACTGGGAACTGGCCTTTTTGTAAATGCCGCCAGCGTTATCATGCGGCTGGGTGTGGCAACGACCATTCTTGTGGGGGCAAATCTGATCCTGTCCGGCAGCATTGATTTCATGCTTTTGTTCCTGTTTCTATTGGTCATTACTCGTGTCTATGCCCCATTCGACCAAAGCTTGGCACTCATTGCAGAAATGTTTGTTTCTCAGGTGTCTGCTGACCGTATGAATGAAATTTATGACACGCCTACAGCGGAGGGCGCGGAGAAATTTGAGCCAAAGGGGCATGATATTGTCTTTGAGCATGTGGGCTTTTCCTATGATGAGAAAGAAGTCCTGCATGATGTAAGCTTTACTGCTAAAGAGGGCGAAGTTACGGCACTGGTAGGCCCTTCCGGTTCCGGCAAAAGCACCTGTGCCCGGCTTGCTGCAAGGCTGTGGGACATTTCCAAAGGAGTGATTCGTGTAGGTGGTGTGGATATTTCTACCGTAGACCCAGAGGTACTGCTGCGGGATTATTCTATGGTGTTTCAGGATGTGGTGCTGTTTGACGATACCGTGATGGAAAATATCCGTCTTGGTAAGCGTGGCGCAACGGATGAAGAAGTGCGGGCTGCGGCCAAAGCGGCCAACTGCGATGAGTTTATTCATCGGCTTCCCCAGGGCTACAACACCCCCATCGGAGAAAACGGGGCGAAGCTTTCCGGTGGTGAACGGCAGCGTATCTCTATTGCCAGAGCCTTGTTGAAAGACGCTCCCATCGTCCTTCTTGACGAAGCAACGGCCAGCCTGGATGTGGAAAATGAGACAAAGGTTCAGGGGGCGCTCTCCCGTCTGCTGGCAGGAAAGACTGTGTTGGTGATCGCTCACCGAATGCGTACTGTGGAGGCAGCCGATAAAATCGTCGTTCTGGCAGATGGTCGGGTTGCGGAGGAAGGAACACCGGCAGAGCTGATGGACAAAAACGGCCTTTACCGCCGCATGGTGGAGCTACAACGACAAAGCACCGGGTGGCGATTAAATTAAGCGATTTAGCCTGAGAGTTCTTTAAAAGTTCTCTCAGGCTTTTTGTGTATAAGAAAGCTCAAGGTTCAAAAAAGGCATGCACACTATGAATTTATAAATACAGTCTATTCAACAACTTCAATCCCATCAATATTTGGAATACACATCATAGAATAGTTCGTATGATAAATGACAAATCCAGGTTTTGCTTTCGGTGGTTTACGAAGTTCCTTTCTCTGCACATAATCCACTTCAACTTTCGGTGCCTGACGACCCTTAGAATAATAAGCAGCAAGGCGACCAGCTTCCTCAAACGTAGCATCCGGAAGAGTTTCCGCTTGTTCCTTTCGTACAATAACATGAGACCCAGCCATATTCTTTGCATGGAACCACCAGTCCCCGCCATTTGCAAATTTAAAGCTTAACTCATCATTCTGATAGTTATTTTTTCCAACATACATATGGAAGCCATCAGAAGAAATAAAATGAAGAGGTTTTGATTTTGCCTGTTTCTTGCCTTTTTTCTTTCCATGGCTCTTAATATAGCCATAATCAGAAAGTTCGTCTTTGATCAACTGTAAGTCTTTCTCGTCCTCGGATAAAGAAAGAGCAGTAGAGATCGAATCGAGATGATCAAGATCAGCTTTTGTCTCCACGACAAGTTCAGAAAGAGCCTCATAAGTACGTTTTAATTTATTGTATTTTGCAAAAAACTTCTTGGAATTCTCCAAAGGAGTCTTTGTTGGATCGAGAGGAATCGTAACCTCCTCATTTGTGTAATAATTCATACAAGTCAGAGATTTGGCGTTTGGTTCCAGTCCATAACCGTAAGTTTGTGTAAGTTCTCCATAAACCTTAAATTTCTCACGTTTTTCAGTATCTTTTAACTGACGAAGCTGCAGATCATATTTCTTACTTGTTCTCTCAAGTGCTGTCTGCACGATCTTACGAAGATCCGAAGATTTCTGTTTCATTCTCGTATATTTTTCTTTCTCAGAATAATACCCGACCAACACGTCAAAAATAGAGTCATACGTTTTCTCTGTACAATCAGGATAAGAAGTTAAAGGAATACAAGAAAATTCCTTCGGTTCTTCCCCAGAATAAATGATATTTGGCTGATAAGCTGCATCTTCTACAAGCGCATTTAATTTCACAAGCTGGCCATATAATCCGGCAGCACTGTCATCGGTCAAAGAATCCGTGGAAGCATTTCCATCAAGTCCAGCACGATAGCATAGTTCATTTGCGATCAAAGGACTCATTCCAGTGATGGAAGTGTAAAGTGCTTTGCAAAGATTCAATGGTTTTTTGATGATATGCTGATAGAAATCATCTGCGGTTAAGCTTGCTAACGGGTGTTTTCCCTTAGATGGAGGGAAAGTATAAGCACGCCCAGGCAGTACCTCTCTGACAGAACTGATATTTGCAGAGATATGTTTGATACTGTCTAAGATCACATCATCGCTGTTTACAAAAATGATATTACTGTGTTTTCCCATGATCTCAACGATCAGACGTTTCTGGCAGACATCTCCAAGCTCATCCAGATGCTCAATCTTAATTTCGATAATACGCTCAAAATCAGGCTGTGTGATCGAAATGATCCTTCCACTACTAATATGTTTACGAAGCAGCATGCAGAAGTTTGGAGCCTGCATAGGATTGGCTTTTCCTTCTTTCGATAAATAGACAAGAGGAAGAGAAGCACTGGCTGAGAGATGAAGTCTTGTTGTCAATCTCTCTTTTTTGATCACAAGCGTGATCTCGTCGGCCTCTGGCTGATAAATCTTATAGATTCTGCCACCAATGATCTGTTTATTAAGTTCTGATATAATATTTGAAATGACAAATCCGTCGAATGCCATAGTAAATACCTCCTGGTAATAAAATCGGTTATCTAATTTAAAATAACAAGATAAATCCGTCAAACAATTATATCAGAAATTCGAAAAAGTATAAAGAAAAAACGATCAAATTCACAAATCATAGAAAGATAGTCGGGATTTTGTTGTAATTAAAATCATTTCTTATTATAATGAATATTAAGTGTACAATAAAATAATCTATGGAGGACAAGTCATTGAGAAAAGAAGCGTCAAAGAATGCATGGAAGCAGTTATACGACATTACATTAAAACTAGACAAATTAGAGCCTTGGAATTACCTTGGTGACACACAACTTGTAACCATTCAGCTAAAAGACAGAGAAGAACCTGTATTTTGCAGTGTGATGGGAAAATTCAGCGGAGAAAGAGGAATTGCAGTCTTTGATGGAGTTGAAGGCTTAGGAGATTTCTATATGATCCTTGGAAGTGAAGAAGGGGATCTTCCAGCACAGTATCTGATGGATGAACATTCAAGTCTTACATGCTTCTGGGGAAGCATGATGAATGTGCCAGATGAACAAAGAAAAGTTATCGATGAATTAGATATTCGTTTTAAGACGATCAGTGACTGGATTTACTTTGTTTCTTATAAGAAAGGTTACAAACCATATCAGTTAGATGAAGATGAAGTTGCACTTCTTATAGAAACTTATGAGAACCTGTATATGGCAGTGGAAGCAGTCAGACAGGGAGAATTAAACCCAGAAATCGAACAGGCAGAAGGAATCGTTCGCCGTTATAATACTGAAAATGATACTTGGGAAATGTTTGTAAAAGAGATACCAGAAGCTGAAAAAGAATTTCCGTCAGTGATGTTAGAAGATCAGGAATTAAAAGATGAATTAAAGAATCAAAAACAAATCGATCTTGAAGTGATTTTAGATTTTACTTATCTTCCAGTTATGGTAGAAGGGGAAGAAGAAGGGGAGCGTCCAAAGAATCCACTTTTATTTATGGCATATGATAATACCGATGGCGGTGTGATCACAATGGATATTTTAGAAGAGGGTGATGATGAGATCAGCAGAACATTAGGATTCTTTATCAGTTTTGTGCAGCAGAATGGAAGAATGAAGACGATCAAAGCAAGAAATCCATGGATTTTTGGAGCATTAGAGGATATTTGTGAATATTGCAGTGTGGAGCTTGTATATGATCCGGTAGAGATCATGGATCAGGTGATCGAAGAAGTTGTTTCTCAGTTGTAGGAATTTCATGTAACATATCAAAAGATGAATTAGAGTGAACGAGGTTGACAAATAAGTTAAGGATTGGTAAAATACAGATAATTTGATGTGCTACCTAAGTAGCACTTTAATTCGATAAAGTATCAAGGAGCGGCAAAAATATGAATAAAAAGAGAGTCCACACACCAGAAGGTGTCAGAGATGTATATGGAACAGAATATGGACAGCGAAGTAAGTTGAAAGCAAAATTAAACAAAGTTTTTGCATCTTACGGATATGAAGGGATCAGAACTCCAGGATTTGAATTCTTTGATGTATTTAACAGTGAAAAAGGAACCGTATCCGCAAGGGAAATGTTTAAATTCTTCGATAGAGAAGGAAATACCTTAGTTCTTCGTCCGGATGTCACACCATCCATTGCACGCTGTATCGCAAAGTATTTTAATGAAGAGAATATGGGAATCCGTTTATCCTATGCAGGAAACGTATTTTTAAATAACTCAAGTTATCAGCTGAAATTAAAAGAGACATGCCAGTTAGGTGCAGAATTAGTCAATGATGCGTCTGTACAGGCAGATACAGAATCTATTGCAATGGCAATTGATTGTTTTCTGGCAGCTGGATTGACTGATTTCAGACTTTCTATCGGAGAAGTTGAATTCTTCAACGGATTGACACAGACGATCAAAGATGAAGAAGTCAAAACACAGCTTCGAGAGCTGATCTTAAATAAGAATTATTTTGGATTAATGGAATATGTAGAGACATTAGATCTGTCTGATAAGATTAAAGATGTATTTTTACATTTTAACGAACTGAATGGAGATGTAGCAATCTTAGATCAGGCAGAAGCGATGGTAGAAAATGAACAGTCTAAGAAAGCGATTGAGAGACTTCGCAACGTATATGATATCTTAAAATTATATGGAAAAGAACAGTATGTAAGCTTTGATCTTGGAATGTTAAATAAACATAACTATTACACAGGAATTATTTTCAAAGGTTACACCTATGGAACTGGAGATGCAGTCCTAAAAGGTGGACGATATGATAATCTGATCGAACAGTTTGGAAAGAAAGCCCCATCTGTCGGATTTGCGATCGTATTAGATGAGCTGATGATGGCATTAAGCCGTCAGGGAATTCATATGGAAGCAGATCATATGGATACAATGATCATTTATAAAGAAGCAACGATGAAAGATGCGATCCTTCGTGCAGAAGAATTAAGGAAAGAAGGAAAGAAAGTCATCTTAGAGAGAAAGAACGATCTGTGCAGCAAAGCAGACTATGAAAAGTTTGCCAAAGAACATCGTTTAGGCGGAATTCTTTATTTCATCTAATCAACAAATCGAGCAAAAGAAGGGAAACAAAAGACCATGAGATATATTACATTTGCCCTGGCGAAAGGGCGCCTTGCAAAGAAAGCGATGGCTTTATTAGAAGAGATCGGGTTCACATGCGAGGAATTGCAAGACGAAAAAACAAGAAAATTAATCTTCGTCAATGAAGAATTAAAATTAAAATTTTTCTTATCCAAAGCAAGTGACGTGCCAACTTACGTTGAATATGGAGCAGCCGATATCGGTGTTGTCGGAAAAGATACGATCCTTGAAGAAGGAAGAAACTTATACGAAGTCTTAGACCTTAAATTCGGTGCATGCAAGATGTGTGACTGCGGACCAAAAGAAGCGAAGAAATATTTAAACAGTAATGAGATCATCCGTGTGGCATCCAAATATCCACATATTGCAAAAGAATATTTCAACAACCAGAAATTACAGACCGTAGAGATCGTGAAATTAAATGGATCCGTTGAACTTGCACCAATCGTTGGATTATCAGAAGTTATCGTCGATATCGTTGAGACAGGAACAACGTTAAAAGAAAACGGACTGGAAGTCTTAGAAGAAGTTTGCCCATTATCTGCAAGAATGGTAGTCAATCAGGTAAGCCAGAAGATGGAACAGGAACGTATCAGCAAGATCATCGTTGCACTAAAGAAGATTTTGGACGAAAAAGAATAGGCTGGAGGAAAGAAACATGAGAATAGTAAAAGTAAACAAAGATTCAATTGCAAATATTTTATCAGATTTATTAAAGAGAAGCCCTACAAACTATGGGGATTTTCAGGATAAAGTCGATGCGATCATCAAAAATGTCAGAGATAATGGAGATAAAGCTGTCTTTGATTATACAGCACAGTTTGATAAAGCGGAGATCAACGCAGAGAATATTTTAGTTACAGAAGAAGAAATTAAGGAAGCTTACGAAGAAGTAGACGATGAATTGATCAAAGTTATCCGCAAAGCGATCAAGAATATTCGTGATTTCCATGAAAAACAGATTCAGAAGAGCTGGTTTGAGACAAGAGAAGACGGAGTCATGCTTGGGCAGAAAGTAACACCAATGGAAACTTGTGGTGTCTATGTACCAGGTGGAAAAGCAGTTTATCCATCTTCTGTTTTAATGAACATTGTTCCAGCACACGTTGCAGGAGTGAAAAATATCATCATGACAACACCTCCTGGAAAAGACGGAAAAGTTACAGCAAATACATTAGTTGCAGCGAAAGAAGCTGGAGCAACAAAAGTATATAAAGTCGGTGGAGCACAGGCAATCGCAGCGATGGCATTTGGAACAGAGTCTATTCCAAAAGTAGACAAGATCGTAGGACCTGGTAACATTTTCGTTGCATTAGCGAAAAAAGCAGTTTATGGAAATGTAAGCATCGATTCCATCGCAGGACCAAGTGAGATCTTAGTTTTAGCAGATGAGACAGCAAACCCAAGATATGTGGCAGCAGACTTACTTTCACAGGCAGAACATGATGAGATGGCAAGTGCGATCCTTGTTACAACAAGCGAAGAATTAGCACGTAAAGTATCTGATGAGATTGACGGATTCTTAAATCAGTTATCAAGAAAAGAGATCATGGAGAAATCTTTAGATTCCTTCGGATATATTCTTGTTGCAAGCGATATGAAAGAAGCAATTGATACGGCAAACGCTATTGCGTCTGAACATATGGAGATCATGACAGCAAATCCATTTGATGTTATGACAAGGATCAAGAATGCAGGAGCGATCTTTATCGGAGCATACAGCTGTGAACCTTTAGGAGATTATTTTGCAGGACCAAACCACGTACTTCCAACAAATGGAACAGCAAAATTCTTCTCTCCATTAAGTGTTGATGATTTCATCAAGAAATCAAGTGTCATCTACTATTCAGATCGGAAGAGCGTCGTGTAGGGAAAGAGTGTAGATCTCGGTGGTCGC
>OJSE01004121.1_pt1 | contig 11796 bp, 14 predicted proteins | sample 1599351 | NCBI WGS metagenome assembly OJSE01 (sample SAMN04168656, study PRJEB22393) | human gut metagenome | biome: human gut microbiome; feature: stool | host: Homo sapiens | collected 2014-03-17 | reverse complement strand
CAATGTTCTTTGCAGGAAGCACTGCAGACAGAACCGCCGCTGTGTCCGGGACGGCGGCAATGTTCTTTGCAGGAAGCACTGCAGACAGAACCGCCGCTGTGTCCGGGACGGCATTGGCGGCTGGTGATGGATGCCGACCCGCTGGAGCCGAGCACGGCTCCGCAGCGGGATGTGCCGGTGAGCTTTGACCCGCGTCATCGGCAGTACGGCTACCGCTCGGTACGGGAGCTTTGGCAGAAAGTGCCGGACAGCCCGGAGACTACGGAGCACGATCCGTTCCGGGAATTGTAAAAAGGGAGCGAGAGAATGTATTTATCACGGGTAGAACTAGATCCAACCCGCCGCAGCACCATGGCTGCGCTGTCGGCACCGCAAAAACTGCATGGCGCAGTGGAAAGCGCTTTTGCAGGGGAGCGCCGCCGCAGACTGTGGCGGTTGGATCGTCTGGGAGAGCGGTTGTATCTGCTGCTGCTCAGCGAAGATGCGCCAGAGCTGTCCGGCGTGGTGGAGCAGTTTGGCACCGGAGCGGCTGCGGAGACCCGCAGCTACGACCCGCTTTTGCGGCGGGTGGAGCCGGGCAGCTGCTGGCAGTTTCGGCTGACTGCAAACCCCACCAAAAGCTGCAAAGACCCCCAAAACCACGCAGCGCGGGGAACTGTAGCCGCACATTGCACGACACAGTACCAGAAGCAGTGGCTGTTGGAGCGCGCCGCAAAGCACGGCTTTGCCCTGCGGGAGGAGGAATTTACCGTGACCCGGGTGCAGTGGCAGCACTTTGCCAAGCACGGCACCCGGCCGGTGACCCTGTTGGCAGTGACCTATGAGGGCATTTTGCAGGTGACCGATGCAGAGCAGTTCCGGGCACTGCTGTGTCAGGGCATGGGGCGCGGCAAGGCCTATGGCCTTGGACTGATGACCGTTATGCGCGGAGGAAACTGAGATGGACGAGATGCCGGGCATGATCCGGCCGGACCTGCAGGCGCTGCCGCAGGTGAAAGACCGGATGACCTTTCTGTATCTGGAACACTGCACCCTTGGCCGACAGGACGGCGCAATCACCGTTACAGACGAAAAAGGGATCGTTCAGATCCCGGCGGCGGGCATCTCGGTGCTGCTGCTGGGGCCGGGTACACGGGTGACCCACCGTGCCATGGAACTTATGGGTGACACGGGCGTGGGTGCTGTCTGGGTAGGTGAGCACGGTGTGCGGTATTACGCCCATGGCTGTCCCCTGACCACCCACTCGCAGCTGTTGCTGCGGCAGGCAGAACTGGTCAGCAACACCCGCAAGCACCTGGATGTGGTACGCAAGATGTATCAGCTCCGTTTCCCGGACGAAGATATCTCCCGGCTGACGATGCAGCAGCTGCGGGGACGCGAGGGCAGCCGTGTGCGGCAGGTATACCGCAAAGCTTCCAAGGATACCGGTGTTCCGTGGAGCGGCCGACTGTACCGCCCGGAGGATTTTGCATCGGGAGATGCCGTCAATCAGGCGCTTTCTGCCGGGCACGCCTGTTTGTACGGTCTGGCGCACGCGGTGATCGTGGCATTGGGCTGCGCCCCGGGTCTTGGCTTTGTTCATGTGGGGCACGAGTGCTCCTTTGTGTACGATATTGCCGACCTGTACAAGGCCGAGGTGACCATTCCCATCGCCTTTGAAGTGGCGGCACAGGCTCCGGACGACCTGCCGGCCGTAGTGCGCCGCCGGGTGCGGGATGCCATGGTAGAGCATCATATTCTGGAGCGCATGGTGCATGATATCCGGTATCTGCTCCTGAATGAGGATGAGCGGGAACAGGAGCCGGAAGCTGTTTATCTGTGGGACAACAAAGTGGGCACTGTGGCCAACGGCATCAATTATTTTGAAGAAGAGGGTGATGAAACATCGTAGTTCTCACCATGACGAACTGCCCGCCAAAACTGCGCGGGGATCTGTCCAAATGGTTGTGCGAGATCAACACGGGCGTTTATGTGGGCAATGTGAGCAGCCGCGTGCGGGATGCCTTGTGGGAGCGGGTGTGTCAGAACCTGAAAAACGGACAGGCAACACTGGTGTTCACCACGGCGGGAGAGCAGCGGATGGATTTTCGCACCCACAATACCGCATGGGAAACCGTGGACTTTGACGGGATCAAACTGATGCGACGACCGCTGCCGCAGGCCGAACAAAACCAAATCGACCTGAAACCCGGGTTCAGCAAAGCGGCACAGCAGCAAATGGCGCGGAAAGCGGGCAGAACAAAGCCGAGCACAGGCTATTACACCGTGATCGATCTGGAAACCACCGGCCTGAAAGCCGCGTCCGATTCCATCATCGAATATGGAGCGCTGCGGGTCCGGGACGGTGTACCGGTGGAGGAGCTGACCATGCTGGTCTGCGTGGAAGAAAACGTTCCGGCAGAGATCACAGCCCTGACAGGACTCAGCGCTGCGGAATTGCAGCAGGGAACAGAACCACGGGAAGCGCTGAATAGCTTTTTGTTGTTTATTGGCAAAGACCCACTGGTGGGACATAATATTGCCTTTGATCTGGAGTTTCTGCGCATGACCTGCAAACGATATGGCTTTCCGGCACCGACCAACCGCCAGATCGACCTTGCACAACTTGCCCGCCGAAACCTTACAAGGATCGCAAATTATAAGCTGGTGACGCTGGCACAGCATTTTCAGCTGGCAGAAAAAGTGGAGCATCGCGCCCTGCCGGACTGCCGTCTGATACAACAGGTTTATTGCAAACTGAAGGAAACAGCGGTACAATAGCAACAGGAGGCACGGTGCTACGGGATCTTTTTAGTCTTTTCCCCGCATACGCGGGGGTGATCCCCAGAGATACACCACTTTCAGAAACCAGCTCAACTTTTCCCCGCATACGCGGGGGTGATCCCATCGTCTTTGAGAACAAGACCGCCACGGCGGGCTTTTCCCCGCATACGCGGGGGTGATCCTTGCCGCTGTATCTACGCTGAAGGTGTCACCCGCTTTTCCCCGCATACGCGGGGGTGATCCTATGCTGCGAAACCTGCGGACTACATTGTGCCCCTTTTCCCCGCATACGCGGGGGTGATCCTAGGTGCCCGCGGCAGGCGTTTTTAACATTTTCCTTTTCCCCGCACATGCGGGGGTGATCCTTGTTCCACAAAATGCGGTTTGGACAGAAGAAACTTTTCCCCGCACATGCGGGGGTGATCCCAACGGAAAGCCAAGAGTACTACTTGGAAAAGACTTTTCCCCGCACATGCGGGGGTGATCCCCCTGCTGCGGCTTCTGCGTTGTTTCCTGTCGGCTTTTCCCCGCACATGCGGGGGTGATCCCGACACGCCAATTGGCGAAACTGGTGCAATGTCACTTTTCCCCGCACATGCGGGGGTGATCCCAAGCGAGAAATCGCCGCAGGGCGCGACGTGGCACTTTTCCCCGCATACGCGGGGCTTACAAAAAAGAACCACGGGCGCAACGGAAAGTGAAATGATATTTCTGGAAAGGAGAACTCTGCAATTTTATCGCCCGCCCAGGCTGCGATCAAGAATCCCCGCAAGTAATGGCGTAAGGGCTTGACCCGACACAAATAAAGCATAACAAACACCCCTCGGTTTCCTGCTGCGGAAGCCGAGGGGTGTTTTGCGTATTAAGGGTGGAACGAATGCGCACTGTGATTTTATTCTGCCTTCAGGCGGAGCAAGGTGCCGGACTTTTCAATGCGGTAAAAGCCTGCGCTGCCGTCCACGCCGAACTGCAGCTGCAGCTTGAGCGAAGAGTGCGACAGCGCGCGCACCGAAGGCGCGATCCAGTGCACCAATGCCAGCAGCGGCAGGGTGACGACCAGCTCGGTGGCATCCTGCAGCGCGGTGCCGCCTGTCGGGAACAGCGCAATGACCAGCAGTGCGGCCCAGCACTTCACAGTAGAGCAGCTGGTCCAGATCGATGCGGGAGATGCCGGTCTTGCAGCGCAGGATCAGGCTGCGCTGGTCGGCGCGGCGGAACTCGGCGATTACCGAATCCGTCAGACGGAAAAAGCTGTCCTCCCAGATGGGCTTGAGCTGGTAGAGATAGGCACCCACCACATAGGATTCCACTGCAAACTCGGCGGAAGAAGTAAGAAAGATGATCTTGACGACGTTATCGTACTGCCGGATTTCCTTGGCGGCGGTAATGCCGTTTTCGGCCGGCATGATGACATCCAGAAACAGGATATCGTACCGGGTGCCCTTTTTCGATCTCGGCCAGCAGATCCAGCGGGCTGTGAAAGGCTGTGCACTGGATCTGGACACAGCGCTGGGCGCGATATTTTTCCAGCAGGGCAGAGAGCTGGTCCAGAACTGTTTGGTCATCGTCGCAGAAGGCGATCTGGATCATAACGGGTTTAACACATCCTTTGTTCGCGTCAGCCAGAAATTACAGCTGGGCCGTGCCCATGCAGTAGGTCTGCAGCACATCGTAGTTGTCGTCCAGCACCACAAGGTCGGCATCCTTGCCGATCTGGATGGAACCCTTGCGGTCGTCCAGATGCAGGCAGCGTGCCGGGTTGATGGTGCAGGCGTTCAGTGCATAGTTGAAGGGCACCATGGCCTCCTCCACCAGAATGCGCAGGCCCTTGTTGATGTTCAAAGTGGAACCGGCCAGCGTGCCGTTGTCCAGATGGGCGCTGCCGTCCGGGTAGATGGTGATATGGTTGCCGCCAAAGATGTACTCGCTGCCAATGGGGGTGCCCTTGGCCATCAGTGCATCCGAGATCATGATGGCGTAATCCGGGCCTTTGCTCATGAAGTAGTTGTTCAGGGCAGCAGGGGTGGAGTGGCAGCCGTCGCAGATGATCTCGCCGTACATGGTGCGGATGCGGTAGGCTGCGCCCACCAGACCGTTGGCGCGGTGGGCGAAGGGGGACATGCCGTTGTACACGTGGGTCATGGAGCGGGCACCGTTGGCATAGGCCATCACGGCCTGCTCATAGGTGGCGGCACTATGACCGATGCTGACCACCACGCCGTGCTCGGTCAGGTAATGGGTCAGTGCAAACCCTTCGTCGTGTTCCGGTGCAAGGGTCACATAGCGGATGTGGCCGCGTGCTGCCTGCTGGTAGTGCTTGAACTGCTCCACGCTGGGCTTTGCGATGTACTCCGGAGGCTGTGCGCCCTTGTACTTCATATCGAGGTAGGGGCCTTCAAAGTGGATGCCAAGGATCTCGGCACCTTCGTAGCTGCCCTCCATCACGTCGGCCACATTGGCCACGGCGTTGGTCAGCACCTCCACGCTCTGGGTGACGGTAGTGGCCAGAAAGCTGGTCACACCCTCAGAGACGATATGCTTTGCCCAGTAGCGCAGGCCCTCCGGCTTTGCGTCGTTGGTGTCGAACTCGTAGGCACCATGGCAGTGGATATCCATAAAACCGGGCACGATGCGCTTGGAGCCATAGTCCACATCGGCCTGCTTTTCACCATAGGGGAAGATGCCGGTGATCTTGCCCTGCTCCAGCTCGACTGCGGCAGAAATGAACTGGTCGGCGATCCATACTTTTTTGCTCTGGATGATCATATAATCAGCCCTCCGATATCATCATAAAACCTGCATATGCTGCACACGACAGCACAACCATTCTGCAGAAAAGTATAGCATTTTCTGGCGGGAATAACCAGCCTTCGCGCGCCTTTTCAAAAAAATTTAAGCTGGAAAATGAAAAAACGATCGCAGTTTGCACAAAGAAACAGCGCAAAATCAGAAACCCGGAGCCTTTTTGAGCCGTTTTGGCCGAAAAAAGGTTCCGGGTTTTGTGCATGATCTTTTCAGAGAGCTGTTTTGCAACAGCCCCTTAATATGAAGTAAGCCCCAGGCTTACATCCAAAGCCTGATCCACACGTTTCTGATCTTCCGGCGTGATCTGCCCGGCCCGCTCCCGCAGGCGGTGCTTATCCAGCGTGCGGATCTGCTCCAGCAGCACCACGCTGTCCTTGGCAAGGCCGGTATCCGCTGCCCGGATATTGATGTGGGTGGGCAGGCGGGCTTTGTCCAGCCGGGATGTAATGGCCGCAGCGATCACGGTAGGGCTGTGCCGGTTGCCGATCTCGTTCTGCACGATCAGTACCGGGCGCACGCCGCCCTGCTCCGACCCCACCACCGGCGAAAGATCTGCGTAAAAAACTTCTCCTCTGTGTACCTCCATGGAATCTCCCTCCCTGCATTTGGAGGATGCGCCCCGCTTATGTGATGCGTCCGGCGCATCTTCGTCTGCTCTCAGTATGAGCCGGCTGCGCGCCGGTTATGCAGCGCAGGGGATATTCCATTGTATGCACAAAGGCTTACAGAGTTTCCAGTGTGCAGAAGGCCAGTGCCATGCCGCCCTCGTGGCTCAGAGAGAGCCGGGCGGCAAGGCCATGGGCCTGCATCCATTCCGCCGTCTGGCCGGAAAAATGATAGGCAGGTGCACCGCTTTCCAGCCGGACAGCCTCGATCTCACACAGGGAGAACGGCTCCCGCAGGCCGGTGCCTGCCGCCTTTAAAAAGGCTTCCTTGGCGGCAAAGTTGGCTGCGGCGCTGGCAAGCCGGTGGGCGGCGCTGCGCCCGGCGGGCAGTGGTTCGTCAAGGCTCAGCGCAGCGCGTTCGGCCTCACCGTACACCCGGCGGATAAAGGCTGCAGCGTGTGCGCCGGTAAGGCTTTTTTCCAGATGCGCGATCTCGCACAGGTCGCAGCCGATGCCATACAGCATAAAGGCCCTCCTTCTGCCGCATTTGCGGCGGTGCAGGCCGTCAGCCTGCAAAATCAGGACCGGAAATTTTATGCAAACTGTGCAAATCCGGTCTGTTTAGCTTGAAGTTTCCTCGCAATTCGTGTACAATGAATGTAGTTCTTCCTAAGGGGGTGTATTCCGTGAGTGGCGAGACCGCTATTTTTTCGATCCACGACAAAAAGGACTATGAGATCCATGAGATCGTACAGCAGGTGTACGATGCTTTAAAGGAAAAAGGCTATAATCCGGTCAATCAGCTGGTGGGCTATATCCTGTCCGAAGACCCCACCTACATCACGACCTATAAGAATGCCCGTTCCATGATCCGCAAGGTGGATCGTGACGATCTGCTGCAGGCCATGCTGCGCAGTTATCTGAACGTCTGATATCGCTTGTCTGCTCATGCCCCGCCGTCGCTATGATGGCGGGGCTTTTTCATAATAGAATGCAGATGCCGTTTACCGTTACAGCCTCTCCGGTGAAAACGCAATTCAGAAAAATCCGCAGATCTTTCTGAATTGCAACTATATAAAATAAAATTTTCGCTGAAGATGGCCAGAGCGAAACGGAGGCCATTCCAACCGTTACGGCCGGAACGGTAGCGTAAAGATCTGGTTTACGACGACCTCATATTCCCACGGTTCCCGCGCCTTGCGCAGCTGCTTTTCCAGCTTTTCGGCTCCCTCAAACTTGTGAATGAGGTAGAACCAGTGTCCCTTCATGCGGCTCACCGCGCACCCGGCGCTGCCGAACAGTTCGGAGTATCCGTGGTAGAGGTCGTCAAGGTATCCGCGCAGCTCTTCCCGTGCGGCCGGTGCGCCGCCGCGTGCTTCACGGAAGAGCGCTGGGTCCGCAATGATGCCGCGCCCCACCATGATGCCGGACAGCTGCGGATACTGCGCTTCCAACGTGTGCAGGTCCGCAGCGGTGGTCACATCGCCGTTGTAGCACACGGGCATCCGGCACCCGGGCAGGGAGGCAGCAAAAGCGGCACGGTCGGCCTGCCCGCGGTAGAGCTGGCGCATCACACGCGGGTGGATGGTCAGCTCACAGATGGGATACCGGTTATAGATGTCCAGAATGGCAGCAAATTCTTCCGGCTTTTCCACGCCCAGCCGGGTCTTGACCGAGATAGGCCCTTCCGCATTGGCAAATACGGCGGCAAGAAAAGCGTCCAGCTTGACGGGGTCGCGCAGCATCCCGGAACCCTTGCCTTTGGCGGTGACGGTGCCGGAAGGACAGCCGAGGTTCAGGTTCACCTCGGTGTAGCCAAGGCCGCGCAGCTCGCCGATCATCCATGCGGCAAGTTCGCCGTCCTTTGCCAGCAGCTGCGGGATCACCGGTGCGCCGGGGTTTGCCGCAGGGGCAAGCTCGGCCATCTTCTTTTTAATGAGCACCCGGTTCTCCGGCGGGGAGATGAAAGGGGCATAGTAGCGGTCGGCATTGCCAGCAGGGCCGAACCATTTCTGGTGTGCCTGCCGCCACACCCGGTCGGTCAGGCCCTCCATGGGGGCAGCATAGTAATTCATGGGCAAATCTCCAAAGTGTTTGATAGGAAAGTATTTGATAGGGATATTGTAACAAAAAACTCCCGCCCTGTGAAGTCACAGAACGGGAGAAGCGAGCTTTTTGAAAGATCAGTCTGCAAACAGCGGGGTGGACAGATAGCGGTCGCCGGTATCGGGCAGCAGGACCACGATGTTCTTACCGGCATTCTCCGGGCGCTTTGCCAGCTGCAGGGCAGCATAAACAGCAGCACCGGAGGAGATACCCACCAGCACGCCTTCCTTGTGGCCGATCAGACGGCCGGTGGAAAAGGCATCGTCGTTCTCCACGGCGATGATTTCGTCATACACCTTGGTGTCCAGTACGTCCGGCACAAAGCCCGCGCCGATGCCCTGGATCTTGTGTGCGCCTGCGGTGCCCTTGCTCAGCACAGGAGAGGAAGCAGGCTCTACAGCCACCACCTTGACGTTCGGGTTCTTGCTCTTCAGGTACTGGCCCACGCCGGTCACGGTGCCGCCGGTGCCCACGCCTGCCACAAAGATATCCACCTTGCCGTCGGTGTCCTCCCAGATCTCGGGGCCGGTGGTCTCGATGTGGGCCTGAGGGTTGGCCGGGTTCACGAACTGGCCGGGGATGAAGGAATTCGGGATCTCCTTTGCCAGCTCGTCGGCCTTGGCAATGGCACCCTTCATGCCCTTGGCACCCTCGCTCAGCACCAGCTCTGCACCGTAAGCCTTCATCAGCTGGCGGCGCTCCACGCTCATGGTCTCGGGCATCACGATGATGATGCGGTAGCCCTTGGCGGCTGCCACAGCGGCCAGACCGATGCCAGTATTGCCGGAGGTAGGCTCAATGATCACGGAACCTTCCTTCAGCAGGCCCTTTTCCTCGGCATCATCGATCATCTTTTTGGCGATGCGATCCTTGACAGAACCGGCCGGATTGAAGTATTCCAGCTTGGCAATGATGTGGGCAGGCAGCTCCTGCTCCTTTTCAATGTGGGTCAGCTCCAGCAACGGAGTATGACCGATCAGCTGATCTGCGGCAGTATAAATCTTGCTCATTGTAGTTTCCTCTCTGATACAGTTATGGGCACATGTGCCCTGCTGGACAATCTGGTTCTAAAACCTTTATACCAACATTGTTTGTGGGTTTGATGGTATTATAGACCCGTTCTGTGCGGTTGTCAATGGATTTTTTGAAAAAAGTGGGATTGAAATATTATTTACCCTGTTGTATAATAGGTTAAAAACTCAATCTATAACCAACAAAGGAAGTACACTATTATGATTGTGTCCACCAAAGGGCGCTATGCACTGCGCGTGATGATCGACCTTTCCGAGCATCAGTCTGAAAAATATGTCCCTCTCAAGGAGATTGCTGCCCGGCAGGAGATCTCGGAAAAATATCTGGAAAACATCCTCAAGGTGCTGGTGCAGAACGGCTTTCTGGAGGGCTTGCGCGGCAAGGGCGGCGGCTACCGGCTCACCCGCAGCCCGGATCAGTACACCGTGGGCGAGATCCTGATGCTGACCGAGGGCAGCCTTGCGCCGGTGAGCTGCCTGACCCCCAATGCGACCCCCTGCTCCCGCATGGCAAACTGCCGCACCTACGAGATGTGGAAGGGGCTGGACGATCTGATCTCCAATTATTTCGGCAATATCACGCTGGCCGATCTCGCCCGGCCTGATCAGGCCGGGAATGATTATGTGATCTGACGGTATTTCTGATAACATGCAAAAAGGCGCACCGGCTTGACCGGTGCGCCTTTTTTTGCACAGTTCTCGGCGAAATGTGCAATTTTTCTTATCCAGAATCACGGTTGATGGATTGGGGCTCCTGCGGTATACTTTACCCTTGATGTGTCCATTTACGCTTTTGATCGAGGAAAGGGGAACTTTACTACGAAATATATTTTTCAGTTCGCGCGCATTCTTGCGTTTTGTTTTTTGGGCGAGATCCTTCATGTAGTGCTGCCGCTGCCGGTCCCGGCCAGCGTCTACGGTCTGGTGCTGCTGCTGGCAGCGCTGAACTTCAAGCTGGTAAAGCTGGACGATGTGAAAGAGGTTGGAACCTATCTCACAGGCATCTTCCCGCTGCTGTTCGTGCCTGCTGCCGCCGGTGTGATGGAACTGTGGGCAGAGATGGGCGAGATGCTGCTGCCCATCCTCATTGCCATTATCCCGGTCACTGTGCTGGTGATGGTGAGTGCAGGCAAGACCACGCAGGCCCTGACCGGCCGCAAGAAAAAGGAGGCTGACAATGACGCAGCTGCTGAATGATTTTTTGTCCGGCTCCGCAGCATGGGGCGTTCTGCTTACGCTGGCCGCGTTTGCACTGGGCACCCTTATCAATAAGGTGACAGGCAAAGCCATTTTTAACCCGCTGCTGCTGGGCAGCATCTTTGTAATCATCTTTCTGTCGGTGTGCAACATCCCGTATGCGGACTACAAGGCCAGCGCGGCGCCGGTGAACTATCTGCTGCTGCCCGCTACCGTGGCACTGGCCATTCCGCTGTATGAAAAGATCGACCTGCTGAAAGAGAACGCCGCCGCTATCATTGCGGGTATCTCGGTGGGCACGCTGGTGAGCCTTGGCAGCGCACTGGCGCTGGCACTGGCGCTGGACCTGACCCGTGAGCAGTATGCCACCCTGCTGCCCAAATCCGTGACCACCGCCATCAGCATGGATGTGGCCGCTGAGCTGGGCGGCATTGCGGCGCTGACCGGTGCCATCGTGATCGTCACCGGCATCGTGGGTGCCCTGCTGGCCGAGACCGTGTGCAAGCTGTTCCATATCACCGACCCCATCGCCAAGGGCGTGGGCATCGGCACTGCGGCCCATGCCGTGGGCACCAGCAAGGCCCTGCAGATGGGCGAGGTGGAAGGTGCCATGAGCGGCCTTTCCATTGCCGTGGCCGGTGTGCTGACCGCCGTGCTCTGCCCGGTGTTCGTGAACCTGATCAATTAAACGATTTAAAATGGCCGCCGCGTTCGCTCTGCAACAGCGACGACCGCTGCCAGCGGCAGAAACAGGAAGGAGCTGTTGGGGCCGCGGCCTGCAAGATGCGAGTGCCGTCCAAGGCACGAAGCAGCTGCAGGGAGCCGCAACCCGAATATATCAGCGAAAAATTTTTTGATATTGCAGATCAGCCAGGCCTGCGGGCCTGGCTGATCTGCTTTTTCACGAAAGGGGCCGGAAAGGAAAACAGCATCTGCCTGCGCAGGCTCTCTGCCGGAGCCGCTGTGTGGAAAGAAGAAGCTGACATAAAATGGTCCCAAAGCAGAAGCCCCCGGCTGCAATTCGCAGCCGGGGGCTTCTGCTTCTCTATGAAAAGAGGTTCATCATGAGTTCTCGGAAATGGCTTATCAGAACTTGAACAGGTTCACGATGCGCTGCCACAGACGGGTGAAGATATTGCCTTCCTTCACGGTCTCGGTCTCAGCTGCCGCAACGTCCACAGAGGCAGCCGTCTCGGCGGTCTTATAGACGAACTTGACGCTGCTCTCGGCATCATCCGGTGCACCGGCAAAGCTGGTGTAGTCGTTCAGGCGGTCGGTCATCTCGTCCA
>OJSE01004087.1_pt1 | contig 11958 bp, 10 predicted proteins | sample 1599351 | NCBI WGS metagenome assembly OJSE01 (sample SAMN04168656, study PRJEB22393) | human gut metagenome | biome: human gut microbiome; feature: stool | host: Homo sapiens | collected 2014-03-17 | reverse complement strand
TGTAGGGAAAGAGTGTAGATCTCGGTGGTCGCCGTATCATTAAAAAAAAAACCGGCAGCTCGCCGCACGCCGATCTTCATTGCGCACGGCGACTTCGACTCCGTGGTGCCGGCCGTCATGGCTGAACGCAGTGCTGAAGTCATTGCGCAAATCGACCCCACGCTCATAACGCGCACTTATCCCATAGATCATGAAGTCTGTGCGAATGAAATGCGCGATATCGCGGCATTCCTTAATTCGATTGCGCAGCACGCATAAAGCATCGCCGAACAAACGAAAGCCCGAAGGAGTGTGCATACCTTCGGGCTTTCGCCTTTTATACGGCAATCGAACGAACTACTGGCGAGCGTAGTAAGCGTTGTATTCCTCGAGTACCTCACCCGAAGCAACGGGCACTTTGAGCGACTGCAGCTCATCGGCATTCAAGGCCCGAAGCTCGGCAAAAATCGGCGATAACGCCGGCAGCTTCACCTGCGTGTAGAAGAAGCCGACGACTTCAATATCAACGATCTCACCGCCAGAACCGCACCAGACATGAAGTTCCCGCTTTACCGTCGGCGTACAGGAGCTCCGTTTATCTTTGTCTGCGAGAAAACTCGGACGAACGCCAACCCACTCCCAGACAAACCCCTTTTGCGACGGGCGAGTATTGCTCTTCATCGTGCGTTCGGGATCACCATAAACCTGAATGGCTTCTCGAGCGGTTCGGCACTTTGCCAAATACCGTCTGGCACCCTCGGGCGTAAAAGCTTCGGCGGGCATATCCGTGTCCGCCCGTGTCTGTGCTGCACAGCCGGCGAGCGAAAGTACTGCCGTCGCCAAAGCAGCCGTCATGAATGTACGTCGCTGCATGAGTTATTCCTTGTCAGCGGCAGCTTCTTCCGTCGGATCCGCAAGACCGTCGAGCTCTTCCTGTGTGAGCGGGCGCATGCTGTGCGTGGAATTCGAACCGATCAGCGGCTTGCGATAAACATAAAAGACGCCTGAATATTCATGCTTCACAACGCGATCGTTGTCATCGATCCAAACGCGCAGGCTTTTCTTGGTCGTCGGGAATTCATCAATCGGATTAAGCGGAATGAAGTTCTTGGCCGAAGGACGCGAACGAACCCAAGTGTATTCAAGCACTTTGGTGCCATCGGCTTCCTGCTGCGTGGTATTCGGTTCACCAAGCAGTGCCACGACATCCTGACGATTCGTCTGGGTATCCACAATTTGCTCAGCAATCTGCTGAGAGTTCAAATTGCGAAGTCGATCATTCCCGGCGGCGCAGCCAGCAAGAATGGCCACAGCAGCAACGGCCGCAAAAATTACGCGAATTTGCATGAGAAAGTCCCTTTGGTTTGATTTTTTGCCTGTTGACACGTCAACAGTCCGCCAATCATAGGTGAAAACACACTTTATTTCGGCAAATCGAGATTTCTCGTATTCCGCCAATAACTAAAAATCGACGATTTTTACTGTGCGTCAGTCAAAGAGCGGTAATCTTCAAATAAAAGAGCTATATGGAATCATGTTGTATACGTACAACAATTCATTCCTCCCGGCATTTAGCTCTTGACTGCACCGCCTTCGGGCGTCGGTCTTAGCCATGCGCCAGCGGTCGCAAAGGGCGTCTGGTTCTGCATTCTTTCCAGTTTTTTGAGTACCCCGCGGAACAAAATAAGCACACATCAACAAAAAAGGACTCATGAGCGTACTCACCAAGAGCGCAAGCAGGCGAACTCATACGAACTCCCGTAAACAAAGTTCTCATCTAAATCCTTGAAATGTAAAAAATCCCGAGCCGTCAAAAACAGCTCGGGATCATCATTTGGTCCCCAGGGCGAGACTCGAACTCGCACGGTTTTACCCGGCGGATTTTGAATCCGCTGCGTCTACCATTCCGCCACCCGGGGAGGAAAGAAAGTATGCCACAAGTTAGGAAATTTTGCGGATGTGTTGAGTGGAATCTTTACGGATGACCTGCTCGATAAGTTCTGCAATGGGAAGGCCGGCAGGACTCCGCCAGTTTGGTTCAATTTCAGCGAGCGGCACCAGCACAAAGAGCCGCTCATACATCCGGGGATGCGGAAGCGTGAGCCCGTCAGTCGATCGTACCTCACCCTCATAGGCGAGCAGATCCAAATCGAGCGTTCGCGGTGCATTGCGTACGCCCGCAGGCCGAACGCGGCCATGAGCATATTCAATGCGCTGCAAAAGCTTCAGAAGTGCCTCGGGCGAACAATTCGTGTCCACTGCTGCCGCGGCATTCACGTAGTCCGGTCCGGAGGAATCCACCGGGGATGTGCTGTAAAAGCTCGAGAGCCTCAGATGAGCAATGCCTTCGCTCTGCTCAAGTGCTTTGGCCGCAGCGGTCAGTGTTGCTTGGGGGCGACCGAGATTCGCGCCAAGACTGATCCAGGCACGAGGCATTATTCAGAACTCCCGCTGCCGACATGGTCCACAGGACAACGGCTTCGCGAACGACGAGGACGACGACGCGGTCGACGGCGTTCTCGCTCCTCACCTGCCGGGGCATCACTGCCGGCCTGCAGCGCGGCACAGCGGCCGCGGCGAGCATCCTCTCCGGTCTGACGAGCTTCAATCTGGGCGGCCTTTACCATTTCAGCGCGTTCGTCGCTGTCGGCCTGCACAAAATGATCCCACCACGCCGGAAGCGCCTCAGGCACCTCTCCCATCTGCGCGCGCAAAAGCAGAAAATCGTAGCCCGCGCGGTAGCGCGGATGATTGATAACAGAATAGGGAGACTTGCCTGTACGTCTTTCAAGACGCGCCTGCAGAACCCACAGGTCATGCATGTCGCTCTGAAAACGACGCTGAATCGCGAGCGAATGAGATTCCGTTTCGAGCACTTCGACGGCTGCGTCGTGGAGTGCAGCCAGCCGAGGCAGTCCCCGCACCTCTTCGTTATGCTGCCAGCGCAGTCGTACCTGAGGCCAGAGCAGCGTCGCGAAAAGGAAAAAAGGTGAAATCCGCTTTCCAATGGCCAGACGCTCGTCGGTACGACGAAGCGCGAGCATCAGGAAAGCCTCTCCGTCCGGCGTCGCTAAAAGTCGGTTGAGCGTCGGCAGCACGGCTTCGGCGAGCCCTTCCTTACGCAAGCGCGACACGCATTCAACAGCATGTCCGCAGGTCAGAAGCTTAAGCGCCTCATCGACCAGTCTCGCTGAAGGCACATTTGAAAGAAGCTTTGCCATCCGAGCAATGGGACGTTCAGTAGCCGGTTCAATGGCAAAGCCCAGTTTTGCCGAAATACGCACGGCGCGAATCATACGAACGGGATCTTCGCGGTAGCGTTCTTCGGGATTGCCGATCATACGGAGCCGTTTCTTGCCGAGATCCTCAAAACCATGGTGGTAGTCATAGATCTCTTCGGTGGCAGGATCGTAGTAAAGCGCATTAATCGTGAAGTCGCGGCGAGCCGCATCCTCCCACATTTCGCCGAAGACGTTGTCGGAAATCACTCTGCCGCTGCTGTCTTTGCGCACCCCGGCGCCTTCGAGCGCTCGAAAGGTCGAGCACTCAATGATTTCCTGCCCGAAAATCACATGCACGAGACGAAAGCGTCGGCCGATGATAATGGCGCGCTTTTGCGCACGTTTAACTTCTTCCGGGGTGGCATCGGTGGCCACATCAAAGTCTTTCGGCGCCACGCCGAGAAGCAAGTCACGCACTGCTCCGCCCACAATGTAGGCGCGGTAACCGCGCCGCTGCAGCGCTTCACAGCAGCGTTTGGCCTGCCAGGCGACAAGTTCCGGATCAATCCCATGAACTTCCTTAGGGATGATGCGCGGTTCGCGCTGCGGCTCCACGTTGGCCGAAGTACCTAAAAAAGAGCGGACGCGGCTAACGATTGAATCAAACATGGGGATTCCTTTTTTCTTATTTTCGAAACACCGAAGCCACCTCCCATCCGCGCTCCAGCGCCAAACGCGCGAGCTGCGGATCAGGATTTGCGGCAACGGCCCGGCCGTGCGGCTGAAAGCCCGCGGCGAATTCTAAAAGAGGCTTGTCGTTGATGGAATCACTCCATCCTTCAAATGCCTCAAAACCGCCGCTCGGCGCATGGTTCGCCATCCAGTTTTTGATCAGCGCAAGTTTGCCTTCGCCATAGCTGTCGAGCCCCACGAGTTCACCCGTGAATTCACCGTCAGAGCCAATCTCCGGTGTTGCGGCAATAAGATGCTGAATGCCAAAGAGCGCTGCAATAGGCGCCGTAACGAAACGATGTGTTCCGGTAGCGAGCACCACCTCGTATCCTGCCAGTCGCCGCTGAGCAACAAGTTGCAACGCTTCCGGACGCACCGCGGGACGAATCACTTCGTCAATAAAGGATGCCCGCCAGGCTTCCAAATCTTGGCGCTTTTGTGCGGCGAGCAGTCCAAACTGAAAGCGAATGAAGCTCAGCGGAACAAAATGACCCGTTCGATACGCTTGCGCATAAGCCTCAATCTGAGCACCGATCTTCTCTTCATCCAGACCGGCTTTCCGCACCAGCCAATGCGACCAGGCATCGCCGGAATCAATCGGCAAAAGCGTATGGTCCAAATCAAAAACAGCAAGCTTCATTACGTCATCAATGACCTGTACCGAAGAGCGCAGTCGGCGCTTCACCCTGCTGCGCAATGCTTTCATCCTCAGCCATACCGGCCGCACGGGCAGCTTCCCGGATCACCTGCAGCGTCACCTTGCGCTGTGCATGCAGTGCAATCTGATTGGCAACATCCATTACCCGGGTGAGTGAACGCATATCGCGCGGCAGATGCGCAGAAATCCACTGCCCGATGTCGGGCGTGAGCAGTATGCCGCGAAGCGCCGCTTGTCGAGCCAGCTCCCGAATGCGATCTTCCTCATTGAGCGGCTCTACCGCATAGCAGAGACCGCCCAAAAGGCGGTTGATGACGCCGGCAGGAAGCTTAAGCTCCTTCGGGGGCAGCCTGCCGGCACAAACCAGACGTGCGTCAGGATCAACATAGACAGCGTTTTGCAGCTGCAGCAGCTGCCGCGCATAGCCTTCGTCTAAGGCGTCAATGTCGTCCACTGCATAACGTTTTACGCCCGGCTGGTAAATCGGTACGGGATAGAGCGCCGCGGCCGTTCCCGGCAGATAGGCCTCCAGGAGATGCGAAAGTCCTGCGCCGCGAGGACCATACAGATACAGGAACTTCGGTCCCTCATCAGCCGCCATGCGTGCGAGCGCAGCGGCAGCTTCGCTGTTGCTGCCAACCACGAAGTTTTCGAAGGTCGGCCGATCCCGTCCCTGCAGTTCCGGCAGATCGAGAAGGTATTGATCGGGATTTTGAGCGATCGGTTGCACGAGTGAAGAAAACGCGTCAGCTGATGAGTAAAGGGGCGGGGGAAATTCGGGGCGGATGGAAGTTTAATGTTTTTCGTCAGCATTCTCGAGCCGTTCGTCGGTTTCAATGCATCCATATCTTTGTGCGTCAGCGCAACTTCATAAGGCTTCTGATAGGTATTCAAGAAGGCGCTTGTCTTATACTCACGCCCAACGTTTTTCACCTGCTCCTGCGCCCTTCGTTTCCCCGGAGCCTGCAGTGCTTTTCGGCTTCCCGGCCGACCTGCTTTGCGCACGAGCGTTTTTCCTTTTGGATGAGCCCTCATGAGCCAACTCTCCTACGCGGCTGCCGGCGTTTCAATCGACGCTGGCGATGAACTCGTTGAACGCATCAAGCCCGCTGCCAAACGCACGCTGATCCCCGGCGTGCTCGGATCGATCGGCGGCTTCGGCGCCCTTTTCGAAGTAAGCCGTGACTACCGCAACCCGGTTCTCGTCACCGGCACCGACGGCGTCGGCACGAAGCTCATGCTCGCCTTTCAACTTGGCCGTCACGACACTGTCGGTCAGGACCTCGTAGCAATGAGCGTAAATGACATTCTCGTGCAGGGTGCCAAGAGCCTCTTCTTCCTCGACTACTATGCCTGCGGCAAGCTCGACGTGGATGTCGCCGAACGAGTCGTCAAAGGTGTGGCCAAGGGCTGCGAACTCGCGGGATGCGCACTGATCGGCGGCGAAACTGCCGAAATGCCGGGCATGTATCCCGAAGGCGAATACGATCTCGCCGGCTTTGCAGTGGGCGTTGTTGAAAAGGACGAAATCATCGACGGCACGACGATTAAACCGGGCGACGTTGTGCTCGGTCTTGCTTCAAGCGGCCCGCACAGCAACGGCTTCTCGCTGCTGCGCAAGGTCGTGGAAGTTGCCGGAGCCGACTGGTCGATGCCCTTTGACGGTGCGACCCTTGCCGACCGTGCGATGGAACCCACCCGCATCTACGTCAAGCAAGTGCTCTCTGTCATGAAGAAGGTGCAAATTAAGGGCATGGCCCACATCACCGGCGGCGGCCTGATTGAAAACGTACCCCGTGTTCTTCCTGAAGGCGTTCAGTGCTGCATTGACGGCAGCTCTTGGACCCGCCCGGCGATCTTCGAGTGGCTTGAAGAAAAAGGTCAGATTGACAGTCACGAGATGTACCGCGTCTTCAATAACGGCATCGGTCTCGTCGTCATCGTTTCCGCTGAAGACGCTGACCGCGCTATGGAAGCCTTCAAAGCCGAAGGTGAAAAGGCATTCCGCATCGGTGAAATCTCGACGCTTCCGGCGGGCGAAGCCCCCTGCGTCGTGCTCTGATCGGCCGCACCTCTGAACGGCATGCGTTTCAAAAAGCGCTCCGACCTTTACAGTCGGAGCGCTTTTTGTTTGATGAGCGGTCAGCCTGCCGGCACCAGCGGCTGCGCGAGCTTTAGGAGCGTCTCAAAAGCGTCCGGTGCAAAGGGTTCAATTTTGATAACGTCGGGCATTGAACGCAGCCATGTCAGCTGGCGTTTAGCGAGCTGACGCGTAGCGGCGATGCCGGCCAAACGAAATGCCGCATAGTTCGTGCGGCCTTCCAAAAATTGAACAGCCTGTCGGTACCCCACTGCCCGCATGGCAGGGGAATTGGCATCAAACCCCGGCTCCGCCATCAGCTGCCGGACTTCATCGAGCAGTCCTGCGGCGAGCATTGCGTCAAACCGCTCTTCAATGCGCTCATGCAGCGCAGCCCGATCTTCAGGCACCAATGCCGCAGTAAGCATCGGGAAAGCGGGATGCGGCGCTTTGCGATGAAAGTGTGAAAGGGGCTTTCCCGTCATGCGAAAGACTTCCAAAGCGCGGCCGATCCGCTGTTTATCATTTGGAGCCAATCGTTCTGCAGCGGCCGGATCAATCTTGGCGAGCTCCGCGTGCATCGCAGGCCACCCCTTGGCAGCACCTTCTGCAGCGACGGCGCTGCGAACCTCTGGAGAGGTAGAAGGCATTTCGTCAATACCCTCACGAATGGCCTTGGCGTAGAGCATTGTGCCGCCCACAATCAGCGGCAATCGGCCGCGAGCACGAATTTCACGAACAAGCCGGGAAGCATCCGCCACAAAATCTGCGGCGCTGTAAGGTTCGTTGATTGCGCGAATATCGATCAAATGGTGCGGCGCGGCTTGAAGCTCTACGGATGTCGGCTTTGCACTTCCAATATCCATGCCTCGATAAACCAGCGCAGAATCGATTGAAATGATTTCCACCGGCAGCAAACGGGCGAGCTCAAGTGCGAGCGCGGACTTCCCCGAAGCCGTCGGCCCCAAAAGCAAGAACGCCTGAGGCGCAGCTGCTTGACCCATGTTCATCGGCTGATCAGTCATCAGCGGCCCCGCATAAACAGTCGATCGAGATCCGTCATGGAAAGCGTTGTCCATGTCGGCCTGCCGTGATTGCATTGATCTGCGCGCTCCGTTTTTTCCATGTCGCGCAAAAGCGCGTCCATTTCCGGCAGCGAAAGTTTGCGGTTGGCCCGGAAAGCATTGTGACAAGCCATGGTGGAGAGAATGCGGTTTTTCAGCACATCCATCGCTTCTGAAGCACCAAATTCTGCGAGATCGTCGAGTACCTCTCGAAGGAGTGCTTCCAGTTCGCCCAACGGGGCCTCAGCGATCATGGCCGGCACGCCGCGAAGCGCCACAGCCCCTTCATCTGCGCCCGTGCAGATCAGGCCCAGAGCCGGAAAAACTTCTCCCTTTTCAAATTCCTCAAATGCCGCGTACTGTGCCGGCGTCACCCGCACAACCAGCGGCATCAAGAGCTCCTGTACCGCAAGCTTTGACTCCGCCATGGCCCGCTTCATTCGTTCATAAAGCACGCGTTCGGCAGCCGCATGCATGTCCACGATGACAAGACCAGAAGCGTTTTCGGCCAAGATATAAACACCGGCTACCTGCGCCAATGCACGCCCAAGGAATCCCCTGCCGTCTGACTGTGCCTGAAGCGGCGTAAAAAGCGCTGGATGCTCCTCTTGCTCCATTTGCGGCAGTTTCTGGGGCTCCAAAGATTTCGGTTCGGGTGCTTCCTCTGAAGACGAATTGGGGTCATAAAACTTCATGGCTGCCGCTACGGCAACGGGCGAAGGGGCTTTTGGACGCTCTCCATAAGCAGCGGGAAAACGCTGCAGCACCGGTTTGCCGGAAGCAGCCGACGCCGGACGCTCAGAATCAGCACGCTCAAATCCAGTGCCGGTTGGCGGAGCTCCCCAAAGCGCATTGGGATGGTCCGCAGGTACTTTTGTCGCAATGGCTTCTTGCGGTTCGGCGAGTGAAGAACGGCCAAAAAGCGCTGCTTCGCGGCGCGCTGGAACTGAGCCCAGAGACGCATCGGCGAGCGGGACAACGGCTGCTCCGCCGGCCGCCTGTGCGAGGGGCGGCGCAAGCGCCGCCTCAACCGCATGCAGAATGAAGCTGTGCACGCGGCTCGAATCCCGAAAGCGCACCTCTGTCTTTGTCGGATGCACGTTTGAATCCACCTCTTCGGGCGGAATGGTCAGAAAAAGGCAGTAAAGCGGCTGAGCCTGACCATGAAGCACATCAGCATAGGCTGCCCGCACCGCATGGTTCATCACTCGATCGCGAATGAAGCGGCCGTTGACAAATAGGTATTGACCGTCCGCGCGCGTACGAGAAATGGTGGGAAGCCCCACCAATCCCGTGAGCTTCCAACCGTCCGACTCAGCCGATACCGGACGACAAGCCTCTTTGAAATCCTTGGGCATCAGCGCCTTGATGCGGTCTTCCGCAGACTCGGCCTCAAGCTGCATGGCTCGTCGCCCATTGGCATAAAGCGAAAAAGCGGCCTGCGGATTGGCTAGCGCGATGCGTTCCATCTGCGCCGTCACATGCGCCGTTTCCGTACTTTCGGACTTCATGAATTTGCGCCGCGCAGGGGTCTTGTAAAAAAGATCCGTCACTTCTACACGCGTTCCGCCGGTCATCCCGCCCGCCGGCTCGACGGCTCCGCGCTGAATGCGCCAGGCTTCGCCCGCACCCGCGGCTTTTGACTCAATGATGAGTTCCGCAACGGAGTCGACCGATGCCAGTGCTTCCCCGCGAAAACCCAGCGTCGTTGCTGCTTCCAGATCAGCGAGTGTGGCCACTTTGCTCGTCGCGTGGCGTTTCACCGCCAGCGGCAATTCCGCTTTAGGAATACCGCAGCCGTTGTCGCTCACCAGAATCCGTGAAAGCCCGCCCCCGTCGATGCGCACTTCAATGCGGTCTGCTCCGGCATCCACTGCATTTTCAACAAGTTCCTTGACGACGGACGCCGGCCGTTCAATCACCTCACCCGCGGCGATTTGACTGATGAGCTGACTCGAAAGTTCTGCAATTGGACGATTTGGCTGCATGAGAAAAACGTATGCAAGTATTGCCGTCTTGGTCAGAACGGCAGAAGTCTGCGATATTCAAAGAGACGTCAGCCTATCAGAGTTAGTTGAAGCAAACGGCTATCATTGTCTGCCTACTTCTGATCTGCTCGAATCGCTGCGGTTCAACTCCCCTTAAGCCGCCTCCGCAGACAGCATCGAGTCCCTTCGACTCTTTCGCACAAAACAAAATTGTACTTTCAAGATCATGGACCTCTTCGGACTCATCGTCGAGCTCTTTACCAACGCCGACCACTTTCTAGTGTCAATCGCCACTGACTACGGCACGCTTATCTACATCGCAATGTTCGTGATCTTTTTCCTGGAGACCGGCATCGTTGTCATGTCGTTTCTGCCGGGAGATTCGCTTCTTTTTGTGGCAGGCACCGTTGCGGCAGCCGGCACAGCCAGCCCATGGCTCATCATGCTGGCAGTGATTTTGGGGGCAATCTTCGGGAATTCCCTAGGTTATGCGACTGGCAAATGGCTCGGCAACCGAATTTATGACGGCAGTATTCATTGGATTGATGCCAAGAAGCTCGAGCACGCCCACAGTTTCTATCTCTCACACGGCGGGAAAACAGTAGTTCTTGCCCGATTCGTTCCCATCGTGCGCGCTTTCGCGCCTCTCGTGGCCGGCGCAGCCCGCATGGATGGTCTGCGCTTTGAACTCTTCAGCGGCTTCGGCGCCATTCTCTGGGCGGTATCGATCGTTGGTGCAGGCTACCTTTTCGGCAACATCCCTTTCATTCAGCAGAATCTTTCAAAAATCCTCATTCTCGGAGTCGTTGCTGCCGCTATGGGCCCCATTCTTGTGGGCTACGTCTGGAAGACGTATCAGAAGATGCACGAAAAGCGCGAACACAAATTCTGAGACACTGACCTCACCGATCTTCAAAAGCCGTCATGGGAGCGCTGCCAGCGCTCCCATGTGCTTATTGGCCAAAGCGTTTAATGAGGTCTTTCCCTCTCTCTCGGACGCACTGCCGGTCTTCTCAAGATATGTCAGAGACTGCAGGTTCATCGTTTTGAAATGGTGCGCGCTTAGAATAGATGAGACCTGCTTTCATTCCCGGTGAAAACATTCGATGTCAGACAAACCAACCCTTAGCCGCAAAGCTGCTTCCGCACTCCAGACCGAGGGTGCAGAAACCGCAGCCAAAGAGTCGACAGCAAGGACCGACAAGCCTGCAGCTGTCCAGCCCGCAGGAATAGACGCCAAACCTGCCGAAGCTGAAGTGAAAAGCGAACACACTGCAGTCAAAAAGACCGCAGTCCGCCGCAGCACGGCGTCTAAAAAGACAATCACGAAGACGGTCAAAAGCGCGAAAAGCGTAAAAACAGTCAAAGCGGTCAAAGTTTCCGCTTCCAGTACGGCTTCGCTCGAATCTGCGCCGCCCCCGCTGCCGCCCGTAGAAGGCGTGCCAGACCTCTCCGATCCGCTGCTCTACATTAACCGTGAGCTCAATTGGATTGAATTCGACCGCAAGGTGCTCGAAGAAGCCTGCGATCTGAGCGTGCCGCTGCTTGAACAGCTCAAGTTCCTCGCCATTTTCCACAACAATCTTGACGAATTCTTCATGGTCCGCGTGGCCAACATTATTCGTCAGTACAAGATGGGAGCGGCGTCGACTTCGGCTGACGGCCTGCCGCCCGTGAAGCAGCTCGCCGAAATTCGGCGCCGCGTGCTCGGAATGCTCGCGAGAGCGCAGAACCACTGGAAAAACAAGCTTGCGCCAGAGCTTGCTAAAAAAGACATCGCCATCCGGCGGTGGAAGAATCTCTCGGCAAAGCAGAAGACCTTCCTTGAAGGATACTTTGACAACGAGATTTATCCCATTCTCACGCCGCAGGCCATCGATGCGGGGCACCCGTTCCCGACCATTTCCAATCTGTCGCTCAACTTTATTGTTGAGCTCGAAGCCGCTGACGGCAGCATGCGTTATGCGCGCCTCAAGTGCCCCAACAACATGCCGCGTTTCATCTTCGTGCCCCGCACGAAAGAATCTGCCTATGCTGAACTGGGCTTCAACTCCTCCGGGCGCGATGACGACATCATCCTGCTCGAAGACTTAATTCGCGAACATCTCGGCAAGCTCTTCCCCGGGCACAAAGTCGTCAAGTCGGGCGTTTTCCGCATCACCCGCAATACCGACATCGAAATTGAAGAGGATGAAGCTGACGACCTCTTAGCCGCCGTCAAGGACTTCGTTGACCA
>OJSE01004082.1_pt1 | contig 11976 bp, 13 predicted proteins | sample 1599351 | NCBI WGS metagenome assembly OJSE01 (sample SAMN04168656, study PRJEB22393) | human gut metagenome | biome: human gut microbiome; feature: stool | host: Homo sapiens | collected 2014-03-17 | reverse complement strand
ATTCGTAACCGTTACAGTATCGCCCTGCTCTATAAGTTTTTTCGGATAATGTTCCGAAAATGCGTAATCAAGCATTTCCGTGTGGTCATTCCAATCGTTCGGATCATTCAAAGTCACCGCTATAAACTCCATTCCGTCCCTCTGCGCAGACGATACAAGACATCTGCCCGTTGACTTTGTAAAGCCTGTTTTTATGCCGTTTGCTCCCTCATACAGACTTAGCATTTTATTGTGGTTTGAAAAATAAAGTATTTCATCTGAATTTAATGCCTGTACTTGCGCAGTCTGCGTTGCGACTATTTCCCGAAACTGCGGCAGCGTCATTGCATATCTTGCAATAAGTGCAAGGTTGTAAACCGTTGTGTAATGTTCCGGATTGTCAAGTCCGCTCGGATTCATAAAATGCGTATTACCAAGTCCGAGTTCTTCCGCTTTTTCATTCATCAGCTCCGCAAATGATTCCTCACTTCCCGCCACATGTTCGGCTATCGCTACCGCCGCGTCATTTCCGGAATTAAGCATTAAACCGTAAAGCAAATCTTTCATATAGTATTGATTTCCCTCAGATATGTATGCCGCCGAACCCTCTTGATTTGCCGCCGTCGCACTCACATCAACAATTTCGTCCATATTACAACGTTCAATAGCAACAATGGCTGTCATTATTTTAGTTGTGCTTGCCATTGCATGTTTTTGGTTCATATTTTTTGAAAATACAACATCACCCGTCAACGCATTTATAACGCACGCACACTCGGCAGATTCCACCATTGCAAAAGCACTTAACTGTGAAAAAGTAATTATAGTCATAATAGCAAGTGCCAAAAATTTTTTCATTAAAAAACATCTCCACAAAAAATATTTATTTTAATTGACAAAACTCTTTTTTATTGGTATAATAAATCACGTTAATGCGAGGGTGGCGGAATAGGCAGACGCGCACGTTTGAGGGGCGTGTGGTTTAACCGTGCCGGTTCAAGTCCGGTCCCTCGCACCATTTTTTTTGATTAATAATATATATTCTATCATATAAAATTATATTTATCAACAGCAAAAAAACTTTTTAAAAAAACTGTTGACAAAAGTTAGATTATATGGTATTATATCATTTGTCAGTTATCGTTGCGGATTTGTGTAAAGGTAGCACTAACGACTCTGACTCGTTCTGTCCGGGTTCGAATCCTGGATCCGCAGCCAAATAAGAACCTCAAGGTTGATAGAAACCTTGAGGTTCTTTTCTTTTGTTTTAGTTTCAAATAAACCTTTTGCCTGTGCGGTTTTCGGAATACATCATGTAAAAGTGCTGCCAAGCGATAATGTTTTCCCCTTATCGGCAGCACATTTTTTGTGCCGAATTTACCTAAAATTATCCGTTTCAATAAAAAAATGAAACCGTAAAATTTGCCCACGACCTTTCGTGTCAAAGGTATGATTATGTGCCGAAATAAAAATTTTTCAAAAAAAGTAAAGCCGCATATCATTTACGAAAATGTGGCTTTAAACTAGCGACAAAATTCCGCAAAACGAAAAGTTACTCTTTGTCCCCGGTTATGAAGTAGTCGCAGTACTCTCCTCCGTTTGCCAGCGTCTGTTTTCTGTGCAGTACACCATGCTGAAGGGAGATCATTACTTCATCAAGTTCGCAGAACAGCGGCATAAGTTCGGAAACGTCCAACTTTTTCGTATAGGCACAGATTGGGCAGCGAGTAATGCGGTAGTAGCAGGCACCCTCATACGGCTGTCCCACAAAATCCACTTTGAACGAGGTCGGATACTGTTTTTACTTTTCCGGCGTGTACCACTTATAATATTTCACAACGCTCTTTTTGTTTTCTGCCTTACCCTTGGCGGTGTTCAGATCGGTTTTCGCAAAATACCATTTGATGTGGTAAAGCGAACGCCGCATCATCTCCTGCACTGTCTCCGGGGGGATTTTTTTCTCACTTGCCACATATGGCGCAACAAAGGCAAGTGCAAACAACTCGTTGTATGCCATAGGGTTGTCGCCACCAATGTCATCTGCCTTTTCCACCAGTTCCCGATAGACCTTTTTGCTCTTTTTCATAATTTCCGAAGCGTATGCTTTGCCATATTTCTCTGTCAGAACCATTCTCATCGGGCTCTTGAACATCCAAAAATAAAATCCGTTGTATTTCATATCACTTGTCCTCCCGTAATTTATTTACAGACCAAAAAAACACAATCCGGTCGTCGAAGTGATAGACCATCAGTGCGTCCATGTGCTGCTCAGCGGTTTTGCGGTCGGGACACTCCGCCGCGACACGGCGATAGCTGTCAAACTGTGCGAAGATTAAAAGTCGGGCAGCAGTTCATCCATATCGTCAATGCCATCTGTGCGAAAGAACATGACGCTCTCTTTGATATTGCTTTGCACAAGACTGTCGAAATAATGCTCAAAGCTACTTCCTGTACTGCGCCCCAGAACCAATTCCGCCACATCGGTATTCGGAAACAGAGTTTCGATATTGTCAAGAAGTGCTTCTCCAGATATCCGAACAATTCTTCCTTGGATTTGCAGCTGATATCATCGCCGCCTTTCCCTTAGTCCGTTTATTTTTTTCCTACCAACAATGTTGAGCTGCGAAGCATCAGGCGGCAGGCTTCCTTCGGTGTCATAAAGCTATCGTCGGTCGTGTCGATCAGTTCCACACACTCATAGCCCATATCCCTGAGCTTTCGGACAAACGCCTGCATATCACCGTATCTACGGGGCGACATCAGATCGTGGATGGCAAACGTTCCACCTTTTTTCAGCACGCGCAGTGTTTCCAGCAGAAGTGACTGCTTGTCTTCCCCCGAAATGTTGTGATAGACATAGTTGCTGGTCACCGCATCGAAGCTCTCGTCGGGAAAATCCAGCTTCACGGCGTTACCACGTTGGAAAGAAACGTTTTTCACGCCCTCCGCAGAGGCGTTTTTTTCGCATAGCGGCAGACTAAAGGAGGCGTATTCCTTGCCCCAGCGGTCGATACCTACCATTTTCCCTTGGGGATTACGCTTTGCGCAGGCGATGGTCAGCGCACCGCTGCCGCAGCCGATATCCAGCCCCACGCCGCCCTCCGGCAGGGTGATATGACTTGCCGTGCCGTCAATGATCTGCCTTGAAAGCTTGCGCTCGCCGTCATAGGAAAAGCTTCGATAGGCATACACACACCACTCGGTGCACATTGTACAGATGACAAAGGCGATGACGAATACCACTCCCAGCGCAATGCGCAGCCTTCCGCTCACGCCGATGCCGAATACTCCGAAAACGAGCAGCAGCGCAAGCGACAGTGCCGTACCTGCGATGAGCGAAAATATCATTCCCTTGGGGATCCAGTTTTTGTAGTCAGGTTTCATGTTAAAAACTCCTCTTTTAATTGTGTGTGATTTCTCTCATAAAAGGCAGCCATCAATATTCTGCTGATTATGCCAAAAATGCAGCATCAGATAAACTATTTCTTTCTTTTATTCCCGTGCATCTATTTCATGACCTTCATACAAAAATCGCAGTGGTCATCACCTCGCCCCAGTGTTTTAGTCCGATGCCACACAAGATTCGGGTGGAGTCCGTCATATGTGATATCGTCGCTGTCACAGAAGCACCGGCATAGCTCGGGGCAGCCGTAGCGCACACATTCATCGTGATATGGGCATCTCGTCATATCAATGCGCCATACACCGCCGGTCGTTCGGATTTCATTTGCCTCAAAGTCCGCCGAGTTTCCAAAGAATTTCGGCGTCTGTTTGGCGAAGATACCCGGTACCTTTTTATATAATCCCGGGATGCGCATCAATCGCAGAAAGGTCTTTTTCAGACGATATGCCCGTTCTTCCACATATCCGTGAACAGCATTAAGAGCTTCGTCCTTCGGCATAACGGTCTGAAGGGTCTCATAGATTGCGATGCTCGGTATGATCTGACTTTCGAGGTGTCGCAGCCTTTCCTTGCTCGCTCCGGCATGTTCCGAGCGCAGCTCACTCAACCTCTTTTCAAAAGCAAAATTCAGCATGGCTTCCCGTTCCGGAAATCTTTCACGTACCGTTTTTCGGAACGCTTTTGTAAGATAGCTTTCCTTCATAACTTTTCCTCCCGCTTAAAGCATCTTTTTCTTATAACAGCAGTCGCAGTACGCCCCGCCGGAGGCAATCGTGTACTTTCGCACAAAATCTGATACACTGCCGGCTTCGCTCATCGTGTAGTCAAGGCGGCACAGCGCCGGGGTTAGGTCATAAAGTCCTAGATTTTGCATCAACACGCAGATGCCGCATTTGGTGAACCGACATTCGTAGCCGCTGCCGTCCGGGTATTCGAAAAAGTCCATATTCCATGAGTAGGGATTTCGGTCGGCAGCTTTGAAGGAGGCGGTTGCCTTCATTTCATTGATGTCCTTTTTAGTGAATTTATTATTTCCGCTCCTGCGGCAAAACCATTTCATCGGTTTTGTCATCATAGCTTTTGCATAATACTCTGTCAGCTGCTCCACATCAGGATGCTCCGGCATAGAGAGGATGAACGCACCGATCATCGCACAGTTGACAAGATTTGCTTTGAAACGGTCACCCTTTTCAAATTCTGGCAGTTCACATATAATTTCCTTGTATTTCGTTTTTGCTTTTTTCGTGATAGTTTTTGCAGTGTCAGTATCATAACCGAACACCTCTGTAAGCTGTTTTCTGAAGGACTTCGTAAACAACGTCCACATACCGAAAGGCATTCCGAAATATATCACTTTTTGTCCCTCCAATTACATATAATGCGGGTCATGCGGCGGTCAATGTCAATGCGAGCTGCTTTACACTCCTCGGGATATTTTTTTGCAGCGCTGAACGCCAGCTTGACGAACAGTGCCGAGCCGACAGGCAGCATGGTCTTGAGCATACCGTCGGGGAAAACAAAGTGCGTGCAGTGCTCATACACGATCGCCTCGACTTCGCAGGTGTGCAGTTTCTCCGCAAGGCGTTTCTCAGTACGGCGGATGTATTTTGCGGCATCCCAAAGTGCGTCATCCTCTGCGCCGACAAGAAACAGCTTGCCGCGTATATTCTCGACCTTTATAAATTCCTCCTCGGTTATCGGGTGCGCCGATTCGGAGTCGTCAAACAGCTTGCGCGAGGCTATCATATTGCCGGTGCGTTTGGACTCCTCAGAGATTGTGTGCCAATAGTCGGGGTGCTTATAGCAAAACGGCATGTAGGGCAGGGGCTTGCCCCTGTAGGAGAAGAGCGATTCGCCCTCGACTGGCCATTCCTTGCAGCCGTCCTTTTTGCCCTGCATGAACCCCTGCCACACAAAGTCGCTCGGCGTCATTGCGACGGTTAGAGAGATATCACCGAATATTGAAGCCGCCGTCAGGGCGAGAGTGCCGGTGGTTGAGGCCCCGGCAATGCCTATCTTTGTGTTGTTGTGTGATTTGAGCCATGCTATCGCTTTTTCGATGCGCTCAATCGGATAGTTGTGATGACCATAGTCCTTTTTCCCGGGTGACATGGTCAACACATTCACGCCGAGGCGAAGCAGCCACTTCACCGCAGAGCGCGCCATATAATCCTCAGGGTCGTCGCCGAGCATGGCGATGACGGTGCAGCCCGAGCCACCCCTGTACTCCCAATATGCGCCGTAAAATCCGTCGCTTTCAACATCAAAATGAATGTGTTTCATTAAAAATACCCCTTTCAAAAGTCAAGCCTTACTATCTGCATTTTCATCATTTTATCGCCAACTTTTGCAAGGAAACGAAAAAAACCGCTGACGGACGGGTCACGAAGGTCATTGTAGCCCAGCATATAGCCGCGGCTTGTGACCTTCAGGCGGCTGTTCCACAAGGAAAGCTCATCTTTCGCGTCCGAAACCGCAAAATATGCGCCCACATCCTTGATTTTCGCACTCTTGAGCCATGTCTTTGCAATCATCTTCACCGCTATACGGTTCGCCGCATCAAATACCAACACGCCGCCGGGAAAGGCGTTTGCCATTGCCTGCACAAGCGCTTTGACTTGCTTGGTTAAGAAATAGTAAAACACACCGGAGGCGAAGAATATCGCACCGCCGGAAGCGTCGATTTTTTCAAGCCATTCGGTATCATTCAAATCGCAGGGGATGTTTTTTTCACGCTCATCGGCGGGCAAAAGCTCGTTACGCACGGCTATGACATCGGGAAAATCCAGATTGTATATTTTACAGCTGCCGTTGTCGCAGCTTCTTCCGGTGCTGTCCAGTCCGCAGCCAAGATTGACTACTGCGGCTTTTGGGTGATCTTTCAAATAGTCCCTTACTTCCCATGCCAAATCATTCTGTCGCATGGCAACCTCCAGTGCACCGAAACGCTGCATCAGACTGCGGGAATTCTTCTCCGCCTCAGAAAAGTCGTAGTCAATTTCATTGATTAAGCGAACAGCCGTTTCATCCTGATAAATATTCGGATACAGCTTCGAACACAGCTTCCGAGAATAAAGCGGAATGATAAGCGTTTCCTGTACAGTGTTTTTCTTGATTTTGTATTTCATAAATACCTCCCTCAACGTGCAAATGCCGTCATAATTGCCGCCAGCACTGCCGCAATGACTGCCATGCCCACCGTACCAAACAGCCACTTTTTGCGCTTGTCCTTGGCAGTGATGTAAGGTTTCAGGTCTTCCGTTCCCGGAATTGTCCACGCATTCGTATGTCCCACCCAATAACCGTCAACAAACAAGCGGTCAATGAGATTCATAACGGACAAGATGACGAGCAACTGCCAAAAGCCTGCAAGAAAGCCTTTTGCGCCGTTTAGCGCATATACACAGACAAGCACATATACGATATAACATGGGATGCATAGCGCCTTAAAAAGCAGTGAGCTGCAACGGATTTTTTCGTAGGTTGTCAAGCCCATATTCACGCACCGCTCCTGCACCTCTGGGCTGTAAAGATGCACCATGCCCACCGCATCCTTGCGGATGCCTGCGGCACAGACGAGAACCAGCAGAACCCCCAACCCGAGCCCCTCTAAAATCGTTTGAAAAATCATCATATTTCCTCCAATCCTATCCCAAAGCTACATCCAACACCATCATAATACCGAATCCCGCCGCAAAGAAAATCGTTCCTATGTTGGAGTGCTTTCCCTGCGACATTTCGGGAATCAGCTCCTCCACCACCACATAGAGCATGGCGCCTGCGGCAAAGCTTAGAAAATACGGTAGCAACGGTATCACGAGTTGCGCTGCAAGAAGTGTCAGCACTGCGCCGATAGGCTCGACAGCACCGGAAAACACACCGTCCAAAAACGCCTTGCCCTTGCTTTCTCCCTCTGCTCGAAGCGGCATAGAGATGATTGCCCCTTCCGGAAAGTTCTGAATGGCAATGCCGATGGATAAGACAAGTGCACTCGCCGCCGTGATTTGTGCGTTTCCTGCAAGGAACCCTGCGTACATCACTCCCACCGCCATTCCTTCGGGAATGTTATGTAATGTCACCGCCAGTACCATCATGACAGTGCGCCAAAGCTTGCTTTTAGGACCCTCCGCTTGCTCACTCCCAACATGAAGATGAGGAATCAGACGGTCGAGCATGAGTAAAAACAGCACACCGACCCAAAATCCGATTAATGTAGGAAAAAAGGATAGCTTGCCCAAATTTTCCGATTGCTCGATTGCCGGGATAATCAGACTCCAAATAGATGCCGTAACCATCACTCCGGCGTCAAAGCCGGCAAGCGCACGCTGCACCGAAACACCGAGTGATTTTCTCATAAAGAACACACCGGCTGAACCGAGCGTTGTGCCGAGGAAAGGAATCAATATTCCGAGAAATATTTGCATTTGTCACACCGCCTTTTTGTTAAGTTGTTATTTATTTCTTCGACATCCGCGCTCATCTCGGTATTTGGGATATTCCTTTAAATACGGGTCTCTATCACCGCAGATGGTATAGTCACACCTGCAGTCGTCCACGCAGGTAGTCGTCCGTACCAGCCTTGCATGGAGAATCTCCATAGATGCAAAGTCCGCATTGCATAGGGCGTGCATAATATCCGTAAGACCGTGCCTGATAGCAAATTCCGCTGCAGGGCACGCCGTAAATTCATAATAGATAGGCTTACCGTTTTCATAAGGCGCAACCGTCATCTCGTAATCGTGCCATTTGTCACAGCTGCGTTTCGCCCGCAAAAACGCTCTGTACATCAGCTTCCTCCAGAACGGTCTGTTGCAGTTCACGAACCTCAGCTTGCGAAAAGACGGCAGAATCAAGTTTTCCTCCATCTCTTCGATTTCCGGGAGCGATGAAACCTCTTTGCAGACCGTATAATAACTCATAATGGCGATACAGTCATAGGTGCCGCCTGTACCGTTGTGGAAGTTCTTTTTGCCGCCCAAATCGGTGCGCCAGTCGGATAGAAAGTCCGCATATTGCCGCTGCACACTTCCCCAGCCTCCTGTTCTGCCGCAGGATAGTGAAGGGCAATTTTCGCACGTATCTCTTTCTTGCATGTCTTGGAATACAGTACGTGGACTTTGCAGTACGTGGACTTTGCGGTCGAATTGCAGTTTACTGTCTTTCATCTATTTGTCTTTATCCTCACTTTCTGCTTACTTGAACGAGTCCGATTTCGGTTTGACCTCTTTCCGGCAGACAAACCAGGCAATACCCTTTACGGTTCCAAGCGTTACGGCTGTGTACATTTTCTCCAGCCGATTTTTCAAGCCTAAAGCCGTTTCATATGGTGGCGTAAAAAACCCCGCTTTTTCGTAAATGTGACGGACGAACCAATCCGTCCGCTTGTGCTCTCCTGCTACATAAAAGCAGCCGCAGAATGTTCCGCCGGGTCTCAAAACCCGAAAAACTTCCCGGTATGCGGCATCCTTATCCGGGAAAGCGTGAAAGCCGTTCAGCGACAAAACGATGTCAAAGGTGCCGTCCGCATAGGAAAGAGCACCCACATCTCCTTGCCGGAAGGTTACATTTTTCAGAGTCAGTCGGTTTGCCTTTTCCTGTGCCTGCCCCATCATATCAGGCGAATAATCAAGACAGGTAATGTCTGCCGCAGGCATAGTCTTATAAATCGGCATGGTAAGAATGCCGGTTCCGACAGGTACCTCCAGCATCTTACCCGAGAAACCTTCGGGAATACCCGACAGCGCCTTTTCAAGATAATCGTCACATTCCGCCTTGTTCATATCCCACACCAGGCGGCACACCGCTTTCCCGCTCAGGGTGGAGCAGGTGATCATGCCGTCATAAAAATTATTGCCGCCCGTTATTCGGTACGCACTGCGAATGGCGTCCTTCCGTTCCATATTCATTCCTCCGAATCATTGTTTTTACTCTTGTATTCCCATATATCCTTCTAAATACCCGCTTTTTGCTTTTTCTTCAGTATCATCAGATTCGTCATAGGCATCATATGGGGCTTTGGGATCATGGATCTTTTTTCTGAAAGGGGAGCAAAGCTCATTCTTGTGTGCAAAAGCGAAATCTATATTGTCCGTCCAGCCTGTGTGCCCTGTAATAAACATCGGATGCAGATTGCGTTCTCGCAGCTTTTTCTCCAGTGTTGCCAAGGATTTCACCGCAAGGTTATTGTCTTCCGCCAGTGCGGAAATAAAGCTATATCCACCGTCAGCACCGAACCAGATAGTGTCGCCGGTAAACAGATATTTGTCATCGATGAGATACACCATATGTCCCCAGGTATGACCGGGAACGAGGAAACATTCGATTTTGATGCCGTCAATGTCGATTATCTCTCCGTCCGAAAGCAACACTTTTTCGTTTTTGATCGTGACCTGAGGCAGCTTATAAAGATGATAGATGACCTTGCGGCGTACCTCACCAGTCAGATAGCGGTTTTCAATTTCACCGATGTAAAGCTTTGCCTTTTTAAACAATCCAGGACTGTCGGCTTCAACCGCACCTACATGGTCGGTATCCTGATGAGTGATAAGTATATGACGTATAGACTTTGGGTCAATCCCGAGCCGGTTCATTTTTTCTTCCAATCTGTCATAGTTATAGCCTGCGTCAATCATAATGGTTGTGTTGCCCTTGCAGTAGAAGAAGATGTTTGCAACCCACTCACGTACACAGGCAACATTCTCATCAATCCGACCGGTGTTCAGGGGTTTGAAAATCTCTTTGCCCCGGTACATCCTGCTCATTGCCTTTCTTTGAAATTCCGTTGCCCGTTTGGACATAGCGTTTCCTCCTTATTTTTTTGCCGTAACGCACAGCCAACCCATCTTATTTTTGTATGCCTGCACATCGTGAAAGCCTGCCTGCTCCAGATACGCTTTCAGTTCGGTGTCCTTATAGATTGTCATGCCGGTGATGATTTTAGTCCATTTCTCGTCTTTATCCGTATCGCCGTTGCTTTCGTTGCATATAAAAAATATTCCTCCGGGCTTCAGCACACGCCAAACCTCTCGAAAGCACTGCGGCAAATCCTGCCAGAAATAGACGGTTTCAAACGCTGTGACCGTATCGAAACGGTTATCAGCAAAAATCATATCCGCCACACTGCCATGCAAAATTTTACAGTGCCCCTTGGCAACGGCTTCTTTATTGACTTTTTTTGATTTTTCCACACTGACGGCCGAATAATCAATACCGTTTACGATGCCTGCCGGGCATTTTTTCAGCAGTCTTTTTATGTTTGCACCTCCGCCGCAGCCGCAGTCCAGCACTTTTGCGTCCGGAGAAAGCTTCAAAAACCGAAGTCCCCACCGTGCGACAAAACTATGCCCGATGTTCATCATAACAACCATGATTTTTCCGCCCAGTCCCGCAGGCTTGCGGGTGTTTTCAAAGAATGACATCATGTTGCACCTCCGATTTCATACATTCCGCATATGTCAAGGGAAAGGACGCTTTCAGTACGGTGCTTTTCCGCACTCCCCAGCCGTTTTTCCGTAAGAAGTTTAAATATTCATTACTCGTCCACTTGCTGCGGAGAGGGAAGCCTGCCGATTTCATGAAAAAGGCTTTGACCTTACCTGAAAATGAATTTTCAGCATGGGTGAAGGTCGGCGCAATCAATACTCCGTTGTCCTTCAGCACCCGATGTATCTCGGCAAGAGCTTTTTCCGGCTGCGGCACGATGTGCAATGCGTTGGAAACGATTATAACATCAAATGATTTGTCAGAATACGGCAGACAGAACATATCCAGTACCGAAAAATACAGTTTTGAGGAGCGGCTGTTGCGCTTTGCCTCTCTGATCATCCCTTCCGAGGAGTCTGTTGCTTCAATGCGCTTTGCGGCTCCTACGATATTTTTTGCGATAAGTCCCGTTCCCGTTGCAAGCTCCAGAACCGTCCTGCCCTTAACAACGGGCCGAATCAGTTCATACATCTTTTCGTATGCCGTCTGGTCTTTGCGCATAAATCTGTCATACAGACCGGCATTTCTGTCCCAAAAATTCTTTTTCATAACGTTTCGCTCCTTAAAAACCGTATCTTCCGGCAGTTAATCACACCGTCCAGCATTGTCCCGCAAGCTGAAGGTAGTACATCCTTTTAAATATTCCGTCTTTGTGAAGAAGGTCATTAGGAGCGCCTTGTTCCGCAACAACGCCGTCCGACAAAACGATGATTTTATCCGCTCCGGCAACCGTTCTCATTCGGTGTGCGATAATAAGAACCGTTTTATTTTTTATAAGCCTTGAAAGCGCAGTCTGTATTGCCGTTTCATTTTCAACATCAAGACTTGCCGTTGCTTCATCCAAAAGTATGATCGGAGCATCCTTAAGAAAAGCTCTTGCAATGGAAATTCTCTGGCGTTCGCCACCCGACAGTTCACAGCCGTTTTCACCGATGTTCGTATTCCATTTATCGGGAAGCTTTTCAGCAAATTCATCACAGTTTGCAAGGCGTGCCGCCGCCAAAACCTCCTCGTCGGTCGCTCCTTTTCTTCCGAGCCTGATATTTTCCATAATCGTATTAAGATCGGAAGAGCGTCGTGTAGGGAAAGAGTGTAGATCTCGGTGGTCGCCG
>OJSE01004074.1_pt1 | contig 11991 bp, 9 predicted proteins | sample 1599351 | NCBI WGS metagenome assembly OJSE01 (sample SAMN04168656, study PRJEB22393) | human gut metagenome | biome: human gut microbiome; feature: stool | host: Homo sapiens | collected 2014-03-17 | reverse complement strand
CTATTTTGAGAATACATACATAGAGGTATCTTTAGTTATACATCAAGGAGTGAACACATTTGCATGGAATTATAAAATGCCAGCATCAGGGACAAATGTCCGAATCTTTCCCAACTGCCGCATTTTTGTCAATATCAGGCGGCCTGCAAGATGCCTATACCTATGTGTTCCGGGGCAAGGTGTTCGCCAATGCTCAGACCGGGAATATCGTATTACTTAGTCAAAACATCTGTGAGCGTAATTGGTTGCAGAGCGCACACTACTTTGTTCCGTTGGCAGCATTTGCAATAGGCATCATTGTTGCAGAGCAGATACGGGGAAAATATCAGAATGTGCAGAATATCCACTGGAGGCAGATTGTCCTGCTACTGGAAATGATTCTGCTGTTTTTGGTAAGCTTTCTTCCGCAAAGTCTTGATATGCTGGCTAATGCACTGGTATCTTTTTCCTGCGCTATGCAGGTGCAGACATTCCGAAAGGTGAATGGTTACGCGTTTGCCAGCACCATGTGTATCGGAAATATGCGTAGCGGCATGGAAGCACTTTCTACATACATCAGAACACATGATAGAAATGTTTTAGGGAAAGCTTTGCGCTATTGGGAAATCATTTTCCTATTTGCTGTTGGCGCTGGAATCGGCGGTCAATTTGTTGTTCTGTTCGGAGCGCATACGATCTGGTTTTCCTGCCTGCTTCTATTTGTCAGTTTTTGCCTGATGTTTATCAGAGAAGAAATGAAAGAACACCCGGAAATTAGCGTCGAGGAAGAAACGATACAGAAAGATCTGTGGGACATTGAAAAGCAGATAAAGAATATAGGTCACCAGGTCGGGGAAGATATATCGGTTATGAAATCACCGCATAATAAAGATTCTCAATAACAAATTAAATCGCGGCGTCGAATGAATAAAACTCCGACGTCGCGATTTTTACAGAAAAATTTAGCCCCAGACTTCCTCAGCAATCTCTTTAACCAGCGCCAGTTTCGCCCATTGCTCTTCTTCAGTCAGCTTATTGCCGATCTCGCAGGAGGCGAAGCCGCACTGGGGACTCAGGCACAGGCGATCCAACGGGATGTACTTGGCCGCGTCATGGATGCGGGCGATCACCGCCGCCTTATCCTCCAACTCAGGGCGCTTGGTGGTGACGAGGCCCAGCACCACCTCCTTCTCACCGCTGACAGCGGCCAAAGGCTCGAAGCCGCCGCTGCGGGCATCGTCAAATTCCAGATAGTAGGCAGTCACATTCTCACGGGCCAGCAGGGTCTTGGCCACGCTGTCATAAGCGCCAGAGCTGGCATAGGTGGAATGGAAATTGCCCCGGCAGACATGAGTGTTGAGCACCATATCCTCCGGCTTACCCTCAATAGCCAGATTGTTAGCGGTAAGCATTTGTTCCTTGATTGCTTCCAGCCCCTTTTCATCCGTATCAAAAATCATGCAAGCCTTGGGGTCCACCAGCATTCCCCAACTGCAATCATCGAATTGCAGGTTACGGCAGCCAGCAGCGTAAACATCAGCGATGACCTTACGATAGCCCGCTGCCAAATCCTCTACCAGCTTTTCGGTATTGGGATAGTATTTGCTGGTATTTTCCATTGCAAAGGGCATGACCATCTGCTCCAGAAACTGAGCGGGTGCAGGGATCGTCAGCTTGGCCACAGTGTTCTCGTCTTCCAGCGCCTTGACAAACCGGAAATGCTCCACAAAGGGATGGCTGTCTACGCCGACTTCTCCGGTGAGGTAAGTATCATCAAGCATCGCGTTTTCACCATGGAACGGCAGGCCCTTCTCCGTGCGGCTGTGGCCTACACCATGGAAACCCCACATGAAATCGAGGTGCCATGTAGCGCGGCGGAACTCGCCATCGGTGATTACATGGTATCCGGCTCCCTGCTGCTTAGCGACCAGTTCTCGGATTGCCTGATCCTCCACCGCCTTTAGCTCATCGGCTCCAATCTTGCCGCCTTGAAAATCCGCCCGAGCCTGCTTCAACTCGGCAGGGCGAAGAAAGCTGCCAACATAGTCATAGCGAAAAGGGGTATTAGTTTTGCTCATAGTGAAATGCTCCTTCGACACTTAAAAGATATGCTGATTAAATGGCTCAAACTATGATAAGTCAAGGCTTCTTTCTGGCGCCGCTAATATCTATCGCCCTCATGATAGAAAAAGCAATGCCGTGTTCTACCCATTAGTATCCCTCTGTCAAATTAGTTGAATGACCATTTTTTAATAGTGAAAAGGACTTGATGGTATTTCCATCAGGTCCTTTCTGGCTATCTTGTTCAAATTTCGACACGATTTTCTAAAAATTCCGAGATTTTTCGCAAAGTGACATTGAGTGTCCACATGACTTGCTATACTGAAGCTAACCTCCAAGAAACTTCGGCCCCATGCCTACGCGCGATTGCGCGGGGAAAAATACCGGGTAAATTCTCCGCCCGGGCCGCTCCCGAAAAGGCGGTTGTGGACGCTGTATCTTCGCATGGGTGCCGGAGCGGAGGATCAATCATCAAACATGAGAAACTTATAGGCAGGAACATCCAGTACGGACGAAATCGCAAAGAGCGTATCCAGAGAAACAGCTTTCTTGATGTTGGGCGCTTCTACGTGACCGATAAATGCCGGGGTACGGTCGATTCGCTCTGCAAGTTCTTCCTGTGTCAAACCACGCAGCTTTCGATAATATGCAATTTTAAGACCCACTTGCAGATATTCCATCTCGAATTTGCTATTCATACCGTCACCTCGGTAATATGGTAATCGATGGCGACAGCAGTTGACATGATTTTACAATCATATTATTATATTTAACAGATATAAAAAACTAAGTAAAAGTGCAATGGGGAGGGTGAATGACCTTGGAACAGCAGTCTGCCGAGGCAAAGTCGGCCCGCTTATTAGACCTCTATGCGAGGTTCATATCCGGACAGACGCTGAACAAGCAAGGCCTTGCCAGCGAGTACGGCGTCACAACACGGAGTATCCAACGGGATATGGAGTCTCTGCGGTGCTTCCTGATGGAAAAAGGGTTGTCGCAGGAGATCATCTATGACCGTAGACACGGCGGCTATCGGATGGTGAGCAGCGTTCCATCCGGCTTAACGAACAGCGAGATTTTGGCTGTCTGCAAAATTCTGTTGGAAAGCCGCTCCATGCGGCGGGATGAAATGCTGCCGATTCTGGACAAGCTGGTAGACTGTGCCGTTCCTCCGGAGCAGCGTCAGGCGGTAAAGCTGCTGATAGGTAATGAAAAGCTGCACTATATTGAACCACATCACGGCAAAAGTATTTTGAACGGTTTATGGGAGATCGGACAGGCTGTGAAAGAACAGCGGGTCATGGAGATTGAATACGAGCGCATGAAAGCGCCGAAACTGGTGACTCGGAGAGTACAGCCGGTCGGAATCATGTTTTCTGAGTATTACTTCTATCTGACTGCTTTCCTTGAAAACAAAGATAATTTTGAAAATCCGGATGACCTTTTTCCTACGATTTATCGGCTTGACCGTATCCGCAGTTTTAAGGTCTTGGACGAGCATTTTCATGTTCCTTATGCCGGGCGATTTGAGGAGGGCGAGTTCCGTAAACGGGTACAGTTCATGTACGGCGGCAAGCTGGAGCGGATCAAGTTCCGCTACACCGGTCCGTCCTTGGAAGCCGTTCTGGATCGGCTCCCCACCGCTAAGGTCATCCGTGAGGATAAAGATGGCTGGACGATCTCAGCGGAGGTGTTCGGTAAGGGGGTGGAAATGTGGTTGCGGAGTCAGGGGGCGTATATAATCACCGTCTGATGTATAACACCCGATGGCTGGGTTTGCTTATTATGGTTCGCTTCTCAGAAAATCCCTAAACGAATCAGACAAAAAGATTGTAATTACCACGAGGTGACACACGTTGAATCCAATCATGTTAGAGACGTCACAAATGCTTGAAAGTCATCCTCTCTTGATTGAAAAAGAGAGTTACAAGGTCAAATACCTTAATGTTCTGGAATACTTTTCTCGAAAATATTCCGCCAATGACTCTTGGGCTAATCAAACCTTGCAGCTATATATCAAGAAGGTTCTTGGTACTAAGAACAGCTACAAATATGATAACTTCGATCTACAGCGCAATACAAAACCTGTATTAGCCACGAAGTTTCGCCCGTTTAAGTTCTTTTCCTATCGCTACTGCTTGATTATCGATTGTATTTTTATCTGTGCATACGGAGATAAGGATAAAAGCGAAAAGATTTTTTCCGAATTATCTGCCGTTTATCACAAGCGATATCAAAAGAAACTCCGTCAGGTTTTCGATTCTCTGTATGATCCCACTATTTCTACCGAAGGAATTGAACAGATTCAGTATTTGAAATCCTGTTGGGATATGAACAGGAAGTTTATTACCAATGAACCGACAAAGGTTATTATCACAGCAAACATGAGTGCTGGTAAGTCCACGCTTCTTAACGCACTCGTTGGGAAAAAGGTAAACAAGACCCAAAACGACGCCTGCACTGCCAAAATACATAAGATTGTCAACAAGCCTTTTGAAGACAACTTATGTTATGAATTGGACTATCTTTTAGACTTGGATGCTGACTACCATACTCTAATGGATGATAATATCAACAATCAGACTTCTGAAATCACGGTAGGCACTTACTTCCGAACAATAAAAACATCTTCAAAGCGAATATGGCTTATTGATACTCCGGGTGTGAATTCTTCTCAGAACATTGAACACCAACAGCTGACCGATAGAATTATCTGTGACACCAACGGCGACTGACTAATTTATTTATTAAACGGCGAAAATATCGGCACCGATGATGATCGCAAGCATTTGCTGTTCGTCTTAGAAAAGTATCACGGCAATATTCTGTTTGTTGTGAATAAGTTGGACCGTTTCAGGAAAAATGAAGATTCTATTGAAGGGACTCTAAAGGCAGTCGTCGAAGACTTGAAGATCATTGGCTTTGAAAATCCGTATGTTGTGCCCGTGTCTTCTTACGCCGCATATCTTGCCAAGATGAACATCTTTTCTGAGCCGCTTGACGCAGATGAACAGGATGAACTTGAGCGGATGTCCAGAAAAATGAAAAAGCCTGAATACCAACTCGACAAATATTATCCCGAAAAAATAAAAGCCGCTGTGACCATCGAATCTGATGAGGAAAGCCATCAGCTCCTGCTCCATTCCGGTATTTTACATTTGGAAGAAATTATTAACAGTATGAGGTGATTATACAATGAGAGAAATTTTTATCAAGTATAACCCATATCGTCTGGAAACCTCCATTACAATCGATGGTGCGGCACCAAAGCAGAACAGCCGCCTGAATTTTGGCGACCGCCGACTCCAAGAATGGATTGAGGAATTGCCTGATATTCTCTTTGAGGAATGCAGCAGTCGTGATTTTAAAATCAAATTTCACGGCACGATTCTTGACTATGAAGATGTTGAAGCAATGGCTCGTGAAGCAAAGAAAAAGGGCTTAAACATTGAACTGGAACACATCCCCGCCAAGGAAGTCTCTGATAAAGAAGCTGCCATCGATGATATCTTCGATAAAATTCAGGCTGGACCTTTTGATGAACTAAAACAACCCGATGTGGTCAAAGCATTTAATATGGCAAAGAGCAGCGATTTTGAAGTGAATGTTGTTGCAACAATGAGTGCCGGCAAATCCACCTTAATCAACGCGCTTCTCCGCCAGAAACTTATGCCTGCAAAGCAGGAAGCCTGCACTGCAACCATTACAGAAATCAAGGACAACGATGCTGACCATTTTATGGCTAAAGTCTATGACAGTAGCGGTAATCTGATCCAGACGCATCCGGAACTGACCTTTGAAATCATGGATTCCTTGAATAGTAATCCTGAAGTCTCTAAAATCCATGTTGAAGGTAACATTCCATTTGTCACAGCTGAGGATGTCTCTCTTGTTCTTGTAGATACTCCCGGTCCGAACAATTCGAGAGACCCGGAACATAAAGCGGCAACTTACCGTATGCTCTCCGAATCTTCCAAAACTGTCGTTCTGTATATCTTGAATGCAACTCAGCTTGCTGTAAATGATGACTACAACCTGCTTAGTCATGTTGCTGACAGCATGAAGGTTGGCGGAAAGCAATCCCGTGATCGCTTTATCTTTGTAGTAAACAAGCTGGATGACTTCAAAAAGGGTGAAGACAGCATTGAGGCGGCTATCACAAAGGTTCGTGATTACCTGCGCGATAACGGTATTGAAAATGCAAACATTTATCCCGCTTCTGCTCTCACCGCACTCAATATCAGAACTATTCTGGCTGAAAGTGACGATGACGATGATGATGAAGTATGTGAAGCTAAAGTTAAAGTTCGCAAGTTCATTCGAAATCCTGAAATGTACTTCGAGACACTTGCACCTCTTACTCCTTCTGTTCGTGGCGAAATTGAAACTCGCCTTGCGAATGCCAGAAGCAATCATGATACCTATGAAGAGGCTCTGATTCATTGCGGTATTGTTCCTATTGAAATGGCAATTAAGATGTATGTCCAGAAGTACGCTAAAACCGCAAAAATCAAGAACATCGTTGATACTTTTTCTAAACGTCTCGAAAGCGCCAAATCTTTTGAAACCACGAAGCAGGAAATTGCTGCGAACCAGGACAAGCAGAAGGAAATTCTCGCCAATATCGAGATCATCAAGAAGAAACTCGCCAGCGGCGAAGATGCGAAGCGCTTTAAGAGCAGAATCGAGCAAATCAACTATGACAGTGAAATACGCAAAATGGCAAATGATGTAATCATGGTTGCCCAGAAAAAAATCACAGAACAACTTTCTTCCAGCGATACCAAAATAAGTAAGCGTGAAGCCGAAGAACTGTGTAGACAATTTGCAAGATTTGCAGATAATCTTCAGGCAGAGGTTCAGGTTAAACTTGAGGAGCTAATTGGGAACCATGTTCACAAGAGCGCAACAGATCTTCTTGAAGAATATAGAAAGAAAATCTCGGAACTGGCCCAAGATGTAAATATTGGTACTGTTTCCATCGACCCATTTGAATTGATGGCGGGTGATATTTCTACCGATGTATCTACTCTCATTAACAATCTGACTGAAACTGAGCGGGTCGTGGTTGGTCAAAGGACGATCAAAAACCCAAATAGGAAGTGGTATAAGCCTTGGACGCTTTTTCTTGAAGAAAAATATATATCGGAAAATGTATACGCGAACAAAGAATATGTTGATGGAACCAAACTCGCCCAACGCTTCTTTGCTCCAATTCAGGAACAGCTCTATGAAAACAGTAATAACGCAGTTGCATATGCAAAAGAGCAAACTAAGAGAATCAAGAATGAATTTTCAAAGAAGTTTGGCGAACTTGACAATGTGCTGGAGTGCAAATTAAAAGAACTGGAAGATTGCGCTAACAATCAAAAGGATGTTGAGCGCAGAATCCGCGAATCCCAGTCTAAGCTGAAATGGCTTGAAGAAATCCAGAGCAAGACAAAATCGATTCTGGATATTTAATGAGGTTATTATATGGTATCACAAGAATTCAAAGCATCCGTAGCAGATAAAAATCTGCTACGGACAAGGATTATGCTCAAGGATTCCTTTGTGGTCGATCCGACCCTCGCCCAGTTCGATGAAATGCTTTCTTACGCAAGCGGTCATCTCCCGGATCTATTTACCCAGTTTGATGGCGAATATCTTGAAAATGACATATCCAAGTGGAATCGAGATGTAATGAATGAAGAATTAGTACGGTTGGTCACTAATTTTTCTAAGACACGGATCGATCACTTGAAAAAAGTTGTCTCCAAAGTTCTGGAAACTGAAGCGGCAAAAATACGGAAAAAGAGGACAGAGCAATCTACCCGTCCGCTGTCTTCATCACGATCCGCCTCGCCATCGATTAACAGAGGAGTATCTCCTCAAGCCAAAGAAGCGCGTCAAAAGGCATTGAGGGTACTCCAAAATGAAGGTGGTATAATTCAGGATATTATGGTCGAGGTCAGTTCACGACGCACTTGGAAAGCAACTAATGTTGACGATATGGAACGTGCTGCAAGAGAAATTCTTAAAGCGGCAAAAGTTTATAAGGATAATAGACAGGAGGCTCGTCATGGCTATAACGAATGAATTTATGGAAGCGGTCCAATCCGGTAAAATGATGCGTGTCCGCATCATGCTGAAAGATAGCCTGTTAGTAGACCCCACCGCAGCACAGTTCGATGAAATGGAACGCTACGCGACCGAAAAGATGGGTAACATTTATACAGACCACGATGGAGAAGTTCTAAACTTTGATGTTTCTTCTTGGAATGAAGATTATCTCAATCAGCAGATGGTCACTGTTGTAAATTGCTTTTCTAAAGAACGAATCGACTTGCTGAAGAGTATGGTACGTTTTCTTTATAAAGAAAAGGCAAATAAAATCCGTACTGAGACAAATCATGCTCCATATCAAAGCCACATCACTCAGAAGCAGATTGGAGTGGGCGTCACCGCCGTTGGTGCCGTATCAGCAGTTGCAGGCATCTGCACTTCTCATGCCGTTTTGACTATTGGAGGTGTTATTGTTGCAGCCGCCGGTATCGCGCTGATTGTCAGCGATAAGGGGGATGCATAATGGAGAATCTTCCAGAGAGCGTACATAATAGCCCGTCTGTCCCCACCCCATCATATACAAATATTGCTGATGGCTATCAAGCAGCCTTAAAAGTCGTCGATGATGTGGTTCTGAAGAATTATGTTTCAGAACTTTCCAACATGGAAATCGTCCCATTGAGCAAGAGCGTACTGGAATCAAATATACGAGACAATGTTCGCTTTTTCAAAATCACAGAAATGGTTTATGAAAAAGACGAATTGGCTACTTACAAATTTGCAAGCGTATTCAACGCATTGTCCATTACTGATAGTGCAGTTTTCATCATCATAGATAGCGATGGCGTCAAAACAGATTTCTATATGGGTGTTCGATCTCTGGACGAATATAGAACCATAAGTTCCCTGAAAAACACCGTAGAAAACGCAATGAAGGGTCAATTCCCCGGCATAAAAACTTTTGACGATTATACTGTCGAGGATATGGAAGCAATACTTGACAAAATCAAAGCCAAGAGTATTTCTGCCGTTTCTTGCGTTGCTAACAATAAGGCGCATGATGGTGCCACAAACCAAAACTTCGTACAGGGACTTGAAAAACTGGTATTATCTATGCAAGGTGAAAAATACACCGGGATCATCATTGCAAATAGTACCACACAAGCCCAACTGAGAGAACTGAGAAAGGGCTATGAAGCTGTTTATACGCAATTATCTGCGTTTGCAAGCACCCAAGTCAACTATGTAAGCAATAATGCCTCTAACTATTCCATGGCAGAGACCAAGGGAAACAGCAGTGCCAAAACACATACTGATAACTGGTCCGAATCGAAAACTCAGTCAGAGACAAGCGGTTCATCTACATCCCATTCTGTATCCAGTGAAAACGTTGCTGGCAAAACGATCAAGGGAGTTGCAGCTGCCGCATCCATCCTTGGTGCAGCTCTTGCCATACCAACAGGTGGTCTAAGTAGTTTGGCGGTTGGTGGCGTTGTTTCTGGCGGACTCGGAATGTTAAGTTCTGCAATCAGTAAAAATATATCTGATTCTACTTCTACAAACGAATCCGTTACAAATAGCTTTTCAACAGTCAAAGGTTCCAGTGATGGAACTACCGATACCGTAAATTACGGGATTTCTAAGACAGAGGGCTATACCAAAGGGATCTCTGAGGGCATGACGCTGACGCTCCATGACAAATCCATTGAAGATACGCTTGAAAGAATCAATAAACAGCTGAAGCGTATTGATGAATTTGAGAGTTTGGGCATGTATGAGTGTGCCGCATACTTTCTCTCTGATGATCAGTACGCCGCTGAAGTGGCTGCATCGACATACAAGGCATTGATGCGTGGTGAGAACTCCGGTGTAGAAATCGCTGCAATCAATTCCTGGGGCGAGTACCAAAAAGATAAAACTCAGTTAATTGGGCAGTATGTAAAGAATTTCATTCACCCTGTTTTTCGCTATAATGGAGTCGCTGGAGAAATCGAAGTAACACCTTGTTCTTTGGTCAGTGGCAATGAGTTGGCAATTCACATGGGATTGCCAAGACATTCTGTTTGTGGTCTGCCTGTTATTGAACATACTGATTTTGGAAAAGAGATTGTAACCTACGATGGAACGAAACAATCTTCCGCCATTAACCTTGGCAATATTTTCAATATGGGTAACGTATGCAACAACAAGGTATCGTTGAACCTAAACAGTCTTGCAATGCACACATTTATTACAGGATCTACCGGTTCTGGTAAGAGTAACACAGTATATGAAATCGTTCGTCAACTTGATAACTCTGGTATAAACTATCTGATTATTGAACCGGCAAAAGGCGAATATAAAAATGTATTTGGAAATTCGCCTGATGTACGAGTTCTGGGAACCAACCCGCAGTTTACAGACTTGCTTCGGATTAACCCATTTAAATTTCCTAAAGGCATCCACATTCTTGAACATATTGACCGTCTTGTTGAAATTTTTAATGTGTGCTGGTCAATGTACGCTGCGATGCCCGCTGTCCTGAAGGATGCCATTCTTCAGGCATACCAATCCTGCGGATGGGAACTCTCAGATTCTACTAACCAATATTCGGATAACTTGTTCCCTACTTTTGGCGACCTGCTCACAGAACTTGTAGATGTAATTCAGCACTCTGCATATTCAGAAGAAGTGAAAAGCAACTATACCGGCTCTCTCGTAACAAGAATTAAGTCACTCACCAACGGACTAAATGGACAGATTTTCGCAGCAAACGAAGTTGATAATACTGAACTGTTTGATGGAAAAGTAATCATAGATATTAGTCGTGTAGGTTCTACTGAAACGAAGTCTCTTATTATGGGAATCCTAATTATGAGGCTAAGTGAGCATAGAATGTCTACTTGTAACGACATGAATATTCCATTGCATCATGTCACGGTTCTTGAAGAAGCACATAACATTCTTAAAAGGACATCCACTGAACAAAACCCCGAAGGATCCAATGTTGCTGGCAAATCTGTTGAAATGCTTTCCAATGCTATTGCAGAGATGAGGACTTACGGCGAGGGATTTATTATTGCAGATCAGTCACCGAGTGCTGTAGATATTTCTGCAATCAGAAACACTAACACCAAAATCATAATGCGACTTCCTGACGAGCAGGATCGTAGACTCGCTGGCAAATCCGCAGGTCTTAGAGACAATCAGTTAGATGAAATCGCTAAGCTGCCGAAGGGGGTTGCAGTGGTCTACCAGAATGACTGGCTTGAACCAGTTCTCTGTAAGATAGGAAAATTCCGTGGAGAGGAACATCGTTATCAGAGAGAAGCCCAAAACTGCACCACTTTCTCTTGTAACAGAGCAACGGCGCTTATTCAGAACCTGCTAAATAAGACCGCTGGCGAAAGACTCGACATGAATCTCAGCGAATTGTCTGCATGGATAATCGGCATGGATATTCCGTCTCACACGAAAATCTCTGCACTTAAAGCCCTTAGACTCAATAGCTCGTGTACCTTAGGTGATATCAGCCCTGTAATATACGATTTAATCTACTCCCCTTCTGTTGAAAAGGAGGCTGAAGAAGCAGATTCTATCGAAGAATGGAAGAATGTGCTGGTATATGCAAATAATTCTGCGCTGGCTGACTTGAATGAACAAGATCAAAATGTTGCTGTTGAGTGTATCTTGCGTGAGCAAATTGAACGCTTTGGCAAACCATCAGAATATTTGGATACGTGGCGGAAATTTCTCAAGAGAGAGGTGATGTGATGAATCCCTTTGAAATTAAAGAAGTCCAAGAATTGACAAAGGCATCAAATGAAGTAAATAATAAAACGAAAGCCTTTGAAAACAGCAGCAAAGAAGTGAAATCGCCTTGTCATATTCCAACTATTAACGAAGGATTGGAGGGGCAAACATACC
>OJSE01004073.1_pt1 | contig 11992 bp, 12 predicted proteins | sample 1599351 | NCBI WGS metagenome assembly OJSE01 (sample SAMN04168656, study PRJEB22393) | human gut metagenome | biome: human gut microbiome; feature: stool | host: Homo sapiens | collected 2014-03-17 | reverse complement strand
GGAGGTGGGTGAGACCGTGTATGCTATCGGCACGCCGCTGAACCTGGAAATGGGCGGCACGTTTACCGACGGTATTGTGTCCTCCGTCAACCGGGAAATGCAGCAGACAGCGGGGACCTCCATGCCGCTGATTCAAACGAACGCTGCCCTGAATAACGGCAATTCCGGCGGACCGCTCATCAATTCCTGCGGTCAGGTGGTAGGCATCAACTTTATGAAAATGTATGCCCGCGCATCCACGGTGGAGGGACTGGGCTTCGCCATCCCCTCCGTACAGGTGGAGCGGGTGGTCAACGATCTGCTGACCTACGGCGCGGTGCAGCCGGAGCCGGTTCTGGGCCTGATGGTCCGGCAGCTCCCGGATCAACTGGCGGATAAGCTCTGGGGCATCCGGGTGGAGTCCGTGACCCCCGGCGGCGCGGCGGAGCGGGCCGGAATCCAAGAGGGCGACTATGTGCTGGCGGCAGATGACCGGGAGACCCTCAGCAGCAGCGATGTGCTCAAGGCCCGCTGGCAGCACCACGTAGGGGACACCATGACCATGACGATCTGGCGGGACGGTGAGATTTTCACCGTGACGCTGGAGCTGAAGCAGGCGGTGCAGAACTAAACTGCCCCGCAGCGGCAAACAGACCCGATACAGAAAAAAACCGGCGGCTGAGTTCATCAACCGCCGGACTTTTTTGCACTTTTTTGCGGCAGAAGCAGGGAAATGCCGGAGAGCAGCAGGTAGATCCCGAAGGGTCGCCGCAAAATTTCCACATCTACCGCCGTGGCGATCCACGCTCCCAGCAGAGCTGCCGGGACCGCGATAGGAATGGCGGCACGCAGCGTGGGCGTGTCCAGACAGCCGTTTTTTCGGTGGCAGAGCAGGGCTGAAAGAGCTGTGGGGAGAAAGAACAGCAGATTGATGCCCTGCGCTGTCCGCTGGTCAACGCCGAGGAACAGCGTCATCACCAGCAAAAGTAGCGTCCCGCCGCCAACGCCCCATGCGGAGATAACGGCGGCGCCCAGTCCGCAGAGAAAGGGAAGAACAAAGGCACTCACAGCAGATACCTCACCCCCGCATAGAACAAAAAGGCGGCAAACATCCATTTCAGGAGCTTCACGGAGACTTTTCCGTAGAGCTTTCCGCCCAGCCAGCCGCCGATGGGCCCGCCAATCAGATACGGCAGCGCTGTCATAAGCTCGATTTCACCCCGCCAGAGGTAAACGGCAGCGGACACGGCGCACACCGGGAAAATGACGCCGACACAGGTGGCATACAGGCGGCGCTGTTCCAGCGTCCCAAACCGGGAGAGAATGGGGAGAAACACCATGCCGCCGCCCCCGCCGAACAGGCCGTTGGCAAGTCCGGCGGCGCCGCCGGCGATGCGGGCGGGCCAATTTGACGCCATAGAAGCTACCCCCTGAAAGCAGATAGATGTACATAAAGACGTATGCTTTGGGAGGGGTGCGCTCGCGCCCCTCCCGTGCCGCTTACTTCAGCTCGAAGCTCTGGCAGTCGGTGCACTTGATCTCGGTTGGATTGGTCTCGTGGGTGCCGACGCGGATGGAGGTCAGGCCGCAGTAGTTGGAGTCCTGGCAATGGTGCGCGCAGTTGTTGACGGTGCAGTTGATACTCTGGTTAGGTGTGCACTGGCAGCCGTTGTTGGTGCAGTCCTTCATAATTTGATTCCTCCGGTCAAGATTGATTTTGGCTTGCGCCGCTCCTTAGTGTGACCGGAAAGCGGCGGTCTATGCGCTTAAATTTTTCCATTTGCAGGCTGCAGCTCCGTCAGCGACGCGAAGGTGTAGCCCATGTCCTCCCAGCGTGTCAGCAGCTCGTCCAAAATAGCGGCGTTGGTGGAGGAGGTGGAGTGCAGCAGCACAATGGCGCCGTTATGGATGCGGGGCAGCAGCTTGGCGTAGGCCTGCTCCGCCGTGGGCTGCTTGTCCGCGTACCAGTCCACATAGGCAAGGCTCCAGAATACGGTGGTGTAGCCAAGATTATGTGCCATTTTCAGGTTTTCCTTGCTGTATTTGCCCTGCGGCGGGCGATAGAACTGGGACAGCTCCTGCCCGGTGGTGTCCCGGTACAGCGAGGCAAGGCTGTCCAACTCCTTCTGGAAGGCGGCCTCATCGGCAATGGCGGACATATCCGGGTGGTGGTAGGTGTGGTTGCCTACGATGTGCCCCTCTGCCGCCATGCGGCGGACGATGTCCGGCGCGGATTCGACCATGTGCCCCACCACAAAGAAGGCCGCCGGGGCATTGTGCTTTTTCAGCGCGTCCAAAATCGCTTCGGTATTGCCGTTTTCATAGCCGCAGTCAAACGTGAGGTAAATGACCTTCCGGCTGGTGTCCCCCACGTACCACGCATCGTACTGCGACAGAAATTCCGCCGTGGCATTGCCGACAGGCGTTTGCCCCTCCTCCGGGAAGGACAGGCCCCAGTTATCGGCGGAGACGGGGATGGCGGCGTCCGAGGCGGCGGTCAGGGCAGGGGGCGAGCCGCGGCCAAGAACCCCGGCCAAAGCCAGACACGGCAGCAAAAGCAGAAAAAAGACCTGTAGGCGCTTACACATAAATGCCCCTCCGTTTGTATAGAAGTCATGAGTAGTCTGTGCGGCGTGGGAAAATTTTATGCGCGGTTGCGAAGCGCGGTGAAAGCTGGTATGATGAAAAGCGAAAAATTTTCCAAAGGAGAAAAACCATGGCAAAAAAGCAACGCGCATCCCGGAAGCCCGGTTGGAAGGAGGCGCTGGTGGTCATCGCGCTGGCAGTTCTGCTGAGCCTGGTGCGGCAGATGTCGACCCCCAGCTATGACATGAGCAGCATCCCGGACTATGACGGGACCAGCGCCTACACCGTGATCGACCGGAACCAGCCCTCCTTCACCGAGGACGAATACACCACTGATTCCTATGAATATTACAGCGATTTGGACAGCCTTGGCCGATGCGGCGTGACAGAGGCCTGCATCGGCGTAGACCTCATGCCGACAGAGGAGCGGGAGAGCATCAGCAAGGTCAAGCCCACCGGCTGGGTGCAGAACCAGTATGACTTTGTAGACGGAAAGAGCCTTTATAACCGCTGCCACCTTATCGGCTTCCAGCTCACCGGCGAGAACGCTAACGAGAAAAACCTCATTACCGGTACGCGGTACATGAATGTGGAGGGGATGCTGCCCTTTGAAAACGAGGTGGCGGATTATGTGGCCTCGACCGGCAACCATGTGCTCTACCGGGTGACGCCGGCTTTTGTTGGCTCCGAGCTGGTGGCCCGGGGTGTGGAGATGGAGGCGTACTCCGTGGAGGACGAGGGCCGCGGCGTGTGCTTCCATGTGTATTGCTACAATGTGCAGCCCGGCGTGGAGATCGATTACGCAACAGGGGAGAACTGGGCGGCATGATGAAGCTGTGGAACGAGTTTGACCGCATGGTGGTCTTTGACACGGAGACCACGGGCATTGAATTTGACCGTGACCGCATTATTGAGATCGGCGCTGTGGCCCTGAAGGAGCAGGGGGAGAGCGGTGATTTCAACGCGCTGATTCGTCTGCCGGAGGGGCGGACCCTGCCGCCGTTCATTACGCAGCTCACCGGCATTACCGATGAACAGCTTGCGCGGGAGGGCGTGGATGACCGCACGGCGGCGGAGGGCTTCTGCCGACTGCTGGAAGGGGCGGAGCGGCCGCTGCTGGTGGCGTATAACGAGCAGTTCGATTTGAATTTTCTCTATCATCTGCTACGCCCGCTGAATTTGGTTTCCGTGCTGAAAAAGCCGCGGTTTTTAGATGCCCTGACGGTGTATCGCGACCGGCGGGACTATCCCCATAAGCTGTGCAACGCCATTGAGGCCTACGGGCTGACGGAGGCGGAAAACAGCCACCGCGCTGTGGATGACGCCCGGGCTACCGTGCTGCTGCTGGAGGCCATGGCGGCGGAGCGAGATGACCTGACACAGTACATAGACCTGTTCGGCATACACCCGAAATACGGTGTCAGCGGGCGTAAGATTGCCTCCGTGACCTACTGTCCCCAGCCATATGACCGGCGGGTGCCATTGTATGAGCTGGCTCATACAATGTGAAGATTCTGTGAACAATCCTGAAAATATCTTGAAATATGACAACCTGACGTTTATGATAGGCGTCAGGTTGTCATATTAAGCAGCCTTAACTGTATGAATAATATAGAACAGTACCGGGCGCCGGTGTGGGATGCGTCCGGCACTGAGGGGGAGCGGTGATTTGCCTACCAGTACATTTTTCAATCTGCGGCCGGAAAAGCAGGAACGGCTGCTGACAGCGGCGGCACGGGAGTTTGCGGCCCAGCCCTTTCACGAGGCGTCCATCAACAGTATGATTCGGGCGGCGGGGATTCCAAGGGGCAGCTTTTATATGTATTTCCGGGATAAGGAGGAGCTGTTTCAATACCTTGTCCGGGAGAGTACGGAGCCGCTGCTGCTGGCGTTTCGGGAGCTGCTGACGCGCAGTGGCGGCGATCTGTTCGATGCGATACCGGGCCTGTGCGAGTATTTGCGGTCCCATAAGGCGGACCGTGGGCTTGGCGGCATGGGAATGCTGTCCGCAATCGTGGAGCGGAACGGCGGACTGCAAAAAAGCAGCCTGATCGATCTTCTGGATACCCAAGCGGTGCTGGCGCAGCTTGCTGCCGCCGTGAATCCGGACCTGCTGGATATTTGGGAGGCATCTGATTTAGAGCGCATTGTGCGGACAGTGCTGACCGTGGCGCTCCCGCTCATATATGATGCAGTTCACACCGAAACGGCGGAGAGCCGGGAGGAGCTTTCAAAAACACTGGAAATTTTAAGGCGGGGCATGGGTGCGAAGCCCGCCGCCGGACATAGATAAGGAGAAGACGTATGGAAGAAATGATGAAGGACACGCAGGCGGCGCAGAGTGCCGCGCAGCCGACTGCCGGTGCACAGGCGGAAAAAAAGCCGCGCTTTTCATTGCCGAAGGGTAAAAAGGGCAAGAAATGGCTGAAGATACTGATTGCCGTGGCAGTTGTGGCGGCCATCGCCGTTGGCTGTGTGGCAAACGCCGCGAAAAAGGTCAACAGCCAGATAGCAGGCGGTTATCTGGTGGCGCAGGCTGTCCGGCAGGACCTTGTGCTGTCCGTGACCGGCACGGCAACGCTGAAGCCTGCCGATTCCTACAATGTCACCACGCTGCTCTCCGGCACCATTGAGGACGCCCCCTTTGAGGAGGACGATCAGGTGGAAAAGGGTGACCTTCTGTTTGCTATGGACAGCAGCGACGCTCAGAACCGGGTGGATCAGGCATCCATCTCCGTGTCACAGGCAAAGATCGCCTATCAGCAGGCGTCTGAGGCGGCCAATCCCACCGCCACCATCAGCGGCACCATCAATGAGCTGTATGTCCATAACGGCGACAGCGTGAGCGTGGGCTCTCCCATTGCAAAGCTCATTTCCAGCCGCGATTTGACGGTGGATTTCCTGTTCCCCTACGCCAAGCCCACGGATTTCTATGTGGGTCAGCCCGCCTCTGTATACGTGGGGAATTTTGACGCGCCGGTGGATGGTACGGTGGAGTCTGTTTCCAACGAGACCACTCTGACCAGCAACGGCATGAACTCCGTCAGTGTCCGGGTGAAGATCACCAATCCCGGCGGCATTTCCGATGCCTATACGGCCTCTGCCCGCATCGGCACTTACGCAAGTTACGGCCAGACCTCTATCAACATGGGCGGCTCCACCACGGTGTATGCCTCCGGCAGCGGTACGATTCAAAACCTGAGCAAGCTGGCGGGCAGCACCGTCAAGCAGGGTGAGGTGCTGTGCACAGTCTCCTCCGAGACTGTCCGGGACCAGCTGCAAAACGCACGGCTGAACCTTCAGAACGCGGAGCTGGCCGCCTCTATGGCTGCCGACAGTCTGGATGACTACAACATCACCTCTCAGATCACCGGCCGGGTCATTGAAAAGAATTTCAAGGCTGGCGATAAGGTGGAGGGCATGAACTCCGGCTCTTTGGCCGTGATCTATGACATGAGCTACCTGAAGCTGGAGCTGGCTGTGGATGAGCTGGACATCGGCAAGGTGGCTGTGGGCCAGAGCGTTTCCCTCACCGCCGACGCGCTGGAGGGCCAGACCTTCACCGGCGTGGTGGATAAGGTCAGCATCAACGGCACCACCTCCGGCGGCGCTACCAGCTATCCCGTTACCATCGTCATTGAAAATTACGGTGAGCTGAAGCCCGGCATGAATGTTTCCGCCACTATTCAGGGCGATCAAATTCCCAACGCACTGTGTATCCCCGTGGATGCTGTGAACCGGGGCAACACGGTCACGGTGCCCGGTCCCGGCGCCATGAACGCCGATGGGACCGCCGTTGTGGATATCAGCAAGCTGGAGACGAAGGAGGTCACGCTGGGAAAGAGCGACGGCGACTACATTGAGGTCACCGGCGGTCTGGAGGAGGGGGACACTGTCCTGATCCCCAACCAAAGCTCTAACATGATGGCCGAAATGATGGGGATGTAAGCCATGGAGCATCTCATTGAATTAAAAGACGTCTACAAGATCTACCATATAGGCGACGAGGACGTTCACGCCCTAGACGGCGTGAGCCTTACCATCGACAAGGGCGAATTTGTGGCTATTGTGGGTCAGTCCGGTTCCGGCAAGTCCACGGCCATGAATATCATCGGCTGTCTGGACGTTCCCACCAGCGGGACGTATCATCTGGGGGGCGTGGACGTATCCACCATGGATGATGACCAGCAGGCGGAAATACGGAACAAAATGCTGGGGTTTATTTTTCAGCAGTATAACCTGATTCCAAAGCTGACGGTGCTGGAAAACGTGGAGCTGCCGCTGCTGTACGCCGGTGTGGGCGCGGAGGAGCGGAAGGAGCGGGCTGTGGCCGCACTGGGCCGTGTGGGCTTGGCTGACAAGCAGAAAAATCTGCCCAGCCAGCTTTCCGGCGGTCAGCAGCAGCGGGTATCCATCGCAAGAGCGCTGGCGGGGAATCCCTCTGTCATTCTGGCGGATGAGCCCACCGGCGCGCTGGATTCCCGGACGGGCCGGGAGGTGCTGGGGTTCCTCCAGAAGCTGAATCAGGAGGGGGATACCGTGGTGCTCATCACCCACGATAACTCCATCGCCGTAAAAGCCAAGCGCATCGTCCGCCTTCAGGACGGCCGCATCATCTATGACGGTGACGCCTCCGATCCCGCCGCCGTGGTGCAGCCGGAGGAGACAGGCGCAGACGGGGAGGTGGGCGTATGAACTTTACCCAATCCTTCAAGCTGGCGCTGAAATCTCTGAAAACCAGCAAAATGCGGGCATTCCTCACCATGCTGGGTATCATCATCGGCGTCGGCGCTGTGATCGTGATCCTGTCTCTCGGCAACGGCATGACCAATATGATGAACAGCCAGTTTGAGAAAATGGGCTCCAATTTGATTCAGGTCATGACCTATGGCCGGGGGACCGGCGACACCCGTGACGTGGATGTGGAGGATCTCTATGAACTGGTGGACAAGTACCCCCAGTACCTCACCGGCGTGACCCCCTATGTCTCCGCTTCTGCCAAGGTGCGCTACCAGACGGATGACTATGACCGCACCTCGGTCTACGGCGTCAGCGAGGCATTTTTCAAGGAGGACACCAAGGGCACCATGCAGGGGGAGACTCTTGCGGAGGGGCGCTTCCTCAGCTACATCGACGTGGATCGGCATCAGAATGTCTGCGTCATCGGCGATTATCTGGCGCAGACCGCCTTTCGGGGCGACGCAATGGGTAAGACCATCTCGTTGAGCGGTGTGCCTTACACCATCATCGGCGTGTTGAGTAAAAGCGGCGACAGCAGCGAGGGCAGCGCCGACGATGTGATCTACATCCCCTATGAAAACGCCGCTCGTATGGGCGGCGGCAGCATGGGGGGAGTCAGCAGTATGTTCCTCGTCACCTGCACTGGCCGGGACACCGCCGCCGCGGCCAAGGGCATCGTAGAAAAGCGGCTCTATAAAACCTATCAGTCCTCGGACTACTACATGGTCACGACCTCTGCGGAGATGATGGACGCCATGAACACCATGATGAATACCATGATGATCGTGCTGGTGGCCATTGCCGCCATTTCTCTGGTGGTGGGCGGCATCGGCATTATGAACATCATGCTGGTGTCCGTCACGGAACGGACAAGGGAGATCGGCATCCGAAAATCCCTGGGCGCAAAGCAAAAGGACATCCGGGGGCAGTTTGTCATTGAGGCCGGGACCACCTCCGCCGTGGGCGGTGTGCTGGGAATCGTATTCGGCCTGCTGCTGGCCAGTGCTGCCACCATTGCGGTGGGGGCCATTATGTCCAGTCCTATGAACGGCGTCACCTTCAGCGCGGTGCCGACTCTTTCCGACATTGCTGTCAGCTTCGGCGTCAGCGTGTTCATCGGTATTCTGTTTGGATATCTGCCTGCCAATAAGGCGGCAAAGCTCAACCCCATTGACGCGCTGCGATATGATTAAAAGCACACCCCCGGAGGCAACTCCGGGGGTGTGTTTTACAAAAAAGCTTTCGGCTGGCGCGCAGGGGCGCACTTGCCAGCGGCGGCGGCTTGTGCTAAAATGAGCAAAAAACAAGGGGGAGGCCGCCATGGCAAAGAAGAACAGCCGCAACACCAAGGGGCGTATCATCTCCGCTGCGTGGAAGCTCTTTTACGAGCAGGGCTATGAGGGGACGACCGTTGAGGACATCGTTTTTGAATCCGGCACCTCCAAGGGCTCGTTCTACCACTATTTTGACGGGAAGGACGCCCTGATGGGAACGCTGGCCTATGTGTTTGATGAGAAGTATGAGGAGTTGATTCCGGCGCTGGACCCGAACATGGGCGCGCTGGAAACGCTGGCCTACATTAACCACGAGCTGTATGTGATGATCGAGGCCAGTGTGTCCATTGACCTTTTGACCCGGCTGCTGTCCACACAGCTTTTGGCCCGGGGCGAAAAGCATCTGCTGGACCGGAGCCGGGTCTATTTCCGCCTGCTGCGGCGCATTGTCCGGCAGGGGGCGGAGCGGGGCGAGCTGCGCCGGGAGGTTTCGGTGGATGAGCTGGTGCGGGCCTTTGCCATGTGGGAGCGGGCACAGCTTTATGACTGGTGCCTGTGCGGCGGGGATTACTCGCTGGTGAGCTATGCGGAGAAAATGACGCCGCTGTTTTTGGAGAGCTTCCACGCTCCTAAATAAAATTTGTTTTTTGGTTTTACTTGCTTTCCACAATTCATTCTATTAGTAAAGCATTGAAAATAAAATGATAATTTAGATAAATACAGAATACAGTATAGAATTTATTCTATACTGTATTCTGTATTTCATTCTTGTTTATGTTATGATATGATACCAGACATTGAAGCATAAAGGAGAGAGTTGTATGACATCCGCACAGATCGCCATTATGGCAACGATCATCCTGTATCTCTGTCTGGTGATTTTTACCGGCGTTATGATCGGGAAAAGAAGCAAAAAGAGCGCCGAGGGCTTTTATCTCGGCGGCCGTGGCATGGGCCCGCTGGTCACGGCCATGAGCGCCGAGGCCAGTGACATGAGCAGCTATCTGCTCATGGGTATTCCCGGCCTTGCCTATCTCAGCGGCGTGGCGGACGCAAGCTGGACCGCTATCGGCCTTGCCATCGGTACATATCTGAACTTTCTGCTGGTGGCCCGCCGCCTGCGGCGCTACAGCGTCCGGCTGGACGCCATCACCATCCCCAGCTTTATCTCCAAGCGCTATGGGGAGAAAAAGCCGGTCATCATGGGGATTTCCGCACTGATCATTCTGGTGTTTTTCGTGCCCTATGTGGCCTCCGGCCTTGCTGCCATCGGCAAGCTGTTCAACAGCCTGTTCGGCTGGAGCTATATGGCCTCCGTGGTGGTGGGCGCCATCGTTATCATCAGCTATACCTCTGTGGGCGGCTTCAGTGCCGTTGCCACCATGGACCTCATTCAGTCCATTATCATGACCGTTGCCCTGTGCATCATCGTGACCTTCGGCGTAGTACAGGCCGGAGGCATGGACGCCGTGCTGGCCCATGCCCGGAGTCTTCCCGGCTTTTTGAGCTTCAGCCAGACGTACAACGCCGCCTCCGGGCAGGCGGAGCCCTACGGTATCATCCGTATTGTCTCCATGCTGGCATGGGGCCTCGGCTATTTCGGAATGCCGCACATTCTGGTGCGCTTTATGGCGATCCGGCATGAGGATGAGCTGAAGCTCTCCCGCCGCATCGCGGCCATCTGGGTGGTCATTTCCATGGCCGTTGCGGTGTTTATCGGTATCGTGGGCCATGCCGTATCCAATGAGGGCCGTATTCCGCTGCTGGAGGGTAGCGCCACAGAGACCGTCATCGTCCGACTGTCCGACCTGCTCTCGTCCTACGGCTTGCTGCCCGCCATCGTCGCCGGCTGCATTTTAGCGGGTATTCTGGCGGCTACCATGTCCACGGCGGACTCTCAGCTTTTGGCGGCGGCCTCCGCGTTTTCGGAAAATGTTTTGCAGGATGTGTTCGGCGTGAAGCTGACTGCCAAGCAGAATATGCTGGCCGCACGGCTGACGGTGGTGGTCATCGCGTTTATCGCCATTTTCCTTGCGGCGGACCCCAACAGTAACGTGTTCAAGATCGTCTCCTTTGCGTGGGCGGGCTTCGGCGCAACCTTCGGCCCCGCCATGCTTTTTGCACTGTTCTGGAAGCGCAGCAACCGGCAGGGTGTGCTGGCCGGTCTTGCGGCCGGTGGACTGATGATCTTCATCTGGAAGTTCTGCGTCCGGCCTATGGGCGGCATCTGGGATATTTATGAGCTGCTGCCCGCCTTCGCGGTGAACTGTCTGGTCACGGTGATCGTGTCTCTGGCAACACCGGCCCCGGAGAAGGAGATCACCGCTGTATTTGATGAGATCGGCGGCTGAATCATTTAAGAACTCCATACAAAGCCCCCGGCACCGTTTACGGTGCCGGGGGCGAGACTGTCGATAAAGTGGTAAATCCTCCGCAACGGTAAGGAAGGGTGTGCGCGGGAAACCCAAGAAGGGTGTCCTGCGCCATTGAAATCCTTAGTTTTCAGAACTTTTATGAAGTTCTGAAAACTTGTTCAGCGGGGAGAAAAGACTTTTTCGACACGCTGGCCCCCGGCACCGTTTACAGTGCCGGGGGCTTCTTTTTATCTGCTGCTGTTAGCACTATCCCCGGCCTAAAATGGAGTCCAGATCCTGCTCCGGGGCAGTGATGGGCTGGAGACCGTAGGTGTCCACAAGGACCTTGACCACCGTTTCGGAGAGGAAGGCGGGCAGCGTAGGGCCAAGGTAGATGTTCTTGACGCCGAGGGCCAGCAGACTCAACAGAATGCAAACGGCCTTCTGCTCGTACCAGGAGAGTACCAGTGTCAGCGGCAGCTCATTGACGGAGCAGCCGAAGGCGTCCGCCAGTGCCAGCGCTACCTTGACAGCGCTGTAGGCATCGTTGCACTGGCCCATGTCCATGATTCGGGGCAGACCGGCAATTTCCCCCAAGTCCAGATCGTTGAAGCGGTACTTGCCGCAGGCCAGCGTGAGAATCAGGCTGTCCATAGGGACCTTTTTCGCAAGCTCCGTGTAGTAGTTCCGCCCGGGGTGCGCCCCATCACAGCCGCCGATGAGAAAAATATGCCGTACCTTTTTGGCCTTGATGGCGTCAATGAGGGCAGGGGCATGGGCCAGCACGGCGGCATGGGCAAAGCCGGTGGTGAGCATGTGCCCGCCGTTGATGCCGGACATGGAGTGGTCATGCTCATAGCCGCCCAGCGCCTTCGCCTGGCGAATCAGGGGTGAGAAATCCTTGTGCCCCTGCGAATCGGCGGTGATGTGCATCATCCCCTCGTAGCCAACTACAGAGGTGGTGTAAACGCGGTCGGCGTAGCTGGGCCGGGGCGGCATGAGGCAGTTGGTAGTAAACAGCACCGGGGCGGGGAGGTTTTCAAATTCCTTTTGCTGGTT
>OJSE01004067.1_pt1 | contig 12004 bp, 16 predicted proteins | sample 1599351 | NCBI WGS metagenome assembly OJSE01 (sample SAMN04168656, study PRJEB22393) | human gut metagenome | biome: human gut microbiome; feature: stool | host: Homo sapiens | collected 2014-03-17 | reverse complement strand
GCGACCACCGAGATCTACACTCTTTCCCTACACGACGCTCTTCCGATCTTTTTTAACACAACTTTTGCAGCTTGATTTACGACCGTCTTTAGATTTAGATGATCTATAAAACTCATCTAAATTCTTTTCAACTTTGCATTTGCTACATTTCTTTACATTCACTACACTTTTCCTCCATTTCTTTAGCATATATTATGCACAGATACGTGTAGGAATATCAAACTTTGTTAAATAATCTTAGGTTTCACCGATTTTGCTCGATTTTCAGCTACTTATTTCTAAATAGCGTGGCAAACATTTTTACCAACTAACGTTAAACCGCCAAGCGTGTAGTTTGAACCCTTCCACAATGTCGGGATTTTAGGAATATTAATTCCTCCACCGCCTAAAAAGTCTGGGAGTTTTATTTTATTTAAACCACCAATCAAAGTATTCACTTTATTTATAATCCAGTTAAACGCATTTCTAAACATCGTTTTGATTCCTTCAAGAGGATTAGTTAAGAAAGATTTAATTCCCTCCCAAAGACCTTTAAATGCCGAACTAACAGGGCTGATGATTGTGGATTTGAACCAACCAACACACACACTCCAAATACTTTGAAGATTTGCCCAAGCATTAGAAGCGCCAGTTTTAACACCAGTCCAAAAATTATTCCACCCTGTTGTCAATGGCGTTAAAATTACGTTTTTAAACCACTCAGAAGCGCCTTTCCATTTTTGGACAATCCAATCCCAACACTTAGACGCTGCTTCTTTAACCGCATCCCAGTTCTTAATCAATAAATAGATAATTGCAATTAATGCGCCAATCGCGAGAATAATTATGGTGATCGGACTCGTTAAGAATGCTATAGCGGTTCCTAGTGCAGCAGTCGTGGCCGTTGCTATTGTTTCAGCTAAAATCAGAGCACCTAAAATAACCTCTTGCGCCACCATCGAAGCATTACTTAGGATAGTTGCTGCGTTAAACGCCAATACAGCTGCTGTCAGCGTTCCGAGAGCAATAGCAATCGTTGTTATTAGTTGTTCATTTTCTAAAAATGCAGTCGTTAAATCTTTAATTTCAATACAAATGTTCTTAACTTCTTTACCAAACTCAATCCATTTTTCGAGCCCCATCGCTTCCATTGCTTCTAAAAGCGCTGTTTTAAAAGAACCTGTCTCTTTGTAGGCATTCGCGAACGCTTCAACAACAGGTAGCAATTTCTCTAATAATCCCGATAAAGCGGAAAATAACTTTTCAGTGATTAAACCAGCAACCGTTGTTAAATTATCCTGTAACGTTGACATCATACCGTTAAATGTCTTTGATTGAGCTTCCATTGCTCCTGCGGTAGTTGCTGCCATGCTATCAATAGCGGAATTGTAAATATCGGCGGTTAATTTTCCTTCGGAAGCCATTTTTTTAACTTCCGCTACAGTCACGCCCACTTGATCCGCAATGGCTTGATAAATAGGTATCCCTCGGTCGGCTAAGATGTTCAAATCTTCGGTATAAGCGTATCCGGCTTGTTGGACTTGCGAGAACTGTCTAGTCAATTCCACTAAACTATCCTCTTGCACCCCGAACGCGCTCCCCATATCGCCTATTTTGGTTAAGGTATCGAATACCGCGTCCCCTTCATAACCGGCATTATGGAGATATTTCGCCATTTGATCGACACCCATTTTACTAAATGGAGTTGAAGCTGCGAACTTTTCAATTCGTTCTAATTGTGAGATAGCCTGTTCTTGACTGCCTAACAAAGTTGTCCAAGTAACTTTAGATTGCTCTTTCAAGGCGTTGTATTCAACACCAACTTTAGCGATTGCGGTCCCAAACTCAACAACCTTTTTAACAACAAAAGCACCAGCTATCGCGGTCGCTACTTTTTTAACCGTCTTAGTTAAAGAGTTGCACTGTTTTTCCACGCCGCTAATCCCTGTTTTAAATTCACTGTTATCAAGTTTGATGGTAACTTTCAAATCCCTTAAAGTTTCTGCCACATTTTCACCCCCAACCTTTTAAAACTTTGTTTTTAACCAATCAAGAGTCGAATCGCGTTCTTCTTTTGTTGGTTTTTTCGTTGCTCGTTGTTTTTTCTTATCAAAAGGATGTTCAATTTTGAATTTCTTACCGCCTTGAATCGCTCCATTTGCGTTGTAAGATGCCATAAACGCGAGATTATAATCTCTTTCGACCGCTTTAAAGTGACCGTTCACCGCTAAAGAACTTTCTCTAATTGACATTTGATAAAAACAATTAGGAGATATTTTCATATCTCCTACAACGATTTCAAAAAGTTGGTCAATGAGAGTAGTTAAGTCAATAACACTATCTTCTTGGTTATTTACTTTCCCTCACTTTGTTTCATTCCAAGTGATTTAATTAATGCTTTTGAAATGGTATTACCTAAGTCCTCCATCGTCCCGCAAGACTCTAAATAATCACTCATTAAATCCCCAGCTTGTTCCACTGTCTTAATTTCTTGACCATGAATTTTTTTCAACCCAAAATAAAAAAGAGAGCGAATTTGTGTGAAGTCCATCGTTTCATCTAACTTCATCACATCTAACCCACACTCTTTCATTTCACATAATGAGTTAATTGTAAATTTTAGAAAATAATCTTTGTTATTGATCTTAATTAATCCATCAACCATACTTTTAAAACCACCTTTTTAAAGTTCTTTTGAATCTTTTAACTCGCCACAACCTTCGAATGAGATTGCGTATGATACTACGTCATCTTGCCCAGCTTCGATTGACATTGAAGTGATGATCGCTTTCCCCTTGAAATAGATACCGTCAGCGTTAGAGAACTCTAATTCTGCCTCTTGGCTATTTTTGAAAGCTGTTTGAACCGCCGCGATACCAGCGTCATTTAAAAAGTAAATCCCATCACATGATGATGACCATGTTTTGATACCAGGTAACTTTTTAGACCATCCACCTGTCGTCTTACAAGTAGCGTCAATTGACTCCGCGCTTAATTCTAATGAAGCGTTGCGTTGCCCACCAACCACTTGCGAACCAATTTTAATTAATACATCTAATCCACGTACTTCTGTTGCTGCCATATTGCCACCTCCTAATAAATTTCAAACGTGAGTTCCAATATTCCATGATAAATATCATCTTCACGTTGGATTCTTTTGAACCAATCCGTTAAATTAGCGACTTGCCCAACCCCTACAGGAATGACATCGCTAAACAGATTAATGACTGAATTAGCCATTTCCTTAACCTCTTTCTGCCCGTTATAAGCACTAAAAAGGTCTACTTGAATAAAAATCTCATTCCCTTTTGATGTTTTAGTGTTTAGAGGTCTATCTTCTGTGTAGCTAAAGGCTCCATATGGATAAATTTCATCTCTTAAACCATCATAAAACGGGAATTTTAAGTTACTTTTGAATAACTCATACAATGCTTTTTGAAGTTCTAAGTCCATCTTATTTACCTCCAAGCACCTTGTTAATCTTCGTCTGTAGCTTAGCCACATTTTTGTTATAAGCCGGTCTTAAATAAGGCTTCGGCGACTGTTTGCGCGTACCATATTCAACGTGAGTCGCGTATTCTACGTTCGTTCCGACACTTGCTTCAAAATTATTAATGTTTGATGTGTCAGATGTTATGGACATCCTTAATCGTCCTGTATCAACCGGACAATTCCTCTTTGCATCACTCTGAATAGCTAAAGCGCACTCTTTGATTGCATCTTTTAAGCCATTCGTGACGTGATTGTCATATTGGTCCAAACTTTTTAAAAACTGCGTCGCATCAATTTGAAAGTCAACCCTACCCATTGACAACCAACTCCAAAACGCTGCCCTTCGAATGGATATCTTTAATCCCGATGATTGAATACATTAATCCATCATATTTAATTAATTGACCATCCGCTGGATTAAATCTTTTATCACAAATAAGTTTAGCTTGGATTTTAAAGCCTTTTTTCGCCCCTGTAACATCTTCATTCATCACCTTAGGTATAAATTTACCTCGTAACTCATTAGACTTAACAGGAACTAAATTAGAACCACCATAGCCATCGACAATAGGCTTATATTTATACACTTCAACTTTAGAGTCAATCATTATAACGTCCTCAACTTTCTACCCGTTGAAGCCACATAATCATCTAAAATTGATTTGTATGGCGCAATCATATCATCTACAAATGTCACGCTATAACCATCGACACTCTCGCTCTTTGCTGCTTCTGATCCGAACTTACGATATCTAACAACCGCCATCTCTTCACAAATCCACTCTAATTCTTTTGGAACTGACGATTTGCGAATAGCAATTTTAATCGCACGCTCTGCATCCTCAACAAATAGCTCCACTCGGCTATATTCTTCCGCTGTATGGTCGGTTAAAATCCCAAGTTTAACTAATACATTCTCGATCATTTAACCACCTTCTTAGTTGAAGGTTTTTTCTTTGTCTGCTTTTCTTCTTTAACGACTTCTTTTTCTTTATGTCGTCTTAACATTGCATAACCCATGATAACCCCTCCTTTTATTAAATAAAGAGGGCTCTAGGCCCTCAATGATTAAGCGTTAGCAATTACAACTACTTTAGTTTTGTCGCGTAAGTAAGCTGCATAGTGTTTGTCTACTGCGTACACGTTAGTTTTTGCTAAGATATCACGATCAGATTCAACGTTAGTATCGCGTTTTAATTCGATTCCTAATGCACCTGGTTTAACGATGTATGCTTTCCCTTTTGGAACGCGGTTAGATACAACAACTGCTGCATTGTAGATGTATCCGATTGAACCACCGATAGCACCTTGAACATTTGAAGAAGGAACAAACTCAGCGCCTTTACGAATAGCAGTGTACTCTTGTGGGTTGATGAATACGCGCATTTCTTCATCTAAATCTTCACCAAATTTTCCGATAGCATCTGCGATAGCTTCCGCCGAAACTGCTGCAGTGTGTTTTAAAGTTGCTCCTTCTAAAGCTGTGTAGCAATCTTTTTCTACTTTAGAAGCGATAGATAACAATAATTGATCCGCGATTTCAGAAACTGGGTTTCCATGTCCCGATAAGATAGCTTCATCAGTGATTTCAACTGATTTAGCAGCCTTTTTGATTGTTACTGTTTCAGAATCTGAGTTTAATACTACTGGAACGTCAGCCACGCCTTCTTCCAAAATTTGGGCATCTCCAATGTATTGCCATACAGGGACAGTTAATGTGTTACCTGGACGACCTTGTAATTCAGTTCCAACCACCGCTAAAGGTGATAATTTGATTTTGTCCACTAATTTAGCGTCGATGTACTCTGCCACTACTTGTGGGTTTAATAAGTTTGATAATTTAGTTGTTGCCATACTTTAAAACCTCCGTTTTAATTAGAATTTTCTTGGCGTGACCTAGCAAACTCTTCAAACGTCATTTGCTTCACGTCTTTTGGTTTTGGCGACTGCGATGCAGTCATTTTTGGTGTCGTACCTTTTGTTCGTTCAATTACTGCATTGTCTAAGTGTGATTTATAAGCTGAATCGAATTTTTCGATGTTTTCAATCGTTAATTCTTCGTTTTCTGCGATGAAATAAGCCGCTAAATCCGCTGGTAATCCTTTTTCACTTGCTAATTGCTGTGCTTTGATTGTTAATTCCTTGCGTACTGCTTCACGCTCTTTTTCAGCTAACTTTTGCTCTAATTCTTTGATTTTACGCATCTCCGGTGTTTCTTCCGGGTAACGTTTCGCGATCTCTTCGTCGATTAACTTCTCTAAATTGTTTTGCTTCCAAGTTTCTAAGCCTTTATTGAAATACTTGTCTAACTTCGGTTGCATTAACTTTTGACCTTCTGAATTTTGTAAGTAGTTCTCAATATGAGTTGCTGTTAACACCTCTGTGATAACTTCTTGGTTTTCAGATAAGAAAGATAAAACTTGTTCTTTTGTAATTTCCATACTTATTAACTCCTTTTTGCCCCACAAGTGTCGAAACCCAGGCGGTGCAAGTATTTTTAGGTATAATAAAAGGCCGTTTTTAAACGACCTTAATTACCAATCTTCTAAAACAGGAATGACAGTGCTTCGGCAATTAGGATGAAGTGGCGGATAATTCACCCCGACCGTTGCATCACTCAATTTATAAACCTTGCCATTCTGATTTTTGCATAATTTACTTGTTCGGCTATCAATAGCGGCTAAGAACTCGTATTTCTCAACGACTCCGCTATCTGCATAACCCTTTAAATGCCCTTGATTCATAGCATAATTCGTTTCGGTACGCACAAGGCGCTCGGCTTGATAATAAAGTACGTTTAAGTCCTTTTTCAGTTGCCTAGACATCTTTTGAATGCTGTCACCACGAATAATACCAGCGGTTAAGTTTTGCTTGATATGCTTTACAAGAGCGTCTTTGTTATCCCATATGCGATCACTGAACATCTTCCCAGCATAAGGGTATTCAATAATGGTTTTTATTGCTTCGCGATTAATAACGGGAGCCATTATTCCCAACAGCTCACTCACTTCTTTATATTGTTCGGTAAATAAACCGATTAACGTATCTTCTAGCGTCATTTGATACTCATGAGTAACTTTAGTTAGCTCCACGTTTATCGCGTCTTGTAGCGCCTGTAATCGCGTAATTTTAGCGCGTGCGTTTAGTCTATCAATCTCTATCTTGATATACTCCGAGCCAGTGTCGCGATACATGGCGTACAATTCTTCGATTTTCTGATTATATTCAGCTAAATCAATCGGTGTTAGCATTTGAGTCACTGTCGCATAGTCAAGTTTATGATCTACTGCATATTTCATCATGAAGTCATTAACCTCTTTTTCGATACTTCTGAAAGCATCACGATATAAAGCGGATAATTCCTTCATGACCTCTTTCTCGACCTTTGTAGCGACTTTATCTAGTTCCTCTGACCGTTTGAGCCAATAGGATTTATTGCTCAAAGGCCCCCAGTATTTATCGTCTTTTTTGCTCAATCCTATCACCTCTTAAAACAGTGTTTTTAAATTTCTTCATCTTCCGTAACTGGCTCATCTTTCATCGGGAATGAATAGGTTTCAAAAGCTGCTTCCTTTTCGCTATTCACACGATCTAACTCTTCTTTTGGTTTCTCGATGAATGGCAATAAGGACAACAACGTTTCATTTGAAACAATTCCATTAAGTGATGTAACCATTTGTGCAATCTCAGTAACATTTTGAGGTAAAGCACGCGTAAAAGTAATTTTATAATTTCGATAATCAATATTTTGACCTCGCATATTTAGGACATTGACGATTAATTCCAACATTCGTTGGATTGATCTGCGCCACTTAGATTCTTTTTTGTTCATCTGTTTTTCTAACCCGAACATTTTATAAGACAAAGCCACTCCCGAAGCGTTCCCTGCAAACGATTCATCCGTAAGGTTAGGTGTAGCCGTTAACTTATGGAAGTCATTCGTTAAGCGATTTAACATATTCTGAATGTATGTATCGCTCACCGTCTTAGTTAAGAATGATGCGTCACCGTCACCGTCAACCAATAAAGTGCGGTTATTCTTCATGTCTGCGATATCCTCGCTATCTGTAGCACTTAAGTTTTTAAGCAATAAATAAGCATTATCGAAATATTCAATCTCATTCACACTTGATGACATGATGTTTTCAATCGCATCAACAATGCTAATCGCATCCTCAAATGAACCTCTACGATGTTTATTTTCCATGAACTCAATCATCGGAATGTCACCAAAGAAGTTAGGCTCTTCACCCATTAAAACCGGCGTTTGAAGGTCCCCTTTATAGTAGCGAATCATATCTTTGTTATAAATCGTGATTTCAGTGAATGTCTGATTATTAGATGTATACTCACGGTAAATAACCGCTCCAATCGGTTCTTGTTTGATGCTATTATCATAAATAACAAAACTTTCCGATGGTTTTAATGGACTCATACGAATAAATCCTTCTTCATCGATCCAAAGCACTAGATTGGCCGTACCATGAATAGATGACATTTCATCTAAATCACTGTTAACATCTTGGAAGTCGTTATATTCTAAGATATCGTTAAGAACTTGCGTTTCTGCGTCATTCTCGCTTGTAATCGTTAAAGGCTCCCCACTAAAGTAACCTACGCGAATCCCGACCGCATGATTAGGAAGATTTGTGACTACTTTGTTGTTAGGTTTCGAACTATCTTCCATCACACGATTTAAAATATCATGTTTTCCGATGAAATAATTCTCTAACTTCTGATAACGCCCTTTAGTCTTATAGCGATGTTCTGCAATAAGGCCCAACGCTTCTTCTAACGTAATATACTCTGAATTTGTTGTAATAACTGTCATTTGCCCACCTCCTAAAACTCGAATTTTAATCGACTTTAAGAACAACAAAAAAGCCGCCTAAACAGCGACCTTTAATTTATTCATAAAATCTTCTAGTAAATCATCAACGTCTCTATCATCATAGACCGACACCATTTCAACCGATTCCCAACCGACAATCTGACGAACTAATTCAGCTGGAAAGCCTAAGCGACCTAATTCAGTCGTGAAATTATGTCTTAAACAGTGAAAATAGAAACTAACATTTAGCGCCTTACCAAACGATAATGCCCACGTTGATAACGTTTGAGCTTTCATCGGTTGCCAGTTGCCTTGTTTATCTTTATATACGAATAATTCTTCAATTTCATCCGGAACGCCTAAGCGATGGCGTTCTTCCATCCATAAATCAAAATAAGGTTTGAATTTATTGATTAATACATAGATGTAGATCATCTTACCATTTCTTCCTTGTCCTTTAGTGCGAACTTTCTCATGCGTCTTGTAGAACATATCCATGCGGATATTTTCATCTTTAATATGAGTGTGTTTGATTCTCACTAACTCGCTTTTACGTCTGCCGGATGCCCAAGCCAACGCAAAAGCACAAGCCTTTTGGTATTTTTTCTGTTCTACCAGTAAATCTAAGAAATTTTGACACTGCTCATCTGATAATATCGTGTTGTCGCGTACCTTAGCCATCTTAGGCGCTTCGATTTTCAAGATGATGTTGCGAAAGTTTGCCCACTTTTCTTCTTCATCTAACATTGTTTCGATATAGTTACTAAGACTGGATAAGGTCGCTCTTACATTCCGAATACGAGCAGGCGATAGATTCTCCGACACCATATACGTCTGAAATTTTAGATAATCATTCTTTTTAACTTCTGAAAAATCTTTGTTCTTACAATGATTTTTACACCACACAAAGAAAATATTCAAATTACTCCGATACACCGTTAATGTGGTATCGGCTTTTCCTGTACCCTTCATGTAGCTTAGATAATCCTCAATCAAATCCAAGTTATCTTGATTAACACCTTTTAAATCATCGCAATCAGCACTCATCACGCGTCTTGTCTTGCGTGTATTTACGTTTTTATAAGCCATATCAACACCCCCGTAACATATTCAATACATCATATGCCTAGAGTGTTGGTTTGATACCTATTAAAACCTAAATTTTAAATACCTAGCATTAATTTAGCTGATGTTAATCGCGCTGCACTGTATAAATCACTGTATGAGTACCTAAGGGCATCCATCGTATGAGAAAAGTCATGATCGTAGCTATCTTCTATATACTGACCGGTCTTTTTGTCTTTAAGATACACATAGTTCTCTAATTCAGCGGCTACATTGACGCATGACTCGTGACAAATAATCTTCATATCCTGTAAGAAAGAAATACCAGCTTTAACACTTCCAGCGCCCTTTTTGGCACTAACTGCATTAAATCCGTTTCTTCTTAGATAATCCACTTTGTCCGGTTCAGCGCCATCACAATACATTTTTTGTTTACTGATACCCAACTGGATGATGCCATCCTTGATTTCTTCTAAGGTAACACCACGCTTATAAAACTCGCCAATGATATAAATTTCTTTTTTCGGTTTATCAAACAGACTAACAACGACCGTTGTAGGATCAACAAATCCCCAGTCAATGCCAACTCTGACTTCTAAACCTTGCTTAATCAATTCGTTAATATCAAAGTCGCTTAAAACGTGATTTTTATACACAAGACCTTCAACATCCGCTCCCCAATTACCATCACAGAACACTCTAGCCTTATTAGGATTCGTGCGATACATATCCTCTAAAGCCTTAACATATTCATCCGGTAAAAAGGGATTATCTCTGAATGTAGATTGCGAATAAATCGAACTTTCCGGTCTTGTAGCACCCTCACAAAAGTCATATAACCAATGCTTAGCGCTAATCGGGTTAAACGCCATGTAAATCTGTTGGTTCGGCGCTTTACCACGCATACGAAGGTTCAACTGGTCTACGATTTCTTTTGGGACTTCATAGACCTCTTCGATAAAGACATCTGTAATCCCAGCAATAGAAAGCAACTTTTCCTCATTGTCTAATCCGACAAAGATAATTTCGCTACCGTTGGGGAGCGTGATGCTCATGTCACTTTCTTTGATACGCGTTAAATGAGTGATTTTAAATGACTCTATCACGTCTTTAAATAACTTAAAAACCGAGTTACGCATCGTCGTTCCATATCGACGACAAATCATAACTCGGCGCTTTTCTCTTAACGCTTTAATGATAATCTTTTGAGTGATGAAATGACTTTTTCCACTTCCAGCACTTCCTTTGTAAATCTCCCAACGATGAGAATAATCATTTAATAACGGGAGAAACTTGGCACTGAATGTCCTTGCGTGGATATTAAGTTGCATTGTCATCACCAACGATATTTATGTTAATCGCCACATCATCTCTGATGCCTTGATCTAACTTCTGTTTCTCTAAATCAAACTTCTTAGCCTTAAGCTCAAGTTCTTTAGCTTGTAACTCAATCTCCTGCGCTTCCTTACGATCTTTCCATCCGTGAGGTTTGCGGTTCTTTAACCAAAAGATCATAGCAGTGACATTACCGTTGATTGCTGCTTTATAAAGTGCATTTTCAACTTCGTAATCCACTACCTCTTTTCCTCTTTTTAGGGCAGTCATTAAAGCCGAATGTTTGTTTTTGTACTCTTTAAGCGTTGAATATGAAATTCCCAAATTATGCGCTATCTGTTCTTCGGTTAAGCCATCACGCGCCCAACCTTCAACTAATATTAACTTATCTTTAACATGAGTCTCGTATTTAGACTTCGCCATGACTATCACCACCTTGATACAAATTAAAAAGCCACTCCGAAAGGGAATGGCCGAAAGAAAGAAAAAAGTAGAAAATAAAATTAAAAAATAATTAGAAAAGGAATCATTCAACTATGAATTAAACCAACTTTACATAAACACACTAAATACGAATGTAAGGAGACTAGCAAGCGGTTGGATTTGCACCAACTTCACCCTCTGCTTTACTAACATAAGCTACACTTGCATATTGCCACACCGTAGCATGGCATTTGAGAGACTTAAAGACAAAGTAAAGTTAAATTTATTACTCACAAGGAGATTATTATGTTATGTTCTGCTCACTCTGCTCTAGTAGGACTCGAACCTACCGCTTAGGGAATAACGCCAACCTGGTCGAGCGTATTGGGGCGGCTCTTAACCGCCCTCTTGGATAATATTAACTGTTAGAGGAAATTAATGCTTCCTTTACTACAGACCGCATTGATAATCAAGAACTTATAGTAGTATGTTAGCCACTTGCCGGAGTTGCACCGACTGTTACTCTTAGTGGCGTATGAGGGTTCGTCACACCCTCGCTCATAGACACAATGGAGATAACCCAACTCTTGAGTTATGTCACACAGATAAAGGTTTGAGATTATTCGATGCCATACTTAAATAACAACCACGTCCGTCGTCATATCGGACACATTAATATAATACCATATATTTCATCGACAAAAGTGACAAAAAAGGGACATTATTCATGCCCCCTCTTAAAATTCTGATTTCAACTAATCAATTTGCCATAAACCGAATCATTTCTCTGATTTCAGTAAAAAAGCTAATAAATATCGATTTGAATCCATCAATTATCTTTAAACCTATCTTTTTCAAATCGCTCTTCATCTTAATAGC
>OJSE01004058.1_pt1 | contig 12023 bp, 5 predicted proteins | sample 1599351 | NCBI WGS metagenome assembly OJSE01 (sample SAMN04168656, study PRJEB22393) | human gut metagenome | biome: human gut microbiome; feature: stool | host: Homo sapiens | collected 2014-03-17 | reverse complement strand
AGCTCATTGGCCTTGCCGGTAAAGTAGGACAAATACAATGCCAGCTGTCCGTTGACCGTCGTGGGAACCATAGAGCACAGCGGCGTGCCGTTATCGTCGCCCATGAAGTACATTTTAAATGCACTGGTCAGGTTAGACTTTGCAATCTCGTATGCCGTCTTCTTCCTGAAAAAAAAAATCCCATCATAAATCTGGAAGGTCCACACGTTGCCGCGGTTATCCAGCAGCAGCAGTACCTCCGCATCCGTTTCCGCAGTGCCGTCCTGATCCAGATCAAGCTTTGTCTTGCCGAGCGAGGTCATCGCCGTAAACTTATCGGCTCCGTTTCCGTAAAACAGGAAATCGATGTACAGCATGAAGCCGTCCGTGCGAATGCTGCCCAGTTCCGCAGGCTTGTTGAGCATAAAGTTATAGATACTGTAGCAGGCCGGAATGTCGCCCTTGGTAAACAGCTCGCTGTATTCCAGATCAAACAGCGGCACATTAAAGTTACCGCCCGCAACAGCATCATAGTCCGCCAGAACCTTGCCGCTCTCCATGTCGACCTGATGGAGCTTCCGTTCATTTCCGTCAACCACAATGACATTGTTGCGATCCGTGTCATATGCGGTAGAGGTAATGCCATCGACCTCCATCACAGCCCCCGGCGTCCATGTAGTATCATTTTCCATATCCCACGTATAGAACTGGGAGGTGGAGGAGCCATCCATCAGCGCGCCGGTCAGCGTAACCTTCAAAACCTCAACGGTTACCGTGCAGGCTGCGCTCTTGGTGGGATCCTTTACAGAGGTTGCCGTGATCGTGGCAGTGCCATCTCCAATGCCGGTAACCGTACCGTCTTCGTCCACGGTAGCCACATTCGTATTGTCGCTGGTCCAGGTCACCGTATCGGGATGGATGCCGAACGGCGTAACTTCCGCCTCCAGCGTCGCCGTGCCGCCCTTGAAAAGCTTCAGCGTGCTGCGATTCAAGGAAACCTCAACAGGATCATTCAGCTCAGACTTGTTCAGATTGATCTTGTAGGTACTGCAGTTGTTTGCGTAGTCATATACCTGCAGCAGCAGATGTGCTGCATTTGCTGTTCCGTTTGCATCCAACGACATGGTAACAGCCTCGCCGCGGCTTGCTCCCTTCGGAGAACCGCCCGTCCTCGCAAGGATTTTCCCGGTCGAGTAATCGTACAGCACCGCTGCTGCAACATATCTGTTGTCGGAGGCCGTAACGGTCATGACCCGTCCGTCGTTGATCAGGTCCTCGGAAAGCGTAATGTCGGTCAGCGTAGGAGCAGTCTTGTCAACAAACATCGTATAGGTCTGACTTGCTCCCTCACCAAGCGCATCCCAATCCGTCAAAAGCGTCGAGCCGCTGTAATCCACATAATACTCCGGCGCCATGGTAAGCTTCACAGTCAGCTTTTCGCCTTCCGCAGCATCCGGCGCACAATCCACGGACAAGCCGCTCTGCACCTGCATCCACGTCTTCTGGTTCGAGAAATAGTAGGCGCCAATGATCGGAGCCTGAGTCTCCTTGTTGAGATATACCGTACCGTCCTCGCCGGTCACAGTGATCCGGCCATTGGCCGCATTTCGGATCAGGCTGAAATAAATATCAGAGATCTTTGCGGTATCCGGGTTGATGGAGTAACGATCTGCATCGTAGAATCCGTCGTCTACATACAGATTTCCACCAAGGGAATAGGAGTCATCCACGCCTTTGTATTTTATGGTCAGCGACTGGAGCTGCGCTGCCTGCTGAATTGCAGCGAGCATGTAGGGAGGACGGGTCTCCATGCCGTAGTGATACTGAATAAAGCTGCCGACATCAAACATGGAGGCATCGGTCCAATTTCCGTAGTAGCCCAGCACCGGGATAGAATGGCTGGTCCCTTCGACACCCTCTTTACTGCTTACCTCGTTGGCAAATACATAACCCTCGACATAAGCGCCTGCACCGCCGTTCTTTTCGTCGTAGCTGTCCAGCCCAAGAACCTTTGCATGAATCGTGACGTGAATTTTTCCGTTTGCAGGAACCGTCACGGCAGCGTTGCTCAAGCGGGAGAAGAACAGGTAAGCATCATAGGTATCGATGTCTCCGTCCTTATCCAGATCCGCACAGCTCTTGCCGCTGATCTCGGTCCGCACGCCGGTCACATAGTCCAGCAGCGCCTGACCGTCATCCGCGGTTACCTTGCCGCTTCCGTCAAAGTCGCAGCCGTCCAGCTCCGCAGGCATTTCCGGCTTCAGCGTTTTCCCATCCACGTCCCAGACAACGTCCGCGGCTAATGCGGCAGTCTTTTTGTCCGAGAAATTCATGACTTGCCCGTTCCCGTTATTGAGCTCGCCCTGAAGTGCCGCCTGCGTAAAGAAATCAGCGCTTAAGGTAAACGTGCTGTCCGTATTCTCCAGATTGTACAGCGTAAAGCCAAAGGAATACTCACCGGTACGCTGGGGATCGTCTCCCAGCTCGGCTTTGATCTTTCCGTCTGCATACGAATCTGTTGCATCCTGATCCATCATCAAATAGCTTCCGCTATTTACAGCCGCGCCGATATTTGCAAGGCCTGCACCCTGCTGCAGAACAGAGTAGTAACCCTCCAGTGTCTTCCCCTGCTCATCAACACCCTGCTTCTCAACGATCGGCTGAGCAGTTGACATCAGCAGGCTTTGGGCCAGCGTACGCACAGCCAGTCCCGTCTTTTCGGCCAGATCGTTCTGCTTAATGTACTCAGCTACCAGCGCCGCCATTCCGGCTACCTGCGGAGAAGCCATAGAGGTACCGGACATATTCTGATACTCTCCGCCGTCCTTCAGGGAGTAGATCCGGCCGCCGGGCGCCGTGATCTCCGGCTTCATCGTCAGGGCGCCGGGAATGCCCCAGCTGGAGAAGCTGCTCATCGTATAGTAGTCTTCTCCCAAATCCCAAGACTCCCGCTCGGAGCTCACAAACATCTCGCCGCTATAATACAGAACACTGCCATCCTGGCTCGTCACCTTCGTGGAGCTTTCACGCAGGAATGCGCCATCCGTCTGAGAAATAGAGACGCAGGGCTCCGTTTTTTTATAATCGGTCAGATCCATATAATTGGAGCCCGGCTGATTATTGACGATAATGGTCGCAATTGCGCCATTGGCAACCGCGGCTTCTGCCTTCTCGTAAAATGAGGTATCGCCTCGATTGCAAATTGCAATTTTTCCTGCCAGGACATCCTTGACTGCTGCAAACTCTTCCGCGGTACCGATCTTGTCCAGATAAATATACTCATGGCTTCCGCCGATGGTATAGATCGGTTTGTTCTGATAGCTTTTTTCCGTGTAGGTCATGTTATGACCTTTCACCTTCAGATAATTGTCTGTAACGCCCGCGTTATCGACGGAGGCTACACACAGCGAGTTAACATAGGAGCCGGGGCTGCCGTTTGTAGCCCAGTTCACACTGCCCGCATAGGGAAGGCCAAACGCAGTTTGGTCAAACCAGCTGCCGGAATTACCTGCAGAAATTGTGACAACCATGCCGCTGCCGACGATTTCATCAAGAATATGACGGTATTTCTCTTCCGTATACTCAGAGTAGCCCGGGAAGCTTCCGCCCAGAGAGAGGTTCGCTGCGTCCGCGCCCAGCACCATGGCGTCTTCAATCGCGACCATGTAGTCTGAATCATAGGCGCCGCCGCGCTTGCCGAAGACCTTCATCGTCAGGATCTGCGCATCGGGCGCCACGCCCTGCGTCATGACGGAGTCCAACGCTGCGACATAGTTTCCGGCTTCGTCCTTAACAAAACGGTTTCCCGCCGCGATGCCGGTCACGTGCGAGCCATGATCGCCCTGCGTATCATTATCATGCGTGATATCCGTGTCCGCATCCACATAGTTAAAGCCAAACGGGATCTTCTCGTTGACATAAAAATCTGCTGCGGTCAGTCCGGCCTTGCGAGTATATGCATTTAGCTGATTCAGCACCTCATCGGTCAAGTCAGCCTCCGTCATGATCGTCGCATTACTCCCCTGCAAGGCATATTTCAGCGCATCCGGATCCAGAGAGGGATGATCCACATCGGCGCCTGTGTCGATAATTGCGATCCGGCTTCCTGCGCCGGTATAGCCTGCCGCCCACGCAGCGCTGGAGCCGATCATCTTATCGGAGGTGGCCATATTGGGATCCGCCGTCTCCTCCTGCTTCACCACGCAGGGCTCATACCGGTTCTCAAGAATGACCTCCTGCACACCGGCAACTTCCTTGATTTTCTCGATCTGCCCATATTGGACATTTGCAGAAATGATATTGGCTGCCAATGTCAAATTCCAAACAACATCCAGCGTTGCACCATTCAGTGCCTGCTTGGAGATGGCGGCAGCCATGCTGTCCTGCTGCTTCTCCAGCTTCCGCCGATATTGCATGGCGCTGCGATCAGCAGCTGCAATCTCATCAGAGGTAAAGCCCTTTTCCAGGGTAGAGGCGTCCTTTAGAATAATGGAGACACGAACCATATCGGTGTCTTCGTGTTCTACCGTCTTTTCCACTACGCCGGTGTCGGCCTGAATGGGGGACTCTACCTGGACAGAGCTGCTGTCTATTTCCTCCCACGTCAGCCCGTTGCTGCCTGATTTCGAGACGCCTGTTTCCTCAATTGCCAGAGATGGCGCAGCTAAACTAACAGCTAACACCACGGCCAGCAATGCAGCCACAATGCGTTTTCTTAAGTGTGTGCTTTTCATAAACCTGCCTTCTTTCTTTATTTTGGTATGTCCACAAGCCGGGCATGCGGCCGCTTCTACACCAATGGTGTTCTATATATATTATCACAAACATCCGGTATATGCAATTAAAAATACACATACAGAGATGCCGTGCAGTTCTAAATATCGGCCGGAAACATGTCTGATTTTTTCCATTATTTACAAATTCTGGAAATATTCAATCGTTACTGCAGAAACGCCGGCATCGGCCGGCAAAGGCTTGCCGTCATGATAAAAATCCGAAAAGCTGCCGTTCCAGCTCCTCATGTCATAAGAGCTTTTTGCTTCTCCCGGTGATGTTATTTGCCTTTGCCACGCCGGACAGACTGTTTTGTTCCATGCTTCGTGATCAGTCCGCGGCATTCGATGCGCCTTTTCTATTCGAGTTTGTTTGTTCCGACAAGAGAATACGGTCATTGTCCAGGGCCTTGCCAGCACCGCTTTTGAACTTAGCCAGCAGGTCCTCCACGGTCATGCCCGCCCGTTCCGCTCCGGCAACATCCAGAATGATATGGCCTCTGTCCATCATCAATGTGCGGTTGCCAAGCTCCAGGGCCTGGTGCATATTGTGGGTGACCATGAGGGTGGTGATACGGTTCTCCGAGACGGTCTGACGGGTGATTTCCAGCACCTTTTCTGCCGTGGCGGGGTCCAAAGCAGCGGTATGCTCATCGAGCAGCAGGAGCTTCGGCGGCTTGAAGGTGGCCATCACCAGCGTCAGCGCCTGACGCTGGCCGCCGGAAAGCAGCCCCACGGGCTGCTTCATCCGGTCCTCCAGGCCCATGTCCAGCTGAGCCAGCTTTTCCCGGAAGGCGGCTTTTTCCGCCCGGGTCACATGGCTGAGCCAGCCGCCGGAGGCCGCCGCCAGAGAGAGGTTTTCCTCAATGGTCATGTGGGGTGCGCTGCCGCGCATAGGATCCTGGAACAGACGGCCGATTTGGCGGGAGCGCTGATATTCCGGCAGGAAGGTGATATTTCTTCCGCCCAGATAAATGCTGCCGCTGTCGGTGAAAAAGCTGCCGCTGATGGCGTTAAGGAGGGTGGATTTGCCTGCGCCGTTGGAGCCGATGACGGTGACGAAATCCCCGGGGAGCAGGTGCAGGCTCAGGCCCTGCAGGGCTGCCTTTTCATGAATGGTGCCGGGGTTGAAGGTCTTGGATATTTTTTCAATCTTCAGCATGAAGGCGGGCCTCCTTTCGCGCAGCCATGCGGCGGCGCAGCATAGGCAGCTGCTTTTTGAAATAGGGGGTGGCGATGGCCAGCACCACGATCACCGAGGACACCAGCTTCAGCATGAAGGCGGGCATATCCAGCCGCAGGGCGATGGTATACACCAGACGGAAGGCAAAGGCGCCCACCACCATGCCGACGGCCCGCTTGAGAATGCTGCCCTTGCCCAGCAGCACCTGACCCATGAGCAGGGAGGCCAGGGCAATGGTCACCATGCCGGTGCCGATGTCGATGCTGACGGATTTTTGACTTTGGGCCAGCAGGCAGCCGGACAGCCCCGTGAAGGCATTGGCCACGCACAGGCCTACGATGGTGGGAAAGGTGGGATTGATAGAGGAGGAGCGGACCATGTCAGGATTGTCGCCGGTGGCGCGGATGGCCAGACCCAGGCGGGTGTGCAGAAACAGGGCCAAAAAAACGATCACGGCAATCACGGCGATGGCCGCCACAAGCAGCTTATACTGCTCAGCCAGGAAGGTGCCCTGCAGCAGAGCCCGGGCCTTGGTGAATACGGTCTCGGTTTTGTTCATGTTCAGCAGGGAGGAGCCGCCCATGACGGCGATATTGATGGAGTAGAGCCCGGTGTTGACGATGATGCCCGCCAGGAGGCTGTCAATGCCCATTTTCGTTTGCAGCAGGGCGGTGATGAAGCCGGAGAGGACTCCGGCGCCCATGGCGGCCGGAATGGCCAGGTAGGGATGCCCGGCAATGGCTACCATAGCACCCACAGCGGCGCCCAGAGTGAAGCAGCCGTCGGTGGAAAGGTCGCATACATTGAGCATGGAGTAGCTCAAAAACAGTGCCAGCGCGGTCAGCGAGCAGATGAGGCTCAGCTCCAGGGCGGTTTGGACCAGAGATAAAATGTTCATGAGAGACTTCTCCTTTCATGCAGAATGGGGTGGTTTCCTGAGTGGGCGGTGCGAGGGTCATCAGCGGGGGCCCGCCCCGCTGATGGATGTTTGATTTCTTAGGAAGCTCTGATTAAATCGGCAAGAGCTGACGGCGAAAGATTTTGGTTCCAGGCAAGGTTTGGAAAATGAGGGAATACTGTATGTATTTCCCATTTTTCGAACCGCAGACTGGGGGAAAAAGATCCGCCGCTCAGCCGCAGACGATTTATTCAGAGTTTCCCTTATTGATTCAAATCGTCGAAGCTCTCGGCGGTGACGATGGACTGGACCTTGGTGCACAGAGGGGCGAAGGTCTTGGCCAGCTCATCATAGTTCAGGCCCAGCTCCCTGCAGATGTCGGTGTTGATGGTGGCGGTGCCATTGTCGAAGGTCAGCACGGGGATGGCGGAGGGCTTGCTGCCGTCCAGAAGAATGCCGGAGACCATGTTGGCGGTTTCCACGCCCAGGTTGGCATAGTCTACGCCGTAGCCCAGGAACGCACCGTTCAGGGCGAAGGAGTCAGCGCCGGTGTAGTGGGGGATGCCGGCCTTGGCCAGAGCCTCGTAAATGGCCAGCTCTGCGGTCATCACGGTGTTGTCGGTGGGGGTGAACACGGCGTCGGCCTTGTCGGCCACGATGCTGCTGACGGCCAGGCTGATCTCGTCGGTGGTGGTGCCGTTATACTCCTTGTAGGACACGCCCCTCTTGTCCAGGTGCGCCTTGGCATTCTTGATGGGAGCGGCAGAGGAGTCCTGCCCCAGGTCATACAGCAGGGCGATGCTCTTGGCGTCAGGGTTGGCGGCGAAAATCAGGTCCAGGATGGCATCGGTGTCCAGATAGTCGGAGGTACCGGTGATGTTGGGCTCGGTGTCAAAGCCGGCTGCAGCCGGGTCAGTAACGGCGGAGTAGACCACCGGGATATCGGTGTCTTCCACAGCGGCCAGCATGGTGGCGGCGGTGGGGGTGGCAACGGCCACGATGACATCCACGCCATCGGCCACGAGGTCGGCACCGATCTGGTTCAGGTTGGTCTGATCGGCCTGTGCGTTGGCGTAGTAATCGGCGTAATCAAAGGTGACACCTTTCTCCTTGGCCACTTCGTCCAGGCGGCTCTCCACCGACGCAACGATCTGGTTCAGGGAAGCATGATCCACGTAGTTGACGATGCCCACTTTAAAGGTCTGGCCTGCGGCGGCCTCGCTGGCAGCGGCAGAAGATGCCACACTGGAAGCAGCGGCACTGGAAGTGGTGCTGCTTGCGGACGAGCCGCAGCCCGTCAGGCCCAGTGCGGAGACAACAGCGGCAGCGGAAGCTGCTTTCAGGAAGCTGCGGCGAGAGATCCTGTTCATGGTTTTCATAGCGGTACTCCTTTCCCTGGAGCGGGCGGCCCAAATGATAAATAAAAACCCGCTCCACTTGCGGAACGGGGTAAAAGAAAACGACCCCGTCCCTGTGTGTTATCCACAAGGACAGGATCGGTAAAATTCGATTCTGCGGTGCCACCTTGCTTGCCCTGCTTTCCAGACGCAGAGCCTCTCACGGAGAGCCAACACTCCCCTGTCCTGTAACGGAGACTTCCGTCCAAAGCTACTAAGGCTTGCTGCCCATTTGCCCGGCCCTCGGCGGCCCACGAAGCTCTGCCCCGCTCTCGCCCGTTTTCACTGTCCGGGCTCACTGAAGATGCGCTGTGCAGGTTCTCTTCCGCCTCATCGGTTTGATTGCATTATACACTTTATTGGCATAAAGTCAAGAGGAAATTTCAAAAATTTCTTTTTTCTACAGCACAAAGTCATTCTTCCGTGCATCAGGCCCGCTTTGTGCGGCGCTTGCGCCAGACGAAGTACGCCGTGTACGCCAGCCATACCACAATGCCGCCCAAAGTCAGCGCACGGCTCAGCCGGATGCCGTCGGGCTGGTAGACAAAATCGATGCTGTTTTCACCTGCCGGGCACAGCACAGCCATCAATCCCTCGTCCACCTCCACAATGTCGGCCTCCTGCCCGTTGACATAGGCCGTAAAGCCGTCATCGTAAGGCACGGAGAAGAACACGAGGTTCTCTTTTTCCAGCGTGATCTCGGCGTGGAAGCCAGAATTGTTCATCTGGAACACACTGGCAGCCGTGGCACGGCGCTCGCGGCAGTCCTGCACGTAGGACTCATAGTACAGCTCCTCCCGTCTGTCTTCCGGCAGATGGGTGAGGTACTTGCCGTAGACTGCAGCATCCTCGTCGGTAAGCACCAGTGCACGCATCAGGAGGTTTGCGCGGGTGGCCTTGGCTGTTTCTTCGTACTCGGTCTGGGTGAGGTAATAGTCATAGGCAAAGCCCATGGGCACGTAGTTCGTGTTGCGGTAGACCGCATAGCCGTCCTTTGCAAAGGCATATTCCCAGCCGTCGTCGGCTTCGTTTTCAAAGTCGGTCTGCTTTTCCGGCGTGGTGATAAGGTACTCCACACTCAAAAGGCCCCGCAGTGCATAATTGGAAAGCTCCGGCTCACTGCGCACATCCCGCTTGACCCCCAGCGCCGGGTAGAAGCTGAGGATGCTGGGGGCCGCCGTGCTGCCAAAATACTGCAGGCAGCTCTTATCCAGCCACATACCGATGTTGTCGTGGATCTTGTACGTATCCACGCGGTAATCGCCTTCGGGCAGGTCGTTTTTCAACAGCAGGGCGTTGGTGTCCTGCTTCACAAGGTCGCTGTCGGTATACCACTGGCCGAACTTGCCAATGCCGATGTGCACCACGCTGAACAGGAAGGCAAACGCCAGCACTGCCGCCGTCAGGCGCTGGGCAAAGCGGCTGTCGCCCCGCCACTTCTGGCAGAGATAGCGGTACAGCAGCAGGCCCAGCAGGCCAAAGCCCAGCACCGCACAGTACTGACCGGGGTTCTTGAGCACGCCGAACGACCAGCTGCCGGTGTCGCTGTCCTGCACCGGCACCACCGCAAAGGCCACCGTGGCGATCATCAGCCAGCTGATGCCGCGGGCCGGGCTGTCCAGATCGGTGTTGTGGTCTTCCAGCGCGTTCACGGTCATTGCGGCCAGCACCAGCACCGGCATATAGTACCAGCGCGCATAGTAGCTGGAATTGAGGGCGTAGAACGCACTGTTCAGGATGGGCACCAGTGCGAACACGGCGCAGGTGCCCACGATGCGCTTTTTACTGTCGCCGCACTTTGCTTTCCAGTAGGCCACGGCACCGGCCAGACTGCACAGCGGCAGATAGGCCGACATGCTGGTCCACTTGATCACGCCCTCCGACCAGATGGATGTGAGGTAGGGAGAATCCGGCGGCATGATCCAGCTGACGAGAATTGCAAGGTACTGCTGCACCTTGCTGTAGGTCAGAAAGCCCCAGCCGGAGGAAAGGTCGATGGTGCGCGGGTTCTGCAAAATGGAGAGCACCGCAGGCACCAGCAGGATGCTGCCCATGGCAGCGCCCAGCAGGCTTTCAAAGGCCAGCAGCCCGAACTTTTTTGCAGTGAGACGGAAGTCCCTTGTGCTGAGCTTGCAGATGAAGTAGATGGCCAGAAATACCACCTGACCGATGAAAAAGAAGTAGTTGTTGACAAGGTTCACCGCCACCCAGAACGCAAACCAGCTGCGGCGGTCGTTGTAAAGGGCCTCGTCCAGCGACCACAGCAGATACGGGAACAGCGCCACCACATCTACAAAGTGGTTGAAGAACACATTGTATACCGTAAAGCCGGAGAAGGTATACAGGCAGGCTCCCAGCACGGCGTAGTCGATATTTTTGACGTAGCGGCGCAGATACAGGTACGCACCGCCGCCCGCCACGGCAAACTTGAGCACCAGCAGCGGTACCATGAGGTAGGGCAGCCACCCCTGCGGGAAGAGCAGCGAGAACCAGAAGAACGGCGAGCCGTACAGGTAGAACGAATAGGCGTTCATCACGCCGCTGCCAAGGTCGGTAGCCCATGAGAAGGTATTGTGCACCGAGGTGAACGCACTGTCCGGGTAGCCTGCGCCCTTGATAAAGCCGTTCATATAGCGGTAAAAGCTGATCTGCTGGCTGTTGAAATCGCCTGCATAGTGGAAAAAGCCGCCGTCGATGATATAAAACGGCAGAAAGAACAGGGCCGCCGTGAGGGCACACAGGCCCACCGTCAGCCAGAATTTATCCTTTTTTTGTCCCAGCAGCTGCGGCTGCCGGGCAGTACCAGACCGCTCCATGGTTTCCTCTTTTCTCTGCCAAAGCGGCAGAAAGTTGGTTTATTTTAGTATAGCACGAACACTGCGCAGAAAAAAGGGCTTGACAACGCTCTGCCGGACAGGTATGTTGGAGAAAAAAGGAGGAAGCTGCCATGCTGTACCCGTTCAGCGCCCTGCTGGCGCGCATGAAATATATTACCCGCTGGAGCCTGATGCACTCCACCCGGGCCGAATCTCTCAGCGAGCACACCTGCGATACCGCCCTGCTGGCCCACATGCTTTGCCTGATCGCACGGCGGTACACCGGCACGCCCTGCCGCCCCAAAACGGTAGCAGTGGCGGCGCTGTACCACGACGCGCCGGAGATCATTACCGGCGACATGCCCACACCGGTCAAGTACAGCAGCCCCACCCTGCGGGATGCCTACAAGGCGTTGGAAACCGAGAGCGTGCGCTGCATGACCGGCCTTCTGCCGGACGAGTTGAGCGAAGAGCTGTCCCCGTTCATCTCCGGGGAACTGCTCACCGCCGAGGAAAAGCGCCTGCTGAAGGCCGCCGACCGGCTGAGCGCCCTCATCAAGTGCACGGAAGAGCAGCGCAGCGGCAACCACGAGTTTGACGCGGCGCTGGCCCAGCAGAAAGCGGCCCTGCAGGCCATGCACTGCCCGGAAGCCGACTGGTTCATAGAGCACTGTCTGCCCTGTTACACCCAGAATCTGGATGAGCTGACCCGGCAGCAGTAATATTCCCCTTACGGAAACGGCACCTCGCGCACGTCGTCCGGGTCGATGCCCGCTTTGCGCTGCTCTTCAAAAACAGCATCGATCAGCTCGTCCAGATCTTCCAGATGGGTCAGAGTGCAGCAGTAGCGGCGCAGATTGGCCGCACCTTTCAGCCCCTTCATATAGTGCATGGTCTGAGAGCGGGCCTGCGGCATGGCGACGAACTCGCCCTTCTGCTCCACCATCTCCTCCACCTGACGGCGCAGCGCATTCATGC
>OJSE01004048.1_pt1 | contig 12061 bp, 28 predicted proteins | sample 1599351 | NCBI WGS metagenome assembly OJSE01 (sample SAMN04168656, study PRJEB22393) | human gut metagenome | biome: human gut microbiome; feature: stool | host: Homo sapiens | collected 2014-03-17 | reverse complement strand
AAAAAGGAGCTTTGTATCCATCAATATAATAATCGTGATATGTAAGCTTTAGTTCAAAATCTCCCGACTTATTGAAAGAAGATGATAATATATTTGAATTATAGTCAATACTTTTTCCGTTATATTCGCAGGTTGGATTATCTAGCTTATTTATAAATTGATCGTTTATTTCTTCTGCCTGCTCTAAAGCTTCATCAACATCACTAAAAGACCAAAAATAAAATACAAAAAGCGAATCTAGTACAGTAACATCAGTCTCAACAGAATAAACAGTAGATATTGTTTTCTCATAAGAATCGCTGCTTGAAGAAGAATTCAAAACAAAACCATCTTCCAATAGTTTTTCTTCACTCATGCCTATATACTTTCCAGCATTCAAAAAATCACTTACATAGTCTGTCTTGTTTTCATAAGGTTCTTTGGCACTACACCCAGCAAAGAACGCGCAACATAACAATACCGACAATACAGAAGCAAACCTTTTTTTCATAACAAGCCCTCCAAGAATATTATTTATATACACGGCTTCCCCCACACCGAGCATATCATTTAATTTTTACCGATGTTTTTGTGATAGCACCCGCTAGCGCATATTCCACCAGCCTCTTCAAATAAGCCTATCTGCCTGATCCTGCCTGGCATCAAAATTTAGCTCTTAACTCCATCACGCGCCCCAGGATGCGTACGGGCAGGCTTTCCACCTCATCCATCGTGTAAAACATCGGCGTATAGGCAGGGTTCATCGAAACCAGGCTCACGCCGTTTTTGTGTTTGACAAACTTTTTGCAGGTTGCGTCGTCGCCGTTGACCATGACAATGGCAACATCGCCGCTGTCTACAATGTCTTGCTTGCGGACGATCACCACGTCGCCGCTTTTGATACGCGGCTCCATGCTGTCTCCTTTAATCTGCAAGGCGAAAAATTCCCCCGTCTTTGCCATTTCCTCGTCGATTTCTTCATAGTCTATCACATCTTGCACAGCCTCTACTGGAACACCCGCTACCACGCGGCCAAGCACAGGGATTTTGATTCCCTTTTTACGCGGGGCCATATCTATACCGTTCTCATTCCAAGGGCTGTTTGCTGAAACCTCACGGCCTAAGAGGTAGTCAACCGATACACCGAAAAAATCAGCAAGTTTTATTTTGTTTTTATCGTCTATTTCAAACTTTCCATTTTCCCACCCGGACAATGTACTTTGAGCAACGCCCAGGAAAGCAGCAAGATCGCCTTGTTTTAATCCTTTTTGTTTTCGTAACTCTGAAAGTCGCGGCATGTCTCTATCCCTCCTTATATATCAGTATAATTGATATATAAAGTAAATCAATATAATATCAATATAATTGAAAAAATGTATTGACATATCGATTAAATCGATATATAATATCAATGAACTTGAAAAAAGGAGTGTGCTAAAATTTGAATCTTTCAATGCTGCGAAAGCAAGCGGGCGTAACACAAAAAGCCATTGCCGAAGCATTAGGCGTTTCACAGTCTACCGTTTCCATGTGGGAAACAGGCCGAAACTTTCCCCGCGTGTACATGCTGCCAGCTTTGGCGGAGGTATTTCATTGTACTGTAGACGACTTGCTGGCAAATGATACAGAGCAAGACCAAATCGCAAAGGAGGCGTAATCATGGCGAGGTATGCGGTAGAAGCAAGGATATTCAGCACAGGCAAGATCATGGCGAAGGTACGGCTTGCCCATGAGGGCGAGGAAAACGGATGTCAGGAAATGCGGCTGTGTGATGTGTGGGTAGATATATTTGACAATAAGCAGGATGCGGAGCACTTTTGTTCGGAGTATAAAAAGGCATAATGGCAAACAAGGAAAATGAAGAAACCCAGCGCGAGGCTAAGTAAGAAAGAAGGTGAAACAATGCAAGTTCCCAAGATTATTGAATCTCAGCAAAAGAGATTGGAAGAGATGCTAGAGCAAGACGATTCTCCCTACTTGAATATACAAGAGGTTGGAAAGTTCCTTGGCACTGATCCTGATTGCATTAGAGCATCGGCAGAAGGAGGAAAATGCCCGTTTGCGTTTGGCGGCCGAAACGGTGTCCGTGGCGCGAGGTTTACCAAGATACCAAAACTGGCGTTCTATAACTGGATAACACAAGGGGCAATGTACAAGGAAAGATGACCATAAACGAGAGCCTGCCTTAAGCGGCACTCCGGCCCTGCATACAAACTCCAAAAAATAAAACAAATGTCTGACTTGAGGCAAATCCAGACAACCTATATATAGGGAGTGCCGCGCAAGGTGGGCTTTCGGGAAAGGGAACAATGGCAAGCTACGAATATTACGATCCAAAACCAAAGCAGAAAAGGGTTGGCATACCACAGAACAAAACAAATACACAGTACGGCAAGGACAAGCAAATTCAGGGGTATTTGCGGGAGGCAAACAAAAAGAAAGGACAGGCATGATGAAATTTTATGAATATAGAGAGGAAATCCCTAAAAACAAAACACGCATTGGAAAAGAAAGATTAACGCTTCTTTGGAGCTTTGTGAACAGTGGATACAAGATTGCCAAGGTCGATTTTCAGCCGGAATATAAAAGCGCAAATTCCGCTTATGCAACATTAAAAAGAGTCATTGAAAAAAACAATATTCCAATGAAAGTGCAAATGGTAAAAGGCAATCTGTTCCTTGTAAGGTGTGAGGAAAACAATGAAACGAAAAATTGAAACCTACAGCGACGCCTGGTTCTACTGGGTAGGAGCGATAACAATCGCAGGATTTACCTTGTTCCGCTGGGGGGCCTGGATGGTATGGGCGGTGATGAGATGAAAACGGACAAAAGAAAAACCGCGCAAGCAGCGGCAACTGCAAAACGCGGCAAAACAAAAAAACCTACTAACAATATACCACAGAAAGGAAGCGTGTGCAAGGGTGACAGCATGGAATGACCCGTTTGGAGAGCGCATCCGGGCAAACGTGCGGCAATGCGACAAATGCGGCGCAGAACTGGACGAGGGAGACAACGCCTACTTTACCGGGCTTGACATGCTGTGCCTGGACTGTGCAGAGGCGGAAGCCAAGGCACAGGCGCAGCAAGACACCGTGGAAACAATACAAACGCGGTTTCATGCGATGGAGCAGCGCGGATTGACACGGCGGGACATAGATGCCTTGTACGACCTTTTGCAGGATGTGGTGGGCGATGAGGAGCGCGCGATAGAGGACAACCTGGCGGACATGCGGGTGGTGCTGGACGAATGGGGGGAAGGGTATGTGGCTTGAATGCTGGATAGAGTGCGATGTGTGCCACCAGGCCATGGAGCTTTCACACATCATACAGCTGCCGGACGGCAGCTATGTGTGTGACGAGTGTATGGACGATCGGAGGATATGACATGGAAGAGACCAGAGAATCGTTTGTCATAGACAGCGACGAAAAGGCGGACTGGGCGGTTCGGAAGATCAAGGAGCATATGACGGACGCAGAGCGATGGGAAGCGTTTTACAAGGAACAGGCACAAAAAATCAAGACGTCTGCACAGCAGAGCATTGAATATCTGAGCGTGGGGCTGTACAGCTACTTTGCCACGGTTCCGCACAGGGAAACCAAAACGCAGGAAAAGTACAAGCTGCCCAGCGGGGAATTGGTACTGATGAAGGAAAAGGGGGACTTTGAGAGGGACAATGGCGCACTGCTGCAATGGTGCAAAGCCAACCATCCGGAACTGGTGCGCGTTAAAGAGGAGCCGGACTGGAACGCGGTCAAGGCGTACATCAAGGAAACCAGCGAGCTGCCGGAGGGCGTAACGCCGATCCAAAAGCCACCGGAATTTAAGGTGAGGTGAAGGAAATGCCGTTCAATCCATCAGAGCATATGATCAAGTTGAAGGGCAAGGATTACTTGCAGGTGATGTGGCGACTGTGCTGGTTTCGGGAGGAAAAGCCGAGCTGGTGCATAGACACGCAGCTAGTGAGCCACGAAGGGGACAGCGCGGTGTTCTGCGCCAAGATATTGGACGAGGAAGGAGCGATGAAATCCTCCGGCTATGGCAGCGAAAGCAAAAGGGACTTTGGCGATTACCTGGAAAAAGCGGAAACCAAGGCAGTAGGCAGAGCGCTTGCGATGCTGGGCTACGGCACACAGTTTGCCCCAGATTTGGACGAGGGAAACAGGCCTGTGGACAGTCTGGTACAAAGGGAACCCGTCCAAGGAGAAACCCTGCCCGCGTACATACCCAAAAAAGCGACCAAAGCCCAGCTCAAACAAATCCAGGAAGCGGCAGGCGGGGACATAGAGCTGGTCAAGCATGTATTGGGCCTGTTCGGTTACCAAAGCAGCAAGGACGTGGAAGGGGAAAAGGTACAAGCCATCCTCGGCACCATCCGGCAGAAGGTGGGGGCATAGCATATGGACATCATGCAGGAAATGTCCACGCTGCGCGTCATGCTGGACAGAGCGGTCACAGAATCCAAGGAACGGGGGCGGGTGCTGGCAAAATGCGAGCACGATTACCGGGTCGCCAAAGCGAAATACATATTGCAGCAGCGCACAGAGGGCACGCCTGTCACCATCCTTGCAGACCTAGCCAAGGGGGAGGAACACATCGCCCGTCTGTGCATGGAACGGGACATCGCCCAAACGCTGTACGACAGCAGCAAGGAAGCGATCAACAGCTACAAATTACAGATCAGGATCGTACAGGAACAGATACAGAGGGAGTGGAACCAGGCTTGAAGGCAGCGAGAACCAAAGCGATTGGCATCTCTCCGTCAGTGAAAAGGAAGGTATGGGCCAGAGATAAGGAGCGCTGCATATTTTGCCAAAGCCCCTATGCGGCCCCGGAAGCGCATTACATCCGGCGGAGCCAAGGGGGCCTTGGCACAGAACAGAATATTTTCACAGCGTGCAGGCGGTGCCACAGAAGGTTTGACGAAGGAACAAAAGAACAACGGGAACAGATGAAGCGCTGGGCCAAAGCCTATCTGCAAAGCAAATATACGGACTGGAAGGAAGAAAGCCTGGTGTACAAAAAGGGGGCCATGGAATGAACAGAGCAACATTGATCGGGAACCTGACGAAAGACCCGGACATGCGGCAGACACAAAGCGGCGTATCGGTGTGTACATTCACCCTTGCGGTGCAGCGGCGGTACGCAGACCAAAACGGAGAAAAGCAGACGGACTTTTTCAACATCGTATGCTGGCGGAGCCTGGCGGACAACTGCGGAAAGTACCTGACAAAGGGCAGCAAGGCAGGGGTGCACGGCAGCCTCCAAAACCGCAGCTATGAGGACAAGCAGGGGAACAAGCGCACTGTGACGGAGATCATCGCGGACGAGGTGGAGTTTCTAAGCCGAAAGGTGGAGACGCAAGCCCCGGCGTATGAAGAGATAGCAGACAACGAGCTGCCGTTCTAAGGGGGAGAAGATGGGGAAGAGCGGAATCCCTTACTTTCCGCTGGATGTCGAACTGGACGAAAAAATGGAATTGATAGAGGCCGAGTATGGGCTGACAGGGTACGCCGTCATCCTCAAGCTGCTACAGCGCATTTACGGAGGGCACGGGTACTACATACACTGGACATACGAGGTTGCGCTTTTGTTCGCCAAGAGGATTGGAGTGGGTGGGAGCGTCGTTTCGGAAATCATAGAGGCCGCTGTCAAACGAGGTGTGTTTCACAAAAAAATCTTTGAAAAGTACAAAGTATTGACCTCAGAAGGGATACAAAAACGGTACTTTACAGCCATAGCCCGGCGCAAAGAAATTGAAGTGAATGACGACATACTTCTGGTTCAAGTCAACCATTTTTGCAAAAATGCAAGCATTATCCATAAAAATGCAAGCAAAAACGCCAGAAATGCAGACATTCCGGCACAAAGGAAAGAAAAGGAAAGAAAAGAAGAGAAGAGTAGAGAATATATGTCCCGCGCCGGTAAACCGGCACAGAACCGCTCGCTTGCCTCTATACCTCCCAAGAGAGAGGATGTAGAGCAATACATCACAGACCAGAGATATCCCTTTTCCGTTGATGAGTTTATGGACTATTACCAGTCAAACGGTTGGAGGGTTGGGAAACAGAAGATGAAAGACTGGAAAGCGGCGGTTAGGAATTGGGCGAGGCGCGAAAAGGAGTATACAAAACAAAAAACAAACCAAGCACTGAACTATGCACAGAGAACCCCGGCGGAAGCAAGCTTTCTGGACAACCTGGTGCAGTATTGAGGGAGAGCATGACAAAACAAAGCGAATGGAAAAACGATAGAAAGCGTGTGGCAATGCTGCTGCAAAAAACGCACGGGGGACAGGGTCTTTCAACGGCGGAATACAACATCGTCATGGCGTACTGGCAAGGGAAGAAAAGCCAAAAGGAGCTGTTTGACCGTGTGTTTGAAAGGGTTATGGGATGAACAGGATCACGAGAAAAGACAGCTATCCGCCGTATTATTTGCAGCACAGAAAACGAGGCCCTGTAAAAATGCGGAACAAGGCGATCTTTAAGCTGTCAGCATATGAGGATACAGGCTTGGAGCCTGAGGAAGTATGGGAACTGAAACGACAAATGAGGGAACGGGATGAAACTAATCCTTCCGAGACTGCCGGGCTTGAATGAGTACATCAGTGCAGAAAGAAGCAGCAAGCACGCAGCGGCTGGGATGAAACGACAGTGCGAGCGGGAGATACGGCTGTGTATCCGGGCGCAGTGGAAGGGGAAGGTGCGGTTTCAACGGCCTGTTGCCATGCGGTATCTGTGGGTGGAGAAGAACAAACGGCGGGACAAGGATAATATCGCTTTTGCCAAAAAATTTATCCAGGATGCACTGGTAAAAGAAAAGGTGCTGGAAAACGACGGATGGGCGCAGATAGACAGTTGGACAGATGCTTTTGCAGTGGACGCACAGCGCCCAAGGGTAGAAGTGGAACTGGAGGAGGTATAGACGTGCCAATAAAAAATTACACAACCAAGGTAGATGTGTACCAAAGCCTGGGGGAGATTCAAGGCGCACTGGCAAGAAACGGCGCATGTAAGATCATGGTGGATTATGACGGAAACGGGAAGCCCATAGGCGTAACGTTCGGGATCAATACACCACAGGGAGCACAAGGTTTTTTGCTGCCCGCCAATATCGAGGGAGTGTTAAAGGTATTTGCAAAGCAAAAGGTAAAGCCAGATAGAGAGCAGGCAGAACGGACGGCATGGAGGAATATACGGGACTGGATATTGGCACAAATGGCCTTTGTAGAGGCAGGGAACGTAGAGGTAGATGAGGTGTTTCTGCCGTACCTGACAGATGGTAAAGGGAAAACATTGTACCAGGTGTATAAAGACGGACAACTGTTGTTGGAAGGGTAAAACCACAGACCGCCTGTCTGCCGGGTGAAGCCATACGCCCGGGAAGAGCCTCCTTCAAAGAAGCCGGGTGCCTGATCTCAGGCGCTCGGCAGATGGGCGGTCAGGGAAAGGGGAAAAATTTGTGAGGTTTGTAGATTTCTTTGCTGGGATCGGAGGATTTAGGCGGGGGCTTGAACTTTCAGGGCATGAATGCGTCGGATTCTGCGAATTTGATAAGTTCGCAACAGCCAGTTATACATCAATGCACTTGCTGAATGAGGAACAGAGAAAACAACTATCAGAAATGCCGCAAGGGAAAAGACGGAAAGAAATATTGAAAAAAGAGTACAGGAACGGAGAATGGTATGCAAAGGATATTAGGTCGATTGATGCAAAAGACATTCCAAACGCAGAATGCTGGTGCTTCGGAGCACCATGCCAAGATTTCAGTGTTGCAGGAAGAAGGGCGGGACTTGACGGAGACAGATCAAGCCTTGTACGAGAAATTTTTAGACTCTTGGAAGAACAAGAAGAGCAAAACAGGCCTGAATGGCTTATCTATGAAAATGTTAAGGGAATGCTTTCTTCAAACAGAGGACTCGACTATTTATCGATCCTCTCTGAAATGGACAGACTCGGGTACGATTGCGAATGGCAGAATATCAACTCAAAATGGTATGTCCCGCAAAACAGGGAGCGCATATACACTATCGGACATCTTAGAAGATACGGTAGATCAAAAATATTTCCTGTCGCGGGAACAGATGGAGAAAATAGTGTTTTCCAACTAGGAAATTACATGAAAACAAAAACAAGAGAGAATCCGAACCAAGGAAGGATTTACGACGCTGACGGAATTTCTCCGTGCCTTAATAAAATGGACGGAGGGGGGAGAGAACCAAGTATAGTGACAAAGTATTTTTGTGACATGAATCGGGGATCAGGGGCAAAAACAACGAATGTGTGCAGAGCAATACAAAGCAGATACAACAAGGGGATAAGCAATAGAATGGGAGAAATAAGCGGTGTTGCAATTCCTGTATTGACACCTGATAGAGTGCATGAAAAACAAAATGGAAGAATCAAAGAAAATAATGATCCTGTGTTTACCATTGCAGCACAAGACGTTTATGGAGTTGTATGCGACTCTCCCACTATAACTATCAAAGAAGCCACAAAAAAAGGTGTTACCAAAGCAAAATGTGGAGACTCTATAAATCTTTCTTCAATAAATAGTAAAACAAGAAGAGGGATCGTCGGTATTGGAATTGCACAAACACTAAGTACATCTTGCAATCAAGGAACGATGGTTTGTTGCCATGATAAAAATTATATATATGCGATTTGGTATGAAAAATACCGTTGCTATGTAACCATAAGGAAATTAACACCAAAAGAGTGTTTTAGGTTGCAGGGATGGTCAGACGATTATTTTGAAAAAGCTGCTTTTGTAAACACGGACAATCAATTATACAAGCAGGCCGGCAACGGAGTCACGGTCAATGTGGTAGAGGAAATTGGTAGAAGAATCAAGAAGATGGAGGACTCAAAGTGAAAATAACGCTGGATAAAGGAGCAAAAATGCCAACAAGGGCGCACAGCACAGATGCAGGACTGGACTTGTACGCAATGGAAACACAGATCATCCCGGCCAAGGAAAGCGCCGTCTTTGATACAGGGGTACATGTTGAGCTGCCGGAGGGCACAGCGGGATTCTTGAAAAGCAAAAGCGGGCTGAATACAAAGCACGGGATTACAAGCGAGGGCGTAATTGATGTGGGGTATACCGGAAGCATCGTGGCCAAGCTGTACAACCATAGCGGAATAGACTACAAGGTCAACGCAGGAGACAAAATCACTCAGCTGGTGATCGTACCGATTTTAACGCCAGAACTTGAACTGGTTGAATCTTTGGGAGAAACAGAACGAGGGAATAAAGGGTTTGGGAGTACAGGAAAATGAGTGAAGCTAAGCAAAGCAAAATTGACTTTGAAGTATGGGAATATATCCTGCCTGCTTTACCGATGATTGCAGAGGTAAGCGCCAAAGGGTTTGAAAAGTACGGAACGGGAAACTGGGAAAAAGTAAGCACACAAGACAACCTTGCCCATGCAATCCGCCATCTTTGCTTATACAGAGATCAGCAATCAGGGATGAAGTTGCCAGAGCGTGAAGAGAAAGAAAACCACCTCGCCCATGCGTGTGCAAGGTTGATGATGGAACTGGCAAAGATGAACTGATAGGAGAACAAATGGGATACGCAAACAGAGAGAAAAAAGAGGCTATAGCGCTGGTAGCAACGTTCATTGACCTGGCAGAGAAGTGGGACAATGCGAAGATGATGCAAGGGGTAAGAAAAGAGCTTAGAACATGCCGAACGTTGATGTGGAAAGTCCTAAACAATCTCTGCAAAGACATAGACGAAGATCAAAACCACAGCCTACAACTTATGTGCAAAAACAACGAGCTAACCTTTGCACCAAAAATGGCAAAGGGACTCAGCGAAGAATTTTACACGGTTCCTGCATCTGACATGAGATACATACAAGAACAAATAGTTGAGTGTACAGGCTGTGACAAAGAAGGAAAAGAAATCAAAGGGTGCAAAATAAGAAAGAGCTTTTTGAGGGCTGGAATAATGCCAGACGGGAAAAATGAATGCCCGTTTTCGCGTTAAAAGGAGGATGCATGGCGCGTATATTGCTTGCGTGTATTGGATTTGTTGGGTTCATAGGATTGTATGCTGCGGCGAGAGAGATTAAAAAGGAAGAGAAAAGGAAAGTAGTGTGCGCTGGGTTATTAGGTGCCTTGTTTGGATTGATTGGGTGGTTGATATGGGGATGAAGAAAAGAAGATCGGTAAAAGGAAAGAACACATTGTGCTGGTCATGCGGCAGATTTAGCGGGCGTTGCAGCTGGTCCGCAAACTTTGAGCCAGTAAAAGGATGGAAAGCAAGAAAAGATATTTTAGGGAGACAATACGGCGATGAAATGGTCACATATACAGTAGACAAATGCCCGTTATATGAGAAGGATTCGGAAGATCACGGATTGACTAGGATTCAAAAAGATGTCGTTGCCGAAGCACTGTAATATAAACAGATATAAAAGGCGCTGGGAGGACTTCTATTGACAATAGAACAACTGGAAAATTGTAGATCGGCAAAGGGAGAGATACAGTCACTAAGAGAGAGAATAGAAAGGATCAAGAGCGACAGGGAGCGAATGACACAAACCATCACAGGGATGCCGAGTGGAAAAAACAACAACCAAAGCAGGCTAGAAGAACTCACAGTAAAACTGATGGAACTACAAGAAGAGCTAGCGGGCAAGGTATATCAGAGGGAACATGAGATCAAAGAGGTGGAAGCGTGGATTGAGACGCTAAAACCACACCAAAGGAACGTGATCCGTTTTCGATATGTTGATGGAAAGACATGGAGACAAGTGCAAAAGCTGACGCATTACTCAAAACGTGCTGTGATGATTATCAACAAAAACACAAAAAAATCTCTTGAAAGATAAAGTTTGCACCTTTTTGCACCTAAACCTGTGAGATAATGTAAACTGGAAATAGAAGAAAGGCCGAAGAAACTCGGCCTTTTTCTTTTGGGAAATTGTACACTGCGGAAAGGAAGCCAGGGGCGGGGGCTTAGTGGTGTTAAGGTTGAATCGGTGGATCTCCATAAACGCGTTGCATAGATGATTTACGAACAAGCCACTGATTCCCGACTCTTTTTACATCGACTCCGTAAACGAAGTTTTTTCTAGTAAATACTCGGCGCAGGGTGCTGGTGTCTTTGCCCCAAAGCTCTGCGGCTTCAGTGATGGAAAGAATGTCATCAAATGGGTTATTTGTCATCGTGTTTACGCTCCTTTGATAAACGGTAGATCAGCCATACATTCAATGGTATACAGATAAGGTTGAGGATAAAAGAAAGAGTTGTTAAAATTTTCATACTTGCCGACATGAAGCATTTTTTGTATACTTTGAGTAAAGGGAGGGGCTTTCGCCCCAACCTCTACTTTGTTAACCAGGTAATGATTTTGTGTGTGATGTCTAAAATCAAGCTTACCAGGTTAAGGATTAAGACAACGATTGCAAGTATGTATTCGTTGTCTTTTTTATTTGGCTTCATGTCATCACCTCCTTACATGATTATTATACACAAAAGTGTGTACAGCGTCAACAGAAAAGAGAGAAAAAATGAAAATATTTTATAAGTGTGATCCAAAGAAAAACAAGATGTGTACAAGAAGAACAGGGCGAGGATTTGCGATGTGTCAAAGGGAGTGTTTTGCTACATCCATTGTTGAGTATGCCATGCGTGATAAACTAGGTAGGCCAATTGTTTGCTTTACAACAGAGGGACAAGAAGAGAATAAGCTTGTCATACATGGTGCACAGTGAAAGAGTTTGCAAAAGGATTCTATAAGTCCAAAGCATGGCAGAGAACAAGGGCCGCGTATATATCAAGTGTATCTGGTTTGTGTGAGGATTGTTTAAGAAAAGGAATATATAAACCAGGAGAGATTGTCCATCATATTATACCGCTGACACCGGACAACATATCAGATGCAAGCATTGCCTTATCCTGGGATAACCTGAGACTGGTATGCAGAGACTGCCACGGCGAGGCGCACAAGACAAAAAGGCGTTATCGGGTAGATGATGCGGGGCATGTGTGGATAGCATAACAATAAAAATAAAAAATTTTTTAACCGAAGTCCCCCCTTTCCTCTCAAAATACAGACGCTGTGGG
>OJSE01004029.1_pt1 | contig 12104 bp, 9 predicted proteins | sample 1599351 | NCBI WGS metagenome assembly OJSE01 (sample SAMN04168656, study PRJEB22393) | human gut metagenome | biome: human gut microbiome; feature: stool | host: Homo sapiens | collected 2014-03-17 | reverse complement strand
AAGACAGCGGCCTCTCACGCCGTTAACGTGGGTTCGATTCCCGCACGGGTCACCAGGAAGAGCACCATAGCGTAAGCTAAGGTGCTTTTTTGTATATCTAAAACCACTCGCTAGGCGAGTGGTTCGATAAAGATTATATCGATGAGTAATGAAACTCAAACGAAGAATTTTGGAATAGTACCAGTGGGGCAATTCCAGACTGGGTTATTGGCGTATCGCCGGTAGTCCTGTATTAAAAGGTTCCATTGCAAACGAAAGACTCGCAGAAGCAGGATATTTTAGTATCCTCAGGCGCTACTATGAGTCCTTGCACTTATGCGGTTGAACCGTCGTGTACCGGTCGGTACGCACGGTGGTGTAAGAGGTCGGCTCTTTAGTTAAGAGAGCCTCCTACGCGATTCTTTTAGGTGAAAAAGCAAACAAACAGAACACTTCATTCAAATGCATATAGCGGCTATTTATTTCATACAGAGACAAATAGCGGCACAGAACAGATATAATAAAAGAAGCTATAAAAAGCAGGTATTCATGTGGAGGACGATATCGTTTCTACATGAACACCTGCTTTTTTATTTATTATTTACTGGTGAAACAAATAGTGGTAGCCAAGTATTCATCACTGACCCAACCATAAATCCCATTGTAATATACAACAACCCAGTCAGGCACATTGCTGCTATAGCCGCATTCCCATACGATGATACCGTAGGGGATATTATCCATTTTTTCATAATTTGTACCGGGACCTTTACGCATAACCAGCCCATGATCAGCAGTGGTGTAGGTACAAAGGCTATCAATTCGGCTAAGCGTTACATCTGGTGCAATGCATCCATCCGGCAGAATAATGTCGGCATTGTTTTCGGTATAATCCTGTACTTGCAGCAAGCCCCAAAGGCCATTCTGTTTTGCCCATACGCAGCCATCGCGCGCGGGGGCTAAATCTTCATATTGCCCAGCGGAAATTATCTCATTGCCGTAAACATCCAGAACTAGCTTTTGTCCGGATTGATTTTTCACAACTACCATGCCAGATAAGTCTGCGCAAGGATATTCAACCGTTCCGTTCATGATGGTATAGCTGTGGCAACAGCTTCACTGGTCGGGGAAAGAGCAGCGGAGGAAGCAGGTTTGTTTTCTGGCGCTGCAGCACAAGCGGTAAGCGTTATTGCGGTGATAACACTGGCGGAAAATGAGAATAACTTCCTTTTCATGGCTTTTCACTCCTTGCGTAAATGATTTTTCGGTAAGATGAAGAAGTAATATAAGAAAGTGAATTCATAAACCCTATAATATTTTATTTTATCAAAAATATCTGCTAATGGGAATAGCTAACAATTCTACATGGATAAATTTGGATAGTATGACAAAGATTGCAGAACTGTAGTGAAAGTCCGAATTATGGGGTGAGTGATCTGCTATAATAGAGAAAAGCAAAACAGAAGGGAGTTTGATTATGCACCAGGAGAAAAAGATGCTGGCTCATATCAGTGAAGACGGAACCCGCGTCCAAACGGTAGCGGACCATTTGCAGGGAACGGCAGTCTTATGTGGGCAATTTGCAGCAGCCTTTGATGCCCAGCAACAGGGAACTTGGCTTGGATTACTGCATGATATTGGTAAATATAGTACAAAGTTTCAAAAGCGCCTGCAAGGTGGAGAGAAAGTGGATCACTCAACGGCTGGTGCACAGGTGGCTGCCCGATATGGTCAAATCCCACTGGCTTTTGCTATTGCGGGACACCATAGCGGCCTGCCGGATGGAGGAGGCCGAAGCGATACCGCGCAGGATGCGACAATGTTTGGGCGATTGAAAAAGAGCGTTGAACCCTATACCCAATGGACGAATGAGATTAAACTGCCGTCCATACCGCCCCAGCCGGAAATGATGAAGGAAAATCGTTTTACACAGGCATTTTATACCCGGATGTTGTATTCCTGCCTGGTCGATGCGGACTATCTGGATACGGAAAACTTTATGAGCAGCCCTAAACCGCGCGGACAAGGCCAGACAATGGATGAACTGCTGAAAAGGTTGAACCAATATACCGCAAAATGGAGCCATCCCCAGGGAACCTTGAATCAGCGCCGCAGTTCAATTTTGAGTGCCTGTACAACGGCAGGGCAAACAGGGCGGCGCGGCCTTTATTCCCTGACCGTTCCTACAGGCGGGGGAAAAACGGTAGCGTCATTGGCATTTGCGCTTTCGCTAGCTGTAAAGAACCATATGGACCGGGTTATTTATGTGATCCCTTATACATCCATTATTGACCAGACCGCGGATGTGTTTTCGGAAATATTAGGAGCAGAAAATGTTTTGGAACACCATTCAGGGGTGGACTACTCTGCCAAGGAAGATGATGAGCCGGCAGCCTACCGCAAAGCATTGGCGGCGGAAAACTGGGATGCTCCGGTGGTGGTTACCACATCCGTGCAATTCTTTGAATCACTTTACGGCAACCATGCGTCACAATGCCGTAAATTACATAACATTGCAAATAGCGTGGTCATTTTTGACGAAGCGCAAAACCTGCCGGTTCCTTATTTGCGCCCCTGCGTTGCGGCAATCGCGCAGCTGGTACAGCATTACCGCGCAGCAGCGGTGCTTTGCACGGCCACACAACCAGCTTTGCAGCCCTTGTTTGATGAACTGGCGCCTGGGCTGCAGATGACGGAACTTTGCCCACATCCCAAAGAGCAATATCAGGCATTCCGGCGTACAACGCTAAAAATGCGCGGAGAGTTGGAACAAAGCCAGCTTGGCGCAGAACTGGCAGCGCAGGAACAAGTGCTGTGTATTGTAAACCGGAGAAAAACAGCACAGGAATTATACAATAACCTGCCCAAAGAAGGCAGCTACTGCCTGACAACATTGCTATACCCAGCCCATCGCAAACAGTTATTGCAGGAAATCCGGGAACGCTTAAAAGATGGGCTGCCCTGCCGTGTGATATCAACTTCTTTGATCGAAGCGGGTGTTGATGTGGATTTCCCGGCTGTGTACCGCGAGGAAGCAGGTTTGGATTCCATTTTGCAGGCGGCGGGGCGCTGCAATCGAGAGGGAAGACGCCCGGCGGAGCAGAGCTTGGTACAGATTTTCACATTGGAAGGGCAGCATGTACCGCGCATGCTGGAACAGAATGTATCCGCAACGCAAAGCGTCCTGAAAAAATATGCAGATCTGGCATCTCTGGAAGCAATCGAAACATACTTTCTGTTTTACCGTACCTTAAAAGGAGATAAAAGACTGGATGAACAGCAAATTCTGCAAGGGTTCGAGCAGGATATGGAAGGGCGCATTTTCCCCTTTGCAACAGCGGCAGAGAGGTTCCGCTTAATTGAAACACCTGCCGTGACCGTATACATTCCCCAAGGGAAAGGGGAACATTTGCTTGCACGATTGCGTGCAGGAGAGGTAAGCAAAACTTTGTTCCGTCAACTGGGGCAATATGGTGTTCCGGTTTACCCGGATCATCTGAAAACGCTGGAGAATGCCGGGGCGGTTTGCCAAATCAGTGAAGGCATATGGGAATTAACGGACGGAAGCCTTTACGATAACAACACGGGCCTTGCTATGGAAGCTGAAACGGGAGCAGCCTGGTTTGCATAAAGCAAAAGCGGCAGGGAGCCTGCCCTGCCGTTCTTGTGCGATAAAGTAAAATCAACTATTTCTATCCACGGCATAAGCTGCCGACACAACTTATTATAAAAGAAAACCGAATGAAAAGCAAACAAAAAGTATACATGATAAAAGGATTGACATTTGGTGCCAAGTAGCGTATATTGAAGCTATAGCAAAAATATAAATTAAAAACAACTGAAAATAGAAATGCAAAGGAGTTGATGCAGATGATCCAGCTGGAAGTATGGGGAAACTATGCTTTGCTCTCGAGGCCTGAGCTAAAAGTCGAAAGGGTTTCATATGAAGTTCTCACCCCTTCCGCGGCACGCGGCATAGTAGAAGCAATCTATTACCACCCTGGCTTGCGGTGGAAAGTCCGGAAAATCTATGTTATGAACCCAATCCGCTTTACCAACATCCGTCGGAACGAAGTAAAAAGCAAAATTCTTTGTTCCGATGTACGCAGCGCGATGCAGGGAACAGGGAAAGAGCTTTACCTTGCCACGCCCCAGCAGATCGTTCAGCGTGCAGCCATGGTGTTGCAGGACGTTCATTATGTGATTGAGGCAGAATTTGAGATGACTGACCGTGCGGCACCGAGCGACAATCCGGGAAAGTTCCAGGATATTGTTACCCGGCGTATGTCCAGGGGCCAGTGTTTTCATACCCCTTATTTTGGGTGCCGTGAATTTCCTGCCGCATTCCGCGCATGGCCCGGCGGGCCAATCCCGACCATTGAGGAAACACGGGATTTGGGATTCATGCTATTTGACTTTAACTACACTGACCCGCAGAACATAACCCCGATGTATTTCCATGCAAAATTGGAACATGGTGTGTTGAATGTGGCAGACTGCGAGGTGTACCGATGATTTTACAGGCTTTGGTACAATACTATGAAGATTTGCTGGCCAATGGCAAAATCACGCGCCCCGGTTGGACAAGCGCAAAAGTCAGTTGGGCTTTGGAACTGGATGAAAACGGCCAACTGATGGCATTGCACCCCTTGCAGCAAGAGGAAAAGCGCGGTAAAAAAACAGTGCTTGCCCCATGTCAGCTGCAAGTTCCGGAACAGGTTAAACGCTCTAGTGGTGTGGCAGCCAATTTTTTGTGTGATAACAGTGCTTACATGCTCGGCATTGACGGAAAAGGCAAACCGGAGCGTGCAATGCAGTGCTTTGCCGCTGCAAAGGAGCTGCATCTTGCCATTTTACAAAATGTTCCCGGTCAGGCGGCACAGGCAGTGCGGAACTTTTTTATAAACTGGGACCCCAAGGCGGCGGAGCAGAATCCAGCGCTGGAACAAAGTCTCAAGGAACTTTACAAGGGTGGCAATCTGGTATTTCTGATTCGGGAAAACTATGTTCAGGACGATCCGGAAATACAGGAAGCCTGGCAGCGGCAGTGTGATAAGAACACGGATGCACCGGAAATCCGATGCCTGGTTACAGGGCAAAAGGCACCGCTTGCCCGCCTGCACCCGGCGATTAAAGGCGTGACCGGGGCACAGTCTTCCGGCGCATCGATTGTTTCTTTTAATGCGGACGCTTTTTGCTCATACGGACATGAACAGGGGGGCAATGCGCCGGTTGGCAGTTATGCGGCCTTTGCCTATGCACAGGCATTAAACTATCTGCTGGCAGACAGGGAACATGTTCAGCGTGTGGGCGATACCACCATTGTCTGCTGGGCAGCAGGCGGTGAGACCGCCTACCAGCAGGTAGCAATGGATGCATTGTTTGCCATGGATGCGCCTGTCAGCGAAAGCGATGTGCGAAATGCAGTGGACAAGCTGGTCCATGGACAGAGTGTAGAGTGGCAGAACGTGACACTTGACCCACAAAGGCACTTTTATGTGCTTGGCTTGGCCCCTAATGCGGCGCGCCTCTCGGTTCGCTTTTTCTGGCAGGATACCTTCCAAACGCTGCTTGATAATGTGCAGAAGCATTATGACCGCTTAGAGATTGTGCGCCCCACTTATGATAAATTCCCGCGGCTGGGGGTGTATTGGCTGCTGCAGGAAACCGTCAACACCAATTCCCGCAGCCCATCGGCAGCACCGCAGCTGGCGGGCGATGTCTTGCGTGCAATCCTGAATAATACAAGGTACCCGGCAACCCTGCTGGATGGCGTTATGATGCGTATCCGCGCAGAGCAAAAAGTAACACGCGGCCGTGCCGCTATTATAAAAGCATACTACCTGCGTAATGAAGATCCCCGTTGCCCAAAGGAGGTATTAACTGTGGAAAATAACAAGGAAACAAATTATCAACCGTATGTTATGGGTCAGCTTTTTGCTGTGCTGGAAGCAATCCAGATGGCGGTAAACCCGGATATCAATACAACCATCAAAGACCGCTATTTTAATGCGGCGGCATCCACCCCAGCTACTGTATTCCCGACAATTCTGATGCTGGCACAAAAGCATATGCAAAAAATGAGCAAGCCACAAAAGATTTATTACGATAAGCAGATCGCTGCGCTGGCGGGCGGAAAACTGGAAGGAAGCTTTCCCGCACGGCTGACCTTGCCGGAACAAGGCGCTTTTATCCTTGGCTATTACCATCAGACACAGGAACGCTATACAAAGAAAGTGGAGGAATAACAATGGCACAGGCAATCAAAAACCGGTATGATTTTGTAATTCTGTTTGACGTTGAAAACGGAAATCCGAACGGCGACCCGGATGCAGGCAACATGCCGCGTGTCGACCCGGAAACGGGATATGGCATTGTTACAGATGTCTGCTTGAAGCGTAAGATTCGCAACTATGTCGAAGTGGCCAAAGAAGATGAAGCAGGATACCAGATTTACATTAAAGATCAGGTTCCCCTGAACCGCAGCGATAAAAAAGCACTCGAATACTTGGGCATTGATGCTGATGCCAAGGACGCCCTGAAAGTCGCCAAGAAAGATGACCCGGAGTTGGACCGTAAAATCCGGGACTTTATGTGCCAGAACTTTTATGATATCCGTACCTTTGGCGCCGTTATGACAACCTTTGTAAAAGGCGCACTGAACTGTGGGCAGGTGCGTGGCCCGGTTCAGTTGAGCTTTGCACGCTCGGTGGATCCTGTCCTCCCGCAGGAAGTGACCATTACCCGTATTGCCATTACGACCGAAGCGGATGCAGAGCGAAAAGGCACTGAGATGGGCCGCAAGTATGTGATCCCGTATGGCTTGTACCGTGCAGAGGGTTATGTTTCTGCCAACCTTGCCCGCAAAACTACAGGATTCTCAGAGGATGACCTGCAGCTGCTGTGGCAGGCAATCCTGAATATGTTTGAAAATGACCACAGTGCAGCCCGCGGCAAAATGGCAGTTCGGGAACTGATCGTGTTCAAGCATGATTCGGAGCTGGGCAATGCGCCGTCCTATAAACTGTTTGATGCAGTGCATGTCACGCGTGCCGAAGGGGTAGCCTTCCCGCGCAGCTACCATGACTATGTGGTGACCGTGGATGAAAATCTTCCGGCAGGGGTAACGTGTGAGAGGCTGTCGTAATGGCTTCCCCAGATGATTACCTGCTGATGTCCGGTATCCAGCATTTCAGCTTTTGCCGCCGTCAGTGGGCGCTCATACACCTGGAACAACAATGGTCCGAAAACCAACGCACCGCCGAAGGCCGCCTGCAGCATACCCGCTGCCATGATGTTACCCTGACGGAAAAACGCGGCGATTTGCTGATCGCCCGCGGTATGAGGGTCGTCAGCCACCGCTTAAAACTGACCGGAGACTGCGATGTGGTAGAGTTTCACAAGGATCCAAACGGCGTGTCATTGCAGGGCCGCCGCGGCCTGTGGCAGCCCATACCCGTGGAATATAAGCATGGCCGCAGCAAGGTAAACGATGCCGACCGTTTGCAGCTCTGCGCACAGGCCATGGCGCTGGAAGAAATGCTGGTGTGCGAGGTGCCGGAAGGGGAAATCTTTTATGAAGAAACCCGGCAGCGGGAACATGTTTCCCTGACACCGGAACTGCGCAGCACCGCGCAGACCATGGCGGATGAGATGAACCGCCTGTTTGCGCGCGGCTATACCCCAAAAAGCAAACCCGGCAAGCATTGCAATGCCTGCTCACTGAAAGAGCTTTGCCTGCCGGCGCTGTATCAGCAGGCAGACCCGGCGGCGTATCTGCGGGAGCATATTGAGGAGGGCGCGCCATGAGAAAGCTGCTCAACACCCTGTTTGTCATCAATGAGGACGCTTACCTGACATTGGATGGCGAAAACCTTGTTGTTACCCGCAATAAGCAGGAAACCCACCGCTATGCCCTGCATACGCTGGAAGGCATCGTCTGCTTTACTTACGCAGGTGCCAGCCCCGCTTTGATGGGAGCTTGTGCCCGGCGGGGCATTGACCTTTGCTTTTTTGACCCGTATGGCAGATTTCAGGCCCGCACCGTGGGGGAAGAACGCGGCAATGTGCTGCTGCGTCAGACGCAGTACCGCGTGTCGGATGACCCGGCCCAGAGCTGTCGCTATGCCCGGAGCTTTATCCTTGGTAAAGTGTATAACGCACGCTGGGTGCTGGAACGCGCAACCCGCGATCATCCCCAGCGTGTCCCGGTCGAAAAACTGAAACGCACCTCCACCCAGCTGGCCGCCGCGCTGCCGCTGATACAGACCAGCGATGATCCGGAACAGCTGCGCGGCCTGGAAGGCGAGGCAGCCCAGCGCTACTTTGACTGCCTGAATGACCTGATTCTGCAGCAAAAGCAGGATTTTGTGTTTGAGGGCCGCAGCCGCCGTCCACCGCTGGACAATGTGAATGCGCTGCTTTCGTTTGCCTACAGCATGCTGGCGCGGGAGTGTGCATCCGCCTTGACCGCTGTGGGCCTGGACCCTTATGTTGGCTTTATGCACCGCCCGCGCCCCGGCCGCAAAAGTCTGGCACTTGACCTGATGGAAGAACTGCGGGCGGTTTATGCAGACCGGCTGGTCATCAGCTGCATCAATCAAAAGATCATCACGGCAAAACACCTGCAAAAACAGGAAAATGGTGCCGTACTGCTGACGGATGATGGCCGCAAAGCTTTCCTGACCGCATGGCAGAACAAAAAGAAGGAAGAGATCACCCATCCGTTTTTGAAAGAAAAACTGCCCTGGGGGCTGGTGCCCTATGTTCAGGCGCTTTTGCTGGCCCGTGCTCTGCGCGGCGACCTGGAAGTGTACCCACCGTTTTTCTGGAAGTGAGGTGCCGTTATGTTGGTGCTTGTAACCTACGATGTCAACACCGAAACAGCCGCCGGTCGTCGCAGGCTGCGCAAAGTAGCAAAAGTCTGTGTAGACTACGGCCAGCGGGTGCAAAACTCCGTATTTGAGTGCCTGCTGGATGCTGCGCAATACACGATGTTCAAAGCAAAATTGACCGAACTGATCGATTCGGAATCGGACAGCCTGCGCTTTTATCAACTGGGAAACCATTACAAAAGCAAAGTCGAGCATGTGGGTCTGCACCCGGATTTTGATCAGGATGGAATCTTGTTTGCTTAGTGCGAGGGGAAGGCAATCATAAAATTCCCGGTTCCTTCGCACCAGAAAATATGGAAAAAACAGGGGCAGAAAGGGTAAAATACAGCCTTGCCTGTCAGCATGAAGATGCAATCCCCATAAAATTTGTTTCATATGCGCAAAAGTGCCCCACTGTTTTGTGCACTTTTGCTGTCGCTCTCCGCAAGGAGAGCGTGGATAGAAATATGTTGTTCTTGTTGTTCCTGTCGGTTGTTGGCTCGTCGCTCTCCGCAAGGAGAGCGTGGATAGAAATTAAAGCCTTGCAGGTTTTTTTTATGTCTGAAGAACAAAAAGTCGCTCTCCGCAAGGAGAGCGTGGATAGAAATTTTAAAGGTCTATGGGTATGGAGATAATAAGAAGTCGCTCTCCGCAAGGAGAGCGTGGATAGAAATACGATGCGCCGGGATTTTAAAGGTTTGGGCCTGCTGTCGCTCTCCGCAAGGAGAGCGTGGATAGAAATCGAAGCACCCACAAAACAAGCTGATAAGCATGCTGTCGCTCTCCGCAAGGAGAGCGTGGATAGAAATAGCATCGCGTCGGCGAGTTTAACGGCGTACACTATGGTCGCTCTCCGCAAGGAGAGCGTGGATAGAAATAGCACAGGTGCGGCGAGTTTAACGGCGTACACTATGACAGTCGCTCTCCGCAAGGAGAGCGTGGATAGAAATAACATACGTAACGCGGCTTCCGCGCGTCCAAGTGTCGCTCTCCGCAAGGAGAGCGTGGATAGAAATAGAAAAATCAACACCATAGGAATCAAAAAGGTGGAAGTCGCTCTCCGCAAGGAGAGCGTGGATAGAAATATGCCTTCCCATTGGATGATGTCGCGCACGGGGGGTCGCTCTCCGCAAGGAGAGCGTGGATAGAAATTTCGACGCAATGCAAATTGTAGTTGTCATAGTGGAGTCGCTCTCCGCAAGGAGAGCGTGGATAGAAATTGTATTATGGGGATGACTTGACGTTTGCAGATGGGTCGCTCTCCGCAAGGAGAGCGTGGATAGAAATTGATATTGAAGGTAAGCTTGATGCTGAGTTATGGGGTCGCTCTCCGCAAGGAGAGCGTGGATAGAAATTCTGGAATACCTGCGAAGTGCCTACTATATGTTTGGTCGCTCTCCGCAAGGAGAGCGTGGATAGAAATCGGAGCCTTGAGGGCCACAGAAAACCAAGATGCCGTCGCTCTCCGCAAGGAGAGCGTGGATAGAAATTTATGATGGTTTGATTGCTTCGGCTAATTTTTGTCGGTCGCTCTCCGCAAGGAGAGCGTGGATAGAAATTTGGGCTTTCATACATACTTGACCGAAAGCGGCGGTCGCTCTCCGCAAGGAGAGCGTGGATAGAAATAAGGAAGGTCGGTAACATTTCCGTTAGCTTTTCGAGTCGCTCTCCGCAAGGAGAGCGTGGATAGAAATCTTCTCCGGCTGGCGAAGATTGCGCGTCGCCTTCCAACGGTCGCTCTCCGCAAGGAGAGCGTGGATAGAAATACTATGCGGCGCGATTTTAAGGCTTTGGGCTTACTGTCGCTCTCCGCAAGGAGAGCGTGGATAGAAATTCAAAAATTTCTAAAAAGTATTGACAAGTATGTAGTCGCTCTCCGCAAGGAGAGCGTGGATAGAAATGACGCAATGCAAGTTGTAATTATCGTAATGGATACCGTCGCTCTCCGCAAGGAGAGCGTGGATAGAAATCCCGGTTATATAAGGCGTTGTCTCATGTCCGTTGCGTCGCTCTCCGCAAGGAGAGCGTGGATAGAAATGCAACAGTCAATACAGTTATTTTTTGTATTATGGGGTCGCTCTCCGCAAGGAGAGCGTGGATAGAAATTGTCTATCCCGGTACTTGGTCGGGGTCTATTTTGGGTCGCTCTCCGCAAGGAGAGCGTGGATAGAAATGGATCAAGCATAGCAAGGAAGCCCGCCCACGCGTCGTCGCTCTCCGCAAGGAGAGCGTGGATAGAAATGTAACTTCAACCTTGAACGTGCCGCCCGCCGGAAGTCGCTCTCCGCAAGGAGAGCGTGGATAGAAATTGTTGCCTGTCCGTCGTCTCCAAGAACGCCGTACAAGTCGCTCTCCGCAAGGAGAGCGTGGATAGAAATTGCATAATCGTTATGGTCGGCCTATTGATGTTCAGGTCGCTCTCCGCAAGGAGAGCGTGGATAGAAATGTTTTTATCTATGGGTTTGGACGGGAGGTTTAAGGTCGCTCTCCGCAAGGAGAGCGTGGATAGAAATTACAGCTATGTAAGAGGAAAAGAGAACGTCCGGAAGTCGCTCTCCGCAAGGAGAGCGTGGATAGAAATGTGAGCCTAACAACGCGGGCAGTTAATCGAATAGTCGCTCTCCGCAAGGAGAGCGTGGATAGAAATTTGCTCTGCGCGGAACAACGGGCGTTCGGATTTTGTCGCTCTCCGCAAGGAGAGCGTGGATAGAAATAGTATCCAGCCGTCAATTCCGTTCTTCCTGTAAAACGTCGCTCTCCGCAAGGAGAGCGTGGATAGAAATACAAGTTGAACATCAATAGGCCGACCATAACGGTTGTCGCTCTCCGCAAGGAGAGCGTGGATAGAAATCGCCGGTTCGGTGTTGAATGCCTAAGACTGTAACGTCGCTCTCCGCAAGGAGAGCGTGGATAGAAATCCGCAGGTTGACACATCATCAGTTAATGTGTCGGGTCGCTCTCCGCAAGGAGAGCGTGGATAGAAATGAAACACTCATAATTTTGGCGAAACAACTTAACCGGTCGCTCTCCGCAAGGAGAGCGTGGATAGAAATTGCCGTTATCCGGCGCGCTGTGTGGGCTTATTAGTCGCTCTCCGCAAGGAGAGCGTGGATAGAAATGTAAGGTGCCGATACTGGGGATAAAATAATAAAAAGTCGCTCTCCGCAAGGAGAGCGTGGATAGAAATAGCGTCCGAAGTAGTAATGGAACCATTGATATTAGTCGCTCTCCGCAAGGAGAGCGTGGATAGAA
>OJSE01004026.1_pt1 | contig 12112 bp, 10 predicted proteins | sample 1599351 | NCBI WGS metagenome assembly OJSE01 (sample SAMN04168656, study PRJEB22393) | human gut metagenome | biome: human gut microbiome; feature: stool | host: Homo sapiens | collected 2014-03-17 | reverse complement strand
AGAAGTCCTCCAACGGCTTCATCGACATCTACGGCCTGCCGTCCCGCGTGGCCGCAGCGCGCGACGTCAAGTTCGGCAACGGCATCGAGGTCCCGGAGAACACCGTCGAGTAATTCTTACTCAGTCGCCCCCCGCTGCGAGGCTGTCGGCATAGCTGACTGGGAGTGGTCTTTGAAAGGACTGTCCTCAGTCACACTCCATGTGACAGCCCTCGCCAGCGGGGGCAACTGTATGTTTGAACACATTGCTACGCTTAAACACAGCTATTTTCACTTTTCAAGGAGCCTTCATGACTGAGAACAACGAACATCTGGCCCTGTGGGGTGGTCGCTTTACGTCTGGTCCGTCGCCGGAATTGGCCCGACTGTCCAAGTCCACGCAGTTCGACTGGCGCTTGGCCGACGACGACATCGCCGGTTCCCGCGCCCACGCCCGTGCTCTCGGCCGTGCGGGACTTCTGACCGCCGACGAGCTGCAGCGCATGGAGGATGCGCTCGACACGCTCCAGCGCCACGTTGACGATGGCTCCTTCGCCCCCATCGAAGACGATGAGGACGAGGCCACCGCCCTCGAACGCGGTCTGATTGACATTGCCGGCGATGAACTCGGCGGCAAGCTCAGGGCCGGCCGTTCCCGCAACGACCAGATCGCCTGCCTGATTCGCATGTGGTTGCGCCGTCACTCCCGCGTAATCGCCGGACTCCTGCTTGACCTCGTCAACGCCCTGATCGAGCAGAGCGAAAAGGCCGGCCGCACCGTGATGCCGGGCCGCACCCACATGCAGCACGCCCAGCCCGTGCTGCTCGCGCACCAGCTCATGGCCCACGCTTGGCCGCTGATTCGCGACGTGCAGCGACTGATCGACTGGGACAAGCGCATCAACGCCTCTCCGTACGGCTCCGGCGCACTGGCCGGCAACACGCTCGGCCTCGACCCGGAGGCCGTGGCGCGTGAGCTCGGCTTCTCCCGCGTGACCGACAACTCCATCGATGGCACCGCCGCACGTGATCTCGTGGCCGAATTCGCGTTCGTGGCCGCCATGACCGGCGTGGACATCTCCCGCCTGTCCGAGGAGATCATCATCTGGAACACCCAGGAGTTCGCCTTCGTCAAGCTCGACGACGGCTATTCCACCGGCTCCTCCATCATGCCGCAGAAGAAGAACCCGGATATCGCCGAGCTCGCCCGCGGCAAGTCCGGCCGACTCATCGGCGATCTGACCGGCCTACTGGCCACCCTGAAGGGCCTGCCCACCGCCTACGCTCGCGATCTGCAGGAAGACAAGGAGGCCGTGTTCGACCAGGTCGATACGCTCGAAGTGCTGCTGCCCGCCTTCACCGGCATGGTCAGGACCATGCACTTCGACGGCGACCGCCTGGAAGAGGAAGCTCCGACCGGCTTCGCGCTGGCCACCGACATCGCCGAATGGCTCGTCAAGAACGGTGTGCCGTTCCGCCATGCGCACGAGCTCTCTGGTGCCTGCGTCAAGCTCGCCGAAGGCCGCGGCCAGGAACTGTGGGATCTGACCGACAATGACTTCATCGAGACCTTCGCCGCGTTCCTGCCGGCCGACAAGGCTCCGGGAGTACGCGAAGTGCTCTCCAGCCACGGTTCGGTCGACTCCCGCAACGGTAAGGGCGGCACCGCTTACGGTCGCGTGCGCGAGCAGATCGCCGACGCCAAGGCCGAGGTCGAAGAACTCAAGCTCTTCCCCGCATCCACGTCGGATGGCTCCGCCTACAAAGCCCCCGGCACGTTCTAGTCCCAATGAAGCTCCCTCTGATGAGGGAGCTTCATTTTGCTGTTGTCACTGCAACGGCATACACTGAGAAACCGTAACGAACGGGAGCCGTGAGGCTGAGAGGAAGTCGCCAGACTTCGACCGGGGAACTTGACGCGGGTCATGCCGCCGTAAGGAATCGTTGTCGCAGATTTGCCGGGTTCTCCGATACAGCTTTCATTCCGTTTGCATAATTCAGCCGTGAGACGGTCGTGATGGAGCCAATACATCACAGCGGTCGAACGGTCGCATGATTGGGTTCATGAATGGGCGCACCACTTAAGGTACGGTTCGTTTCGTGCACCCTTTTTTACTATCTGAAAGGATATTATGCAGGTCAACGGAGAGCAGGTCACGCTCGAGACGCCGGTCAGCGTCGCCGATTATCTCGAAGCGCACGGATTCCGCGCCGAGCGTGTGGCCATCGAACTCAATGGTGAGATTATCCCGCGTGATAAGCGTGCCGACGCCATGCTCGACGACCAGTGCGTCATGGAAATTGTGCAGTTTGTACAGGGTGGATGAAAGGAAAAGCTATGAGCAATATTAATCCGGTTACTGAAGCATCTGTTGAGGCGACTCCGCTGCCGCCGCAGCCCGCCGTCACCAATCCGGTCGGCACCGCCGCGCCGATTCTCCCGGTGGAAGACAAGCCGCTGAACCTGGGCGGTCACGAGTTCCAGTCGCGATTCATTCTGGGCTCCGGCCGCTACGACCTGAACCTCATCAAGGCCACGGTCGAACATGCAGGCACGCAAATCGTCACCATGGCACTGCGCCGCGCGCAGACCACCGAGAACAGCGTGCTCGACTACATTCCCGAAGGCATTACGCTGCTGCCCAACACCTCCGGTGCGCGCAACGCCGAGGAAGCCGTGCGTATCGCCCGACTGGCACGCGAAGTGTGCCACACCGACTTCGTCAAGGTCGAAATCGAACACGAGACCAAGTACCTCTTGCCGGACAACGCCGAAACCATCCGAGCCACCGAAATGTTGGCCAAGGAAGGCTTCGTGGTCATGCCCTACATGTTCCCGGACCCGATTGCGGCCCGTCAGCTGGAGGAGGCCGGTGCCGCTGCCGTTATGCCGCTTGGTTCGTTGATCGGCTCCAATATGGGCCTGCGCATGCGTGACTTCATCGAAATCATCATCGCCAACGCGCATGTGCCGGTCATCATCGACGCTGGTATCGGCCGTCCGAGCCAGGCCTGCGATGCGATGGAGATGGGTGCGGATGCGGTGATGGCGTACACGGCCGTTGCCTCTGCTGGCAATATCCCGCTGATGGCTGAGGCGTTCAAGCACGCCATCGATGCTGGTCGTGCGGCGTATTTGTCTGGCCTTGGCAAGGTGACCGAGGGACAGGCTGTGCCGTCCAGCCCGACTACAGGGTATTTGCACTGACACTTTTATTAGCTCCCCTCTCTGAGGGGAGCTGGCCGCGTAGCGGACTGAGGGGAGATGGAAACATGGAGAAAACATGGCATTGACTGATGAACAGGTGGAGCGGTACGCGCGCCATCTGATTTTGAAGGGTGTGGGCGTCAAAGGGCAAAAGCGGTTGCTGGCCTCCAGCGTGCTCATCATCGGAGCGGGCGGTCTTGGTTCTCCGGCCGCCCTGTATCTGGCGGCGGCCGGCGTCGGCCATATCGGACTGGTGGACGGCGATGTGGTGGATATGAGCAATCTGCAACGCCAAATCATCCATACCACTGCACGTGTCGGAGCGCCCAAAGTGGAATCCGCAGCCACAGCCATCCGCGCGCTCAACCCGGATGTGACGGTTGATACCTACTACGAGCTCGTCGACGCGAGCAACATCGCCGGCCTCATCGAACCGTACGATCTGGTGATCGATGCCACCGACAACTTCGCCGCAAAATTCCTCATCAATGACGCCTGCGTGCTGGCCGGCAAGCCGTATATCCATGCCGGCGTGGTCGGATTCGCCGGTCAGGTGATGACCGTCATTCCCGGCGAAGGCCCCTGCTACCGCTGCATCTTCCGCGACCTGCCCGCCGCCGGTGAGATTCCGACCTGCAAGGAAGCCGGCGTACTGGGCGCGGTGGTCGGCGTGATCGGCAGTCTGGAGGCGACTGAGGCCGTCAAGCTGATTGCCGGCGTGGGGGAGCCGCTCGTGGCTCGCATGCTCACTGTGGATGCCCTGACCATGAATATTCGACGGGTCCCACTGCCAAAGCATGTGCCGGATTGCCCGGTGTGCGGTGAGCAGCCGACCATTACTGCTATTGATCCGGCCAACTATATTCAGCCGGCCTGCGCGATTTAGAGCTATGTGGTGCCCCTCCTTGAGGGGTGCCAAGATCAGAACGAGAGGGGAAGAACATGCCTATTGCTTTGCATAATGCGGTCGATGACGATGAGAGCAGTGAAGCATCGTACCGCCGCATCACGCCGGCGGAATTTGCCAAGCTCGACCCGAATACGGTCACGCTGCTCGACTTGAGGGAACCAGCCGACTTCGCCGCCCACCCGGTCGAAGGTGCCATCAATGCACCACTCGACCCTCTGGCCCATGTGCTCAAAACCGTGCCCACAGATCGAACTGTCGTAGTCTATTGTGCTCAAGGATGGTGGAGCGAGGAAGTAGCTGAAATCCTTGCCGATCGCGGCTACGATGCAGCAAGCCTCGATGGCGGTTTTCAGGGTTATCTCGACTATCTTGAAACCCACCACGATTAACGGTTCCCGTTGTCGTTCTTTTGGATGAGTGTGCACGGACATATTTGTGCCCTACAATCGGTCACGGTATTACTCGATGGATTCTTGAATATCGCCGGGTAATCGTAATTCACAACAGGGGATTGCACTGAACCAACCCAAAACGGGAAGGACCGAAAATCGTGGGACATCTGCTCACCCGAACGCAGATTCAACGCCTGGTCGCCAAGCACGGCCGTGAGGTCATCGAGCATCGCCACATGCAGATCGAACGCTGCTGCTACCAGCACGGCAATGTCACCACGTTCGAACATTCCGTGCGTGTCGCCTGCCTGGCTGTGTGGATGGCCGACCGCGCACACCTGTGGTACCGCGTCGACCTCAAATCCCTGATTCGCGCGGCCCTCCTGCACGATTACTTCCTGTACGACTGGCACGACTGGGATAACGGCGAACACCAGTGGCATGGCTTCACCCATGGCCGCGCCGCCCTGGTCAATGCCCTGAAGGACTTCAAGCTCAACGATATCGAACGCAACAGCATCGAGAACCACATGTTCCCGATGACCCCGGTGCCGCCGCGCTATATCGAAGGCTATCTGGTCACCTTGGCGGACAAATGCTCCGCCACCGCCGAGACCTTCTCGTTCGACCGGTTCAACAAGCGCGCGTTGCCCGCCGCGAAGCCTTACGCCGAGATCGAAGCCCGTCGATGATCATCACACTCGAACATTATTTCCTCTGGTTTTTGTTCTACAGTTTCGTCGGCTGGATGTACGAGTCCATTCTCGTCTCCTGCCAACAGCACCGCTTGGTCAACCGAGGGTTCCTCAACGGCCCGCTGTGCCCGATCTACGGCACCGGCGCGATACTCGGCGTCGCCATTCTCGGCAACGTACATAACCCGATCATCATCTTCCTGATTTCGATGGTGGGCGCCACGATACTCGAATACACAACCTCGTGGGTCATGGAGCAGCTGTTCCACGCCCGCTGGTGGGATTACTCGAACTTCCGCTTCAACCTCCAAGGCCGTGTCTGCCTGCTGGGCGCGTTGATTTTCGGCCTCGGCGGCGTGGGCGTGGTACTTGGTTCGCAGCCATATGTCGAGCGGGTCACGGATATGATTCCGCTGCCGATGCTGCATACGCTGGTCACGGTACTGGCCCTGATCACCATCATCGACTTGGCGGTCACGGTTGCGGGCATGCTCGAATTCGAGCAGGTGCTCGATTCCGTCTCTCAGGTGGTGCAGGATGTGGCGGCACGCGCCGGTGGCACGTGGCAGTGGGGCTCCAGTGCGGTATCCGACAGGATGCGTGAGCTTTCGCAGGATACGGTTGAGCGTCTGCGCTGGGCCGTCAATGGCGTCATCAACGCACAGCAGAAGCGTATGCTCAAGTCCTTCCCGAAGTTCCAGGTGCCGGATCGTCAGGACATCATCGACTCTTTGCGCGAACTTATGGGCCCGCGCCGCTAGAATAAGGCGTTTTACTGAATCGCGCGGCTCGGCTGGTGTTCGGCACTGTCGCCATGTTCTGCGAAACTTGACTGTGCCCAATTGGGCAGTCTTATTCACAATTCGATAGGGAGAAGCGACAAGCTATGGCTCACGTCACCGACTTCAAGGAAGCGGGTTTCAACACCCTGCTTGAGGAACTGGAATGGCGCGGGTTGATTTCCCAGTCCACGGACCGGGATCGACTCGCAGAAGCACTGAACGGCGAGCCCATCACCTATTATTGTGGCTTCGATCCCACCGCTGCATCGTTGCATATCGGCAACCTCGTGCAGCTCATCAACATGCGTCACCTGCAGCTTGCGGGCCATCATCCGATCGCTTTGGTCGGTGGCGCCACCGGACTCATCGGCGACCCGCGCCAGTCCGGCGAACGTACGCTTAACCCGAAGGATGTGGTGGCCGGCTGGGCCGATCGCCTGAAGAATCAGATCGGTGGCATTCTGGACACCGAAGGCGCGAACGCCGTACGTTTCGTGTCCAATTACGATTGGACCGCCTCGATGACCGTCATCGACTTCCTGCGTGACGTCGGCAAGAACTTCCGTCTGGGCACCATGCTCGCCAAGGACACGGTCGCCCGCCGCCTGAACTCTGAGGAAGGCATCTCCTTCACCGAGTTCAGCTACCAGGTGCTGCAGGGCAACGACTTCCTCCACCTGTTTGACGAATACCACTGCACGCTGGAACTCGGCGGCTCCGACCAGTGGGGCAACCTCACCTCCGGCCTGGACCTGATCCACAAGGTGCGCGGTGTGGACGTCAACGTGTTCACCAGCCCGATTATCACCGATGCTTCCGGCAAGAAGTTCGGCAAGTCCGAGGGCAACGCCGTCTGGCTCGACGCCACGATGCTCAGCCCGTACAAGTTCTACCAGTTCTGGATCAACCGCCCGGACGTGGAGATGGAAAGCCTGCTGAAGGCGTTCACCTTCCTGCCCAAGGCCGAAATCGAACGACTGGTCGAGGAATCCAAGACCAACCCCGGCAAGCGCGAGGCCCAGAAGACCCTTGCCTGGGAGGTCACCAGCTTCGTGCATGGCGAGGCCGCTACCCAGGCTGCCATCGATGCTTCCGGTGCGCTGTTCGGCCGCGGTGGCAACCTCGAAGACATCGACGAGGAAACGCTGGAATCCGTGCTCGACGGTTTCAAGGTGGTCGACGAGAACGGCGAGCACGTCTTCCCCGTCTCCAAGCCCGGCGATCGCGTAATCGACGCCGCCCAGGCTGCCGGACTGTTCAAGTCCGCTTCCGAGGCACGCCGCGCCATCAAGTCCGGTGGCGTGTATCTCAACAACAACCGTATCGAGGATGAGGAGCAGGTGCTGGCCGAAGCCGACTTCCTGGCAGGCCGCTTCGCGCTTATCCGTCGTGGCAAGAAGGCGCTCGGCGCCGTGGAAAACCGTTAATCAACAACGAATTAAGGAAAACAAGTAATGGCAGAAGGTAACGAGCGTTCCGGCAAGTCTTACGGCGGCGGCCATAAGGGGTATGGCGATCGCCGACCGGGCAACCGCGGCGGCAAGGGTTTCAAGCCGCGCGGCAAGGGCGGTTTCAAGCCGCGTCATGATGGTGAGGGTTTCAAGCCGCGTCGCCGTGAGGATGGCGAGGGCTACGCGCCGCGCCGTGACGGTGATGGCGAGGGCCACGGCGGCTACCGCAAGTCGTACGGCAAGTCCGGCGGCTTCCACAAGGGCGGCCGCTCCGGCTTCGGCGGCAAGGGCGATTACCGCGGCAATGGTCCGCGCCGTGACGGCGAAGGCTTCAAGCCGCGCCGCGAAGGCGGCTACCGTTCCCACGAAGGCGAGAACGGCGAGAATCCGCGCTACCAGCACCGTGATAACGATCGTCGTGATTTCCGCCGCGATGGTGAGCGTCGCAGCTTCCGCCGCAACGACGACCGCCGAGATTTCCGTAGGGACGACCGTCGCGATGGGGACCGTCGTGACTTCCGTCGTGACAATGACCGTCGTGACTTCCGTCGCGATGACCGCAGGGATAACGATCGTCGTGATTTCCGCCGCGATGGTGAGCGTCGCAACTTCCGTCGCGACGACGATCGCCGTGATGGCGACCGCCGCAACTTCCGCAGGGACGACCGCCGCGATGATCGTCGTGACTTCCGCCGTGACGATCGCCGCGACAACAACCGTCGTGACGGCGAATTCCGCGAGTTTTCGCAGGAAGAGAAGCGCCAGTACCGTGAGGAGAAGCGCTCTGAATACATGAGGCGCCCGCGCCGTAACTCCGACGGCACGATGAGCTTCCCCTCGCAGAACCCGTACACCGACCGTCGTCCCGACGAGCCCAAGATGCCCAAGGGCATGGAATGGTCGATGCTGTCCAAGGATGAGCGCGAACGTCTGCGCGGCCTGTCCAAGGAGCACGCGGAGAACATTGGTCTGCACATCCTCGCCGCTTTCGCGCTGGAGGAGAGCGACCCCGAACTTGCCTTGGAGCACGCCAAGTGGGTGGCCCGTCAGGCCTCCCGCATCGACTTCGCCCGCGAGACGCTTGCGTTCGTGGCCTACCGTCAGGGCGACTACAAGCTGGCCCTGCGTGAGTTCCGCACCGCCTACCGTATGAACGGCTTCCTCGACTACCTGCCGTTCATCGCTGACTGCGAGCGTGGCGTCGGAGAGCCGAAGAAGGCCGTGGAACTGGCGCTGTCCGATGAGGGCAAGCAGCTGCATGGCGCTCCCAAGGTCGAGATGTTCCTGGTGTACGCCGGTGCCCTTGGCGATTTGGAGATGTGGGACAAGGCCATTGAAGTGGTTCACACCGTCGGCCGTTCCCAGGGGCTGCCGGGTGAGTACCGCATGCGTGCCGTGCAGGCCGAGCAGTACTTCCTTGAAGAGGCCGGCCGCAGCAAGGAAGCCGAGCAGCTCAACGACCTGCTGGACCGTCTTGAGGACCAGTATGCCGACGAGGAGATTGACGAAAACAGCGACGACGTGGTGATCGATCACGATCTCGAAGACATCACCGACGACTCCGACGTGCTCGAAAAGCTCGGCATCGATCCGGATGAGGCGCAGTACGCCCCGGATCCGGAGCAGGAATACGGCGATGAGGATGACGAGGCTGAAGACGGTGATGCCGAGTCTGATGAGGCCGACGAGACCGAGACCGATTCCGCCAATGACGCCGAGGCTGACGATTCCGCCGAATCCGCCGACTCCGACTCCACCGAACCCGAAACCGAAACCGAAACCGAAACCGAGGAGTGAACGGCGTAATGACCCGTTTCCTCAAAGGCACCGATCGCCCGCTCGCCGAGGCCTATCAGCTTGCGCTGCTGGACCTCGACGGCGTGGTGTATCGCGGCAAGAATCCGGTCGAATACGCGGCCGATTCCATTCGTGCGGCCGAAGCCGCCGGCATGACCATCGAATACACCACGAACAACTCCTCGCGCTTCCAGCACGTGGTGGCCGACCAGCTCAAGGGCTTCGGCTTGGACGTGGAGCCGTGGCAGGTCATCACCTCTTCGGTGGTGGCCGCCCGTATGGTGGCCAAGGCGTTGCCCGCCGGCGCGCGCGTACAGGTATTGGGCGCCGAGCATTTGCGCGATGAGGTCACCCGCAACGGCCTGACCATCGTGGACGGTCCTCAGGACCGCCCGCAGGCCGTCATTCAGGGCTGGTATCCGGATATGACTTGGCAGATGATGGCCGATGCCGCGTTCGCGGTCGAGGCCGGAGCCACGTATTTCGTGACCAACCGCGACCTAACGATTCCTCGTGAACTGGGCATCGCCCCCGGTTGCGGATCGATGATTCGCGCCGTGATCACGGCCACCGGCGTCGAACCGGTCGCCTCCGCTGGCAAGCCGGAAGCGTACATGTACGATGAGGCCCGCGAACTGAACGCCGCCGAAGGCCACGATTTGGTGCCCAAGGAGGCGTCCATCGCCATTGGCGACCGCCTCGACACCGATATCGAGGCCGGTAACCGCGGCGACTACGATTCGCTGGCGGTGCTGACCGGTGTCACCAACCCGACCGAACTGATGCTGGCTCCGTCACACCTGAGGCCCACATTCATCGCCCCTGATCTGCGTGAACTCGGCGAAGCCCAACCGGAGCCGGTCCGCGATGAGAGCGGTACTTGGGAATGCCGCAAGGCTAGCGCTTGGTTTGAAAACGGCCAGGTACACGTCAGCGACCCCACCAGTATGGACGGCCTGCGCGCCGCCGTATGCGCCGCATGGGAAGCCGCCGACCAAGGCGCACAGCTTAGCGAGGCCACGGTACCGGTGTTCGCCATCGAGGCATAGTCCTATGCCTACGGATAGCGAACATGCGCCGGTCACCGAGCGATACCCCGAACTTGCGGATATCGATGAACAAGACAACGACCGCAAGCTTGAGACCTATCGCAACGTGCTGGAATCCTTACAACACGAGCTTGATAACAGCCGCAGCTAGCAGAGGTGATTCATTCTCCCGCCAGCGGAAGATGACGTGAAGTGCTGGATGGTGGCTCCATGCCGAGCCACCCCGTTGGTGGATGGTGGGCCGAAAGGAAGATATATGACCGAGCAGCATATCGATCCCGCGACTCCACTTGACCGACTTGACATGATGCTCGTGGCTTCGGGACTGGTCGAATCGCGGGCCAAAGCGCAGCGACTCATCAAGGCCGGGCATGTGCGCGTGGACGGCGAGACCATCACCAAGCCATCGTTCATGGTCAAAGCCGGGCACAGCGAACTCGCCGTGGATAAAGGCGACGACTACGTCTCCCGAGGCGCTTACAAACTCTTGGGCGCGTTCGAAACCTTTGCCGGCAATGGCCTTACCGGGCCGGAAGGCTTGGAATGTCTGGATATCGGTGCCTCCACCGGTGGCTTCACCGACGTACTGTTGCGCGGGGGAGCGGCCAAAGTCGTAGCGCTCGACGTTGGGCACGGCCAGCTCGACCCGCGCATCGCCAATGACGAGCACGTCATCGAAATGAGCGGCGTCAACATTCGCGAAGTAGAGGCCGACGACCTGCCTTACCGGCCGGCGATGATTGTCTCCGATGTCTCCTTTATTTCCCTGACCTATGTGATTCCGGTAATCGCACGCATCGCGGCTCCCGGTGCGCAGATTGTGTTACTGGTCAAACCGCAGTTCGAGGTCGGCCGGGCAGGACTCGGCAAAAACGGCATCGTTGAAGATCCGGCATTGCGGGAGCGGGCATTACACGACGTGGTCGCCTGTGCTGAACAGCACGGACTTGACGTGGTGGCCACTGCCGATAGTCCCATCATCGGCACCCACGGTAATGAGGAATACCTGCTTTACGCTGTTTTGAGATGAATGCGTTGGCAGTCTCCGTTCACCAGCAGCACGCTGGAGGTACGGTCGATGCCTAGTGCGGTGGCACACGTGGCGCTTTCCACCGCACTGCCGTTGCGTAGCATGGCGGAGTCCGCCGTCAAAGTCTGGCATTGCAGATGGTTGGCTTCAACCGTGACGGCTGTGATATGGCGAACCGTGCTGCCATCCTCATACCCATCCATATCAAAACGGGAAAACATCGTACTGCGGAGTGGATGAACTTCCAGAGCCCTGCTGTTGACGTCATGACCCTTCAACACGCCGTTCAAGCGGACTGTCTGACCGCTAATATGACGGGTGCCTAGGGAGCCATTGACGGACAGATTTCCGGAACAAACGATATCGCCGTTGCATCGTAGTTTGCCGGTAAAGGTTATTTCATCGCAAATAATGTCGCCGCCGACTTCGATGTCGCCGCTGCCGCTGATGCTGGATACGCGAATATCACCATCACACCGCACAATGCCACTTTTGATGACCAGTTTGTCCCCTTCTATAACTGAGGCCTCGAGGGTGCTGGTCACAATCATGGTGTGAAAATGCGCGCCATCGGCAAGACGGGAACGTTGGTCCACTCCTATGGTGCCGTAGACTCCTTTGCCTATCAGCGTGCAATTCTGCGTATGCTTGCCCATGATGATAAAACTCCCCTTATTAATATGGACGTACAGCTTTATGGCTTATTGCCACAATAATGAGCGCATCCATGTTGAGGGGGTTATATCGGTATAGCGAGCGCAGTTAGGGGGTGTTCCTATGTTTTTGTCAACTCCTTGGGGAGTTGACGTGTCGGGATTCC
>OJSE01004023.1_pt1 | contig 12118 bp, 7 predicted proteins | sample 1599351 | NCBI WGS metagenome assembly OJSE01 (sample SAMN04168656, study PRJEB22393) | human gut metagenome | biome: human gut microbiome; feature: stool | host: Homo sapiens | collected 2014-03-17 | reverse complement strand
CTGTGCTCCGGGCCGTATCCCTACTCCCTCAAGCAGCGCATTTTAGGACCGGAGGGACACCTGAGCAACGAGGATGCCGCCCGCCTTGCAGTCACGCTGGCGGAGGCAGGCGCCTCTGAGCTGGTGCTGGCGCACCTGAGCCGCGACAACAACACCCCGGCCATGGCGCTGAACGCGGTCACAGCGGCGCTGGAGGCCGCGGGGCTGTCCCTGCCGGTATCCGTGGCGCCCCGGGAGTGCACTGGGCCGTGCCACACCGCTCACAGGAGGGCCGTATGCAAAAGGTGACGATCATCTGCACGGGAAAGCTGAAGGAAAAATTTTATCTGGACGCTGCGGCGGAATACGCCAAGCGGCTGAGCCGCTTCTGCACGCTGACAATTCTGGAGCTGCCGGAGGAACGGCTGCCGGAATCTCCCTCCCCTGCCCAGATCGAGGCGGCGCTGGCCCGAGAGGCCGATGCCGTGCGGGCAAAGCTGCCTGCCGGATGTCTGCTCATCGCCATGTGCGTAGAGGGACAGGAACGCTCCAGCGAGGCGCTGGCCCGCTATCTTGCGGAGGCCGCCGCCCGGGGTGCCGGACACATCGTCTTCCTCATCGGCAGCTCCTACGGGATGCACCCCTCTCTGAAACAGCAGGCCGATCTGCGGCTGTCCATGTCCCCCATGACCTTTCCCCATCACCTGCTGCGGGTCATGCTCTTGGAGCAGATCTACCGGGCCTACCAAATCAACGCCGGAAGCAAATACCATAAGTAGACGCGCCGGTTTTTTATTATTTGCCGTTTTCCTATCAATTTGTTTATATCTATAAGGAGGTACTGCAAATGGATTTCATGCAGGAATACGAAAAGTGGCTTCGCAGCCCTGCCCTCTCTCCGGCCGAGCACGCCGAGCTGGAGGCCATTCGGAATGACCCCAAGGAGATTGAAAGCCGGTTCTTCGGCCCGCTGGAATTCGGCACCGCCGGGCTCCGGGGGACCATGTACACAGGTCTGCACAACATGAATATCCATGTGATTCGCTGGGCCACACAGGGCTTTGCCAACATCATCGCCGCCGAGGGCGAGGAGGGCAAGCGCCGGGGCGTGGCAATCTGCATGGACTGCCGCAATCACTCCATGGAGTTTGCCCGGGCCGCCGCCGAGGTCTGTGCTGCCAACGGCATCCATGTCCGCATTTTTGAATCCCTGCGGCCCACGCCAGAGCTGAGCTTTGCCGTGCGGGAATACGGCTGTCAGGCGGGCATCAACGTCACTGCCAGCCATAATCCCAAGGAGTACAACGGCTACAAGGTCTACTGGTCCGACGGTGCACAGCTTCCGCCCCACCATGCCGAGGCGATTGCCAAGAAGCTGACACAGATCGATATTTTTGATGGCGTAAAGCGCATGGCCTTTGACGAGGCCGTGAAGGCGGGCCTTATTGAGACCATGGGCGATGAGACCGACCGCAAATTCATGGCCCATGTCACAGCCATGATCAATGACCGGGAGACCGTTGCCCGGGTGGCAGACAAATTCAAGCTGGTCTACACGCCGTTCCACGGCTGCGGCTACAAGCTGGTGCCGGAGGCACTGGAGACGCTGGGAATCAAGCATTTGATTTGCGTGCCGGAGCAGATGGTCATTGACGGGAACTTCCCCACGGTGGTCTCCCCCAACCCGGAAAACCCGGAGGGCTTTTATCTGGCCATTGACCTTGCCAAGAAAAACGATGTGGACTTCATCCTCGGCACGGACCCGGACAGCGACCGTGTCGGCATCATGGTGCGGAACCATGACGGGGAGTTCCAGCCCGTCACCGGCAACCAGACCGGCGTGCTGCTGCTGGATTACCTCATCGGCGCCATGAAACGTGCCGGCAAGCTGCCGGAAAAACCGGTGGCCCTCAAGACCATTGTGACCACGGAAATGGCCCGGAAAGTAGCGGAGAGCAATGGCGTAAAGTGCTTCGATACCTTCACAGGCTTCAAATTCATGGCGGAAAAGAAGAACGCGCTGGAGGCCAGCGGTGAGGGGAAGGTCATTTTCTCCTACGAGGAGTCCTACGGCTATATGCTGGGCGATTATGTCCGGGATAAGGACGCGGTCACGGCCTCCATGCTCCTGACGGAGATGGCGGCATGGTACTACGCGCAGGGCATGACCCTCTTTGACGCGCTGAACGCTCTGTATGAAAAGTACGGCTACTACGCTGAAAAGACCCACAATCTGGTGATGCCCGGTCTGGACGGTCTCCGGGACATGGCAAAGCTCATGGCGGACCTCCGCGCCAATCCCCCGACGGAGATCAGCGGCGTGAAGGTAACGGTCCGCAAGGATTATACCGATGGCAGCGTCATCGACTGCGCCACCGGGGCCAAGAGCCGCATGGAGCTTTCCGGCTCCAACGTGCTGCGCTACGAACTGGCCGATGGGACAGTGATTCTGGTCCGTCCCTCCGGCACGGAACCGAAGATCAAGGTCTATATTCTGACACAGGGCGCGGACGCGGCAGAGGCCGCCGCCAACATCGAAAAGTACGGCAGATGGGTCGCCGCCCTGAAGCCCTGAGCTTTTTTCCTCACAAATTGGTAAAGCGCCGCCCGGAGCCTTCATTTCCGGGCGGCGCTTTTTTGTTTTCCGGCATTTTGGCGGGCATTTTGCAGGTTGCAAAAGTTTTCTTGCATTTTTCACTTATTTTTGCAAGATTTCTTGCATTTTTGGCAAAATGGGCGTATACTCCGTGGCTGGAACGCCGTTCCAAACCAATGCCAAAGGAAGTGTTTCCCTTGCGGGATGAGCAGAAAAAGCAGCTTAAAAGCTATCTCATTGTCATGGCGTCCGCCGTTTTAATGGGCTTCAGCTATGAGCTGTTCGTATTTCCCAACGCCTTTGCCCCTGCCGGACTCAACGGTCTCATCACTATGGTGCAGTATCTGTTCCACATCAACATCGGCTATCTGTCACTGCTTCTGAACCTGCCGCTGATTTTTCTGACATGGCAAAAGCTGGACGCGGATTTTGCGAAAAAGAATCTGGCCTTTGTGCTGGTATTCTCCTTTGTGACGCTAATGCTGGGGCACATGGACCTCAGCGCTATTGCCTATCACACGGACAACGGCACCTCTACCATTTTAGGCCCCATGGTCGCCGGCGCCATCAGCGGAGCGGTGGGCGGCACGGTCATCCGCCAGAACGGTTCCACCGGCGGCACGGATATTGTGGCGGCATGGGTGCGGAAAAAGTACCCGGAGGCCAGCTTTGTCTGGGTCATTTTCTGCCTGAACGCCTCTGTGGCCGCCCTGTCATTTTTCGTATATGGCTACCGCTTTGAGCCGGTGATTCTCTGCCTGATCTACTGCTACCTCACCTCCAGCATCAGCGACCGCATCCTCAAGGGCGGCAAGACCGCCCTGAAGTTTGAGATCGTCACACAGGACCCGCAGGCCCTTTCCCAGCGGCTCATTCAAGAGCTGCACCACTCCGTCACGCTGCTGTCGGCGCAGGGGATGTATTCCCACACCCCCCGCTCCATGCTGATCTGCGTGGTGAACCGGCACCAGATCGTCCGTTTTCAGGAGATTTTAGCGGAGTTCCCCAATACATTTGCCTATGTCTCCACGGTCAATGAGACCGTCGGCAACTTCAAGCGCATCACTTCCTGACAAAATAGATTTCAAACCGGCCCCGGAGGGCCGGTTCTTCATTGACAGGCGCACCCGCCCCGATTATAATGCTTCCGTGACTTTTCGACTTGATAAGGGTGATTTCTACGAAGCAGACCATTTCTCCCGCGCTGCGGGGCTCTCTCTGCGCCGTGATCGGCGGTATTTTCTGGGGCTTTTCCGGCACCTGCGCTCAATATCTTTTCTCCAATTTTCATGTGCCGCCGCTGTGGCTTTCCTGTACGCGGCTGTTTTTCACCGCCATTATTCTGACGGTTCTGGCCCTGCTGCGCCACCCCGCTGCCTGCCGGGACATCTGGAAGGACCACCGGGACGCAGCGCGTCTGGCGGCCTACGGTATTTTCGGCCTCATGGCCTGCCAGTCCGCCTATATCATGGGTATTTCCTATTCCAACGCCGCCACCACAACGGTTCTGCAAACTCTGAGTCTGGTTTTTATTCTGCTTATCACCTGCGCCCGTGTCCGGCGCTTTCCCACGAAAATCGAGACCGCCGCGCTGCTTCTGGCGCTGTTCGGAACGTTTCTGCTGGCCACCGGCGGCAAGCCCGGTCAGCTTGTCATCTCCCCTGCCGGACTTCTCTGGGGCCTTGCCACAGCGTGGGCCGTTGTGCTGTACAGTATGCTGCCGTCAAAGCTCTTGGAGCGCTATGACCGGGAGACCGTCACCGCCCTCGGCATGGTGTTTGCCGCCGTGACGCTAAACCTTCTCTGCCGGAGCTGGCGCTATGATGTTCAACTGCCCCTGCGGGGCTGGCTGGCGGTGGCCGCCATTGTGGTGCTGGGCTCCGTGGTCTCCTTTTCCCTCATCATGCAGTCCATCGTGGATATCGGCCCCTCCAAATCCTCCATGCTGGCCTCCTCGGAGCCGCTGTCCGCTACGGTGTTTTCCGTTTTGTGGCTGGGGACCTCCTTTTCCGGGACGGACCTCATCGGCTTTGCCGCCATCATCAGCACCATTTTCCTGCTGACCCGTCCGGACAAAAATACTGCCTCTTGACTTTCCCGCCGGAATGTGATAGAGTTACCGGCAGTCATCGGAGGGTCTGTGATCGTAATTGCAAGGCTGGATAAGATGCCGGGTGCGCCCGGAATCTTATCCGGCTTTTTTGTTGGAAAAACATCCTCCGTTCGGGAGGTTTGATTTATGGAGCAACAACACGATTTTACAAAGGGACCGATTTTACCCCTTCTGCTGCGCTTTGCGCTGCCGGTGCTGCTGGCCCTGCTGCTTCAGGCCATGTACGGTGCCGTTGATTTACAGGTTGTGGGGCGCTTCGGCACGGCTGCGGACATCTCCGCCGTGTCCACCGGCGGCCAGATCATGCAGTCCATCACCATTGTCATCACAGGGCTTGCCATGGGCGTGACCGTGCTGCTGGGACAGCGCATCGGTGAGTGCAATCTCCGGGAGGCCGGGCGCGCCGTAGGCTGCGGCATCTGCCTGTTTGCCATCGTTGCCGCAGTGGTCACGGTGGTGATGCTGCTGGCCGCGCCCCAGACCGCCGCCATCATGCACGCCCCGGTGGACGCCTTTTCCGGCACAGTGGCCTACACCCGCATCTGCTCTGCCGGTGCGGTATTCATCGTGGCCTACAACATTCTCGGCAGTATTTTCCGGGGCATCGGTGATTCTGTTATGCCCCTCATTACGGTGCTGATCGCCTGTATCTGCAACATTGCCGGTGATCTGCTGCTGGTGGGCGGCTTTCACATGGGCGTAGCCGGAGCGGCCTATGCCACCGTGGCGGCGCAGGCCATCAGCGTGGCCCTTTCCCTGATTTTGATTCGCCGCCGCAAGCTGCCCTTTACGCTGGAACGGGGCGACATCCGCCCGGACGCCGCCCTCATCCGGCAGATTTTGCGCTTGGGCAGTCCTGTGGCCCTGCAGGACCTGCTGGTAAGCCTTTCGTTTCTTGCCATCATCGGCATCGCAAACTCCATGGGCACCGTTCCCTCCGCCGGTGTGGGCGTGGCGGAAAAGCTGTGCGCCTTTGTGATGCTGGTCCCCTCGGCCTATATGCAGTCCATGTCCGCCTTCGTGGCCCAGAACATCGGCGCGGGGCAGGCGCGCCGCGCCGCCCGGGCGCTCTGGTGCGGCGTGGCGACCTCCCTTGCGGCAGGTTTCATCATGGGCTGGTTCACATTTTTTCACGGCGATATTCTGGTGGGCCTGTTCGTTGATGACGCGGCGGTCATTGCCGCCGCATGGGAATATCTGAAGGCCTACGCCATCGACTGCCTGTTCACCAGCTTCCTCTTTTGCTTTGTGGGTTATTTCAACGGCTGCGGCCAGACGCTCTTCGTCATGGTGCAGGGTCTACTGGGTGCCGTGGGGATTCGCCTGCCGCTGGCGTTTCTCATCAGTCGTCTGCTGCCCGGCTCCATCTTTGCCTTGGGGCTGTCCTCCCCCTGCTCCACTCTCATTCAAATTCTGCTGTGCGGCTTCTGGTATGTCCGCTGCCGAAAGCAGTGGAAGGACGCATAAAAAATCCCCATTGGGTCTGACCCAATGGGGATTTTCTTTTATTTTTATCCGGCGTTCTCGCTGCGGCTGCTTTCGCGCTCCAGCGCCAGCCGGATATTTCCGTCCAGTAGCCGCCCCAGGTGGTCGATGTACGCCTCCGCGTCATATTTCATCCCGTCCTGAAGCCACAGAGCAGTCAGGCCCTCCAGCGCGGCGGAGTAAAATTCCGCCAGCACCCGGATGTCCTCCTCCTGTACTGTCAGGCCCTCGGCCTGTCCCTGCACATAGGTCATCATGGCTCCTAAAATGACCTTGTGGTAATAGCGCCGCAGTGTGCCCTGATTGGCGGAATTATAAAGGTGAAACACCGCCCGCTTATTTTGCATGGCAAAGTCCGTGGCGTCCAGAAACGCCTCCTGCCAGCTCTCGTACCGTCGCATTTTCGTCAGAAAATCCGCAGCCTCCATCTCAAAAATATCCTCTACCAGTGCATAAATATCCGCGTAATAATAGTAAAAGGTATTGCGGTTCACCGCGCCGGTCTCCGCAATATCCTTAATGGAGATCTTATCAATGGGGCGCTCGTTGAGCAGCCGGATAAACGCCCGCCGGATGGCATTTTTTGTTTCCTGCGCCATGTTTTTCCTCCAATTTTTCTCTTTTATATACCATCAGTTGACAAGGGCAAATATGCCCTTATCAACTGATGGTATGATGTGTTGATTATACACTGAAAATAGCTTCCACTTCAAGGAAAATTTTTAACGGCGCCTTTACTGAAAATTCAGGCAATTTCTCGAAACCGCCCAAATTTTCTCAGCGGCGCTCTCCATAGAATCAGGCACAGGCCAAGGTATGTCCATATTCTTCCCCGGAAGAAGCTGGTAAACTGATATTATAAGAGAAGACCCCGGCAAGCTCCCGCAAAAATTGTGTGTAAAAGGAAGAAAATGCCATGCGTCATCCAGTAAGAACCGCGAAACGGCAGCTTCTCCGCTTCGGAAGCTGCGTCCTCTCCGCCCTGCTGGCGTTGAGTTCTGTCCCCGTGTCCGCAGTGGATAACGGCGTGTCCCCCGTCTATGATGAGGCCTATTATGCCATGACGGATTACTATGGCAATCTGACGGAGGGCAGTGTGGTGAAAAGCTATCTCACCAACGGCTATTCCACCCTAACGGACTACGGCCAGTATGACGAGGTGCTGAACCTGACGGACGGGACCGTTCCCTCCTCCGCTGGCGGCATGACCACCTTCCGCTTTGACGCCGGCACGGCGCCCTCTCATTTCTATTTTGAGGGTAAGACCACCCGTCCCTTTGAGGCGCTGCCGTGGACGCTGGCTGTCAGCTACAAGCTCAACGGCGTTCCCACCCGCGCCGAGGAACTGGCCGGAAAAACCGGCGTTGTGGAAATCAATCTGGACGCCATTCCCAACCCGGACGCTATCGAGTACGCCCGGAACAACTACACGCTGGAGGCCATGGCCATTTTCAATCAGGACGATATTCTCTCCCTTGAAGCCCCCGGTGCACAGGTGCAGCTCATCGGCAATCTGCGAGCTGTGCTGTTCATCGGCCTGCCCGGCGAGGAGTGCCACTACACCATCCGGGTCGGCAGCGAGGATTTCTCCTTCGGCGGACTGACGTTCATGCTGGTCCCCGCCACGCTGAGCCAGCTGGAGGAGATTGCCAAGCTCTCCGAGCGCAAGGATGACCTTGAGGACAACTACAATAAGCTCTCCGGAAGCCTTGATTCTCTGCTGGACGCGCTGTATTCCATGACCGGCAGCCTCAACGCCTCCGCCAGCGGCTTGGATAAACTAAACAAGGCCCGGGGCATCTTCTCGGGCGGCAAGGGCGTTCTTTATGATGGGACCGACGCTCTGCGGGAGGACCTTTCCAACCTGTCCGAGCTTTTGGACCCGGTGGAGGGGCAAATTGAAACGCTGAGCCGCACCATTTCCGATTCCAAATCCGTCCTGAACAGCATGAGCAATACCTCCAGCGACCTCCGGGACGAGCTGGAGGACCTTGAGGACGCGCTGGACCGGCTGGAAAGCACCGGCGATTTGCGCGATGTTCTCAGCGCCTGCAGTAAGCTCAGCGGCAGTCTGGTGTCTCTGCGGAACGCGCTGGGCGTCACCGGCAGCACTGTGAAGAAGGACACCACCGAAGCCATCGACAATGTACAGGGCGTTGGCAGCAAGACCATTGAGCAACTGAAGGCGGCCCACAGCGCCTATGCTTCCGACCGGCAGACCTATTATACCCTTGTCCTGAAAAAGCAAGGTCTGGAAGAAACACAGGCAGCGAGTCTGGCCAAGGTGGCAGCGGGCGCTATGGCAGCCGGTTCCGTAGACGCGGCGACCACCGCATTGAAGGGACAACTGACACAGCTTGAGCTTGCTTATGCTGCGGCGGCCACAGAAGATGAAAAAGCTGAAATTGAAGTTAACATCATCGGCATAAAGGCGGCGATTCAATATTTACCCGCACTGGAACAAGCCTATCAGTCCAAGGAGGCCATGAGCTTCCAAACATTCTGTCAGAAGGTACTGGGGCAGAGTCCCGCCGACGCCAAGCAGACCGCCGACCTCTGGCTGCTGTATGCCAGCGGCAAGCTGGAAACAGATGCCGCCGGCAATACCACTATCTCCGGTGAGCTGCTGCAAAATGATCCCGAGGAGGGCAGCGGCTCCGACAGTGGTTCTGTTTCGGGCAGTGGCTCCAATTCCGGCAGCGAAAGCGAGGGCGGCAGTCCTTCCGACAGCGAAAGCCCATCCGGCGGCGGTTCCGGCGCTGGCTCGAACACCAACGCCGGTAACAACAGCGGCAATATAACCGGTTCCGGCAGTTCTTCCTCCGGCAGTTCCGATTCCAGCTCCGGCAGTACCGGCAGCAGTGACAATAACAGCCAGAACAACGCTTCCGGCGACAGCAATGACACCACCGGCGATGGCAGCACCCCGTCCGCCCCCGCAGAGGGCGGTGAAAACGGCACGAACGGCAATGAGGGTGAAACCGGCAATACCGGTGCTGGCAGCGTTACCACCGGCGATAATAATGCCACAACCACAAGGGGCGGTGAAACCGGCGCAGACGGAGGCAAGGGCGAAACCGGCGGTTCCACTGCAGCCACTCCCGGCGAATCCGAAAGCGTAGGCGGAGCAGCCATCGACCTGATTGCAGGCGGATTGGACAGCGCCACCAAGCAAATCAAGGACCTGCAAAGCGGCCTATATACCACCATGGACAATATCGCCAAGCCCACCGGCCGGGTCATTGACGATTTGGCCGCGCTCTGCGCCCGGTTGAGTGAACTGACCTCTCTGCTGAATAAGGCCGAGGACCTGACGGATGCGCTCTCCGGTGCCAGCGGCGAACTGCGGAGCATTCTCAAGGATGCCGAGGAATTGCAGGACCTTCTGGATGAGTACGAGCCGACCCTGCAGGAGACGCTGAAAACCGTCAGCAGCCTCAGCGTCAGTGCCAACAAGACCATCCGGGACACGCAAAAGCTGGTTACGGACACCGAGGCGCTGCTGAAGGCGGCAGGGACGCCGCTGGATGCCGGTACGAAGCAGTCCCTTGAGGCGCTGGCCTCCGTGCTCCGGGGCGCGGCCCGCACCATGAGCACCGCCGGTGAGATCAAGGACGCCAAGACGAGCATCTGCGAGATCATTGAGGACACGTGGGACGAATATACCGGCGATGTCAATAATCTCCTGTTGATGGACGCCACCGCCGAGGCCGTTTCCCTGACGGACAGCCGCAACCCCGCCCCCCAGAGCATTCAGGTCCTCATCCGCACGCAGGAGATCACAGAGCCGGAGGAGGATGAGGAGGAAGCGGCAGCTGCATCGGCAGAGAAGACCACATTCTGGGGCCGTATCGCCCAGATGTTCAAGGACCTCTGGGCCGCTGTCACCGGCCTGTTCGGCGGAAAGGACTGAGCCATGATCGAACGACTTGCCAAATGGCTGACCCGAAAACCGCGGCTGGTGGCGCTGGCGGCTGTGATCATGCTCATTCCCGCCGCTATCGGCTATATCTCTACCCGCATCAACTATGATATTCTCTCCTATCTTCCGGAGGATCTCGAGTCCTCACAGGGTGAGAAGCTGCTGGAGGAGCCATTCAAAATGGCGGCTACCAGTATGCTCATTGTGGAAAATATGCCCGCCGGATACACCAACAGCCTCATCAATGACATCAAGGCCATTGACGGTGTTTCCAACGCCATCTGGATCAGCAATCTCATGGGTATCCAAATCCCCACGGATATGATTCCCGCCAATTTCCGGGATATGTTCTTCGCCGGGGACGCTACCATGATGATTATTCAGTACAGCCATCCCGGCGCATCGGACGAAACCATGGAGTGCATTGAGCAGGTGCGAAAGGTCTGCAACGAAAAATGCTTTTTGGCGGGCTTCTCCGTGGTCATCAAGGATACCCGCGACCTGATGGACAGCGAGCTTCCCATGTTCGTAGGCCTTGCGGTGCTGCTGGCCCTCTGCGCCATGCTGCTGACACTGGAATCCACGGTGCTGCCCTTTATCTTCCTTGCCAGCATCGGCTTTGCGGTCATTTACAATTTCGGCAGCAACATATTCTTAGGCGAGATTTCCTACATCACCAAGGCCATTGCCGCCGTGCTGCAATTAGGCGTCACCATGGACTACTCCATTTTCCTCTACCACCGCTACGAGGAGGAGCGGGCCAACTATACGGATAACCGGGACGCCATGGCCGCCGCCATTGTTGCCGCGTTCCGCTCCCTGTCCTCCTCCAGCGTAACCACCATCGCAGGCTTCCTGGCCCTGTGCGTCATGCGGCTGACACTGGGGCGGGACATTGGCATCGTCATGGCCAAGGGCGTGGTGCTGGGCGTAGCCACCGTGATTCTGGTACTGCCGAGCCTTGTGCTGATTTTCGATAAGCCGATCACCAAGCACAAGCACAGAAGCCTTCTTCCCAGCTTTGACCGGATGAACACCTTTGTCCTCCGGCACCACAGGGCCATTATGGTGCTGTTCATCCTCTTGTTCATCCCTGCCTACTACGCTCAGTCCCACGCCGGAATCTACTACAAGCTGGACGAGTCCCTGCCCCGGGACCTGCCCTCTATTGTCTCCAACGAAAAGCTCAAGGACGATTTCGACATGGCCACCTCTCACTTCATCGTTCTGCGGGACGATCTGACGCCTGCGGAAATGTCAGATATTGAGACCCGGATGGAGCAGCTCAAGGGCATCACCTCTGTGGTCTCCTACCACGAAATACTGGGGACCGGCATTCCGGATTTTTTCATCCCGGACGCCGTGAAGGATATGCTCAAGCAGGGCGGCTATCAGCTCATGATGGTCAACTCCAGCTACGAGCCCGCTACCGACGCCGTTTCCGGCCAGCTGGACGAAATGAACGCCATTTTGAAAGAATACGATGAGCACGCCATGATCACCGGCGAGGGCGCCATGTACCGCGACCTCATCGACACCACCGCCGTGGACTTTGTGGTGGCGAACTACCTTTCCATCGCCTGCATTTTCCTCATCGTGGCATGGGCGTTCAAGTCCATTTCCATTCCGGCGGTGCTGGTGTCCACGATTGAGCTGGCCATTTTTCTCAATCAGGGCTTCTGCTACTTTTCCGGGGCCTCCACGCCCTTCATTGCTCCCACCATCATCAGCTGCGTGCAGCTGGGCGCTACCGTGGACTACGCTATTTTGATGTCCTCCCGCTTTCAGGAGGAGCTGCAAAGCGGCAAGAGCCGCATAGAGGCCATCCGCATCGCGGCGGATTCCTCTGACGCCTCTATCATTACCAGCGCGCTGGTGCTGTTCTGCGCCACGCTGGGCGTGTCCTTTGTGTCCTCTATCGACCTCATCGGCGCCATCTGCATCATGCTGGCCCGGGGCGCGCTGATCTCCGCGTGCATCTGCCTTCTGGTCATGCCCGCCGTGCTGTATGTCTGCGAGCCGG
>OJSE01004015.1_pt1 | contig 12137 bp, 7 predicted proteins | sample 1599351 | NCBI WGS metagenome assembly OJSE01 (sample SAMN04168656, study PRJEB22393) | human gut metagenome | biome: human gut microbiome; feature: stool | host: Homo sapiens | collected 2014-03-17 | reverse complement strand
TTCCCGGAATCAGCTGCGCCACAATCGGGCTGACGGCCGCCACCGCCATGATGATAGTCAATGAAACGAGCTCTTGCGTCATGTCTCTAGCCTAGTGAGTCTGCATGACGGTGTGTAGAGGCGTAGCGGCCCCATGATGTGCTAAAGGGTGCGCTGGGGGTGAGGTTAAGATTGTTTAAATTTTATGGGGGGGGGGCTATGAGCCTTTCTGTCTGCGAAAAATGGCGGAACTGTTTTGTTTGTAAGATAGGACTCCTTTTTTATTGGAGGGAATAGGATTTTTTATTCGAGGGTTTTAACGAGGGTGCCAATGGGGAAAGCTCCGATATGATTCTGAACCAAGCTGTTCAGGCAGTAGCAGTATAAGGGGCAGAAAAAATGATTGATGGCAAATTTACCGCAAAGGAGCGTGCGTATCTGTCCAGCCTGCCGGCGGTCAAAAGCGTGAGTGCGTCGCATATCCGCTATTCAGACTGTTTCCGGGTGGAAGTGATGTGCCGTTATAACGCCGGCGAATCACCCTCAGCCATTTTCCGTGAAGCGGGGCTTGATCCGAAGCTGATCGGCTACAAGCGTGTGGAGCGGTGCATCGCGCGCTGGAAGCAGCAGGAACGTGATGAGCGTCGAAAGAGGAAAGGGGCTATGAATCATTATCTGCAGGATGTCGAAGACGATTTATCGATCGCCGAACTGCAAGGGGCTACGCACGAAGGGGAGACGAATGATCTGACTGAAGCCGACGAATCGCAGGATATGGCGGCAAAGCTTGCGCAGGCGCAACTGACCATCAACAAATGCGATCTGCTCATCGCCAAACAGGCGTTGCGTATCGATGAGCTGGAACGCGTGCTGCGGAAGTTCATCCAGTGACGGACATGCGGCAACAGCAGGCGGAGCGCTATCGGGAACCGTCTTTCGAAGAGGCGGTCGACATTGCCGATGAGGTGCGGCAGTGGCGCAGGGATCGCAGGAAAGTCATTGCCATGCGGGTGGTTGCGGCGCTGTTGATCATTCTTGCGATAGGCATCGGCGGGTTTCCTACGTTTCTGCAGTATCAGTCGGCGCGGGAGCTACGGAATACGTCGAACCGGTCCGCGCAGGCGGTTGCCGGCTGGCCTTACCCCCAGGCCGATGAGGCGTTTGCCGCGGCCAAGGCATATAACAGGCGGCTTGCGGCTTCGGGGCAGCCGATTCTCGGCGAGGCGCAAGACCCGTTCTCCCAAGTGCAGGGCGGCTCGCAGTCCAGTGAATCTGGTGCCGCGGAATCAAATAGCGCCAGTGCGAAGGATGCGGAATATCAAAGTTTGCTCGATTCGGGCAGCGGCGTGATGGGCACCATCCGCATTCCGAAGATTTCCGTACGTCTGCCGATCTACCATGGCACGTCGCAGTCGGCGCTCGCATCCGGATCCGGACATCTGTATGGCAGCAGCCTGCCGGTGGGCGGGCGGAGCACGCATGCGGTGATCACCGGCCACCGTGGGCTGGTCGAGGCGATGATGTTCACGCGCTTGGATGAGATGCACGTCGGCGACTACTTCTACATCGAAGTGATGGGCCGTACGCTCGGCTACAAGGTGGATCGCATTTCGGTGATCGAACCGAATGACACCTCGAAGCTGAAGATTGTGCCCGGCGAGGACCGGGTGACGTTGATGACCTGCACGCCGTACGGGGTGAACACCCACCGGTTGCTGGTTTCGGCGGTACGTTCCGCGATTCCTGGAGTGGTTCCCGAGGAACGGAATGCGGCAAAGGACGCGCGGACGATTGCGATTGCGGCCGCGGTGACCACATTGTTGCTTGGTCTGTTGCTGGTTTGGCTGCGCAGACGGCCGTGGCATATTCGCAGACATGCGGCGTGGTGGCCGAGACGTGGCTAGTCGTTGCGGTGGCATGCTGTGTCGGCGTCCGTGCTGTTTGCGGTCGTATGAATAATATTGCTTCGTCGGGCGTCGGACTTATGTGAATTTCGGGTAGCGCAGATAGCTGGAAACGTTGCTATCACTTGGTTTCGAGGCTATTTTATACCCCGAATCTCCCGCGTTTAGGGTGTATGTATCCATTCCCCTTTTCTTTTACTGTTCAGGATTGGAACGCTGGAAGTGTATCCGCGTCGGCTGGATGCGTGACTGGTGATGAAGATGTGAATCGTGCACATGCGCACGGTGTGTAAGGGGAGGTAGCAGATGAGGCATGCGCGAATACAGCAGGCAAAGCCCGAGAGGAGCTTTGCTGAACGAATAGTCGCTGTCATCGTTGCGATCGCCATGCTCGGCGGCATGGGCTACGCCACCACTTCCGCCGCTCTTGCGGAAGATACGCCGGCCACTGTGGAAACCACCACGGATCAAAGCGCGACTACTGCTAACGAGCCGACTGATGGCAAGAATGCTGCGGACGGCACGGATGCAGATAATGCGGGCGATACTGCCACCGGTACCGCAGACACTGAATCCGATACCAACACTGGTGCGGATGCCGACGTGAACACGGCGAATGCGGCAAATGTCGGAGATGCTACATCTTCGGATGCGAACTTGCAGACTGATACCACTGCACAGTCCAATCCGCAAACTGTCAACGCCGAGCAAAACAGCCCTTCCGTGGTGGCGGATGCTACTGATTCCAACTGTATTTACGCTGGAACGAATGCTTTGCAGCGCGTGTGCTGGCTTGATATGTCCAAGTTCAACTCAACGACCGCCAAAACAAGCGCCGGTCAAAAAATGACCGTGAATCTCGGCGGCGGCCTGACCATGTCATTTATCGCGCATTATTCCGGCAAACGTACGGTCGTCGCCAGTGGAGTGCCAACGTGGGATAATCGTGCAGCACACCCAGGTGAAGCTGGACATCACGCAATCTTCGGTGTTGAGGGATATTCTAATTTCCCGACCGGAAGCAAGCCCGCGCTGTATCAAAACGATGGATATCAGAACGATTCGAAGATACAGCTTTCAGATATCACCATTACTAAAAACGGTCAGAACGTAGCTAATCTGCAGTATTCGTTCGTTATGGCGGATGCGGAAAGCACTAACAAAAATGAGCAAATGGTGTACACCTCCAGTTCCGCGATTAAGCAACTGGGATCTTATCCAACAAGCGATAGCAATTACCGTTTCTGTAATCCGCAATCTTCGAATAAAAATAAAACCATAACTTGCACGGGTAATGATGGGGACGGCGTGCCTCAAGGCATTCGTCTGTATACAACGTCCACTCCAACTCAGGTTTCCATTGAGATGAAGAACAGTGGTCCTGGCTCTAGGCAGGGTGCGGCGTTCGGCGTTATTTTCTCGCAGGCTGTTGCGAAGATCACTGTAAACGGTTCGGCCAGTGGTGATACGAGCGCAACATTTAATGCTAGTGTTTCGGGCGAAACTGGAAGTCTTGAATCGGGTGCGATCTCGTCAGGAACTATGGAAAGCGGCACCTTGCCAATCCTCGCTGCCGCCGGTGAAGAGAAAACGGTTCGTTTCTACCTGACAAGCACCACGACGGACTGGTCTAAGTATGACGTAACATTTGAAGGCACTGACAATGGCAATGTCGTTTCCAATCTTGCTATCAAGACAGATGAAAACGGTCTGCGTTATGTCGACATGACTGTTGCGGCTGATCATACGGTGCAGGGCCACTTTACGGTGACTGCCAAGCCTGATCCGCTTGGAGTACCGGAACATCATAAGACCATCGCCAAGAAGAAGGGTGCCAACGATACGTACACGTTGAACCTCAACGTGACGGGCAAGCGGTCCAGCACTTCGCAAACCGTCTCCCAGCCAGTCGACATCGCACTAGTGCTCGATAACAGCGGCTCGATGGCCTACTGCATGAGTGGTAAGGACCGGTGCCGCGACGATAATCCTGTTCGCTCTGCAGCGCTGAAGACGGCAGTGACCGCTTTTTTGGATGGCGTTGATACGCAGAATAAGACAATCGCAAACGATGATAACAAAGTACAGGTTTCGTTGGTGAGTTTTGCTGACTCTGCATCTACGCTAAGCGAACTTACGCCTGGCGTAACGAAACTGAAAACTAAGGTCAACAACTTAAAGCCCCAGGGTGCCACTAATACTGCGGCTGGTTTCAGCAAAGCTGAGTCCACCTTGGATAAGGACACGCGAACTAATGCAATCAAGTATGTAGTGTTCTTTACCGATGGTGTGCCGACTAAGTCTGATACATTCAGCAGTACTGTTGCGAACCAGACATTGACGACCGCTAAGCGACTGAAAGATGCGAATGTTGGTGTGTACAGCGTAGGCATCTTCTCTGGTGCTGACACGAGCGTAACTTCGTACTATTGGTGGAAAGATAAGGAGACACGCCAAGCCAATGTGTTTATGAATGCGGTGTCCAGCAATTATCCGAATTATGGAAGTGTTGATGATTGGTCTGGTGTAACGCTTAGTGGCGGCTCGGACAAGGGCTACTACAAGACCGCCAGTACGGCTTCTGAGCTGTCGAAGGTTTTCGAAGACATTCAGCAAACCATTACGACCACCAACGGATATACCGGCGTGACTATTCAGGATACGCTGTCGGATTATGCTGAATTTGCTGATGACAATCCTGCAGAAACCGCAAAAGTAGTTACCAATGATGACGCTGACGTAACTGCGCAATGGAATATCAAGGTGAATGGTAGGACGATTACCGCATCGCCGAAGAGCTCGAAGCCACTTCCTAACGGTGTGACTTACACGCTGCAGTTCGACATCAAGCCTACGCAGAAGGCATATGACGATTATGTGGCGAACAAGAACGATGGAAAAGATGGCTACAACGGTGTGACTGGTAGCGCTGGTTCTGATGCTGCCGATAATGACACGTCTGCAGATAAGCCTGGTTTCTATACCAACGACAGTGCATGCTTGGCCTACTCGGGTGACGGTGAAACGCACGCCTGCGATACGTCTTATACGGAACAGCCGGTCGATCAGGTCAAGACTGGTGCCATCACAGTGCAGAAGAAGTGGGTTGATGCTGATGGCAAGAAAAGCGTAGAAGGCAATCCTGGATCGGTGACGTTTACACTGCAGATCGACGGAACAGATTCGGGAAGCAAAGTTGCAACGGCTAATACGGAGTGGAAGGCATCCTTCGAAAACCTGGCTCCCGGTCACACTTATAAGGTGGTCGAAAAGGCTGTTACAGGCTACAAAACTTCTTACGAGAGTCAAGAAGTGAAAATCACTGCCAACGAGCTGTGGAAAGCCAATTGCGACGCGAATGCGGCTGACAATGTGAGGGAGTGGCCGGTCACTGTCACCAACACTCACAAGAAGTCGATTCTGGCTGAGGGTTCAATCAAGGTGTTCAAGAGCATCAGCGGTCGTGAATGGGAGAAAGGTGACTCCTTCAAATTCGCCATTGCCGGCACGGGTTCAACTCCGGACGCTCCATTGCCTGATCCAGCTTCCATCACGATCAATGCGAATACCGCAAAGTACGAGGCAAGCTTCGGCAAGATCGTATACAAGACCGCTGGCACCTACACCTACACGGTGAAGGAAACCAAGCCCACCAACGCCATTGCCGGCCTGCACTATTCCCAGGCGGAATACACGGTAACCGTGACGGTTCCTGCCGATATGGGCACGCCAAAAGTGAGCATCAAGCAAGTCAAGGACGACAACGGCGACAACGGCGAGGCTGTTGATGATAATCAGTCTGCGAATGTCGCCAAATTCACCAATACGTATGTGGCGGTGTCGGCGTTGCCGTTGACGGGCGGAATGACGGATCGTCAGTGGCTGTTTGTCGGCGGTGCGGTCGGCGGGCTTGCGGTGCTGCTCATCGGCGCTGCCGGTGTGTGGAACGGCAAGAAGCGACTCGTCTGAATCGCTGTGCATGGTCGGAACGTCTGCCAACTCGAGGGCGTTCCAGCCGATAATTCAAGATTTGCGGATCGCGGGAGCAAGTTGGGTTCCTGCTTCCCGCGATCGCAGAAACAAGTAATCAAACAATAAGAAAGAGAGGATTCTCATGAAGATGAGGAAACTTTTCGCCGGCATCGCCGCCGCTGCGACGCTGCTGGGCGGCATGGCCCTGGGCGCAGCCAGCGCACAGGCCGATGACGCTGCTGGTACTCCGGTAACGGGCGAAGCAAAGTTCACGTTCACCGCTGAAACCGCTGAACAGTTGACCAACGCCAAGCTGGAAGCATACAAGATTGGCGATTATGTCCAGTATGGTTCCGGTGAGAATATTGCCTACGGTGTGGTGACGAATTCTAACAATAAGACTGCCGTTGACTCCGCGTTGAAGGCTGCCGGTGTGGATACTACGGATTCTAAGGTGGACCATCTGGCCGCAGCCCTGAATGCCGGTACTCTGGATGTTTCTGATGCTCGTCCGTGGGCTTCTCCTGAGAAGACCCGTAAGTTTGCTAATGCTCTGGAGAGTGAAGGCAGACTAACTGCTGCGACGCCGTTCACTCTGGGCAAGCCAGTTCCTGCTACGAATGGTAGTGCGGATGCTAAATACACTGCTACCGCGACCCTGCCTGCAGGTATCTATGTGTTCATTGACTCTGCGGTTGCCACTGGTTCTGTGACCAAGGCAATCCCGATGATTGTCGCTTCCGGCACCGTTAACGCTGAGAAGAAGGTTCTAACCAATCCGACTGCCGCTGCCACCGTGAACATGAAGAACACCAACAACCCCGGAAAGACTAAGGAAGTCAATAAGACTTCTGCTGCCATCGGCGACACCCTGACCTACACCCTGACTGGTTCCATCGCGAACCCGGCTCCGACCGAGTTCAAGTTCACTGATACTCCGAGCAAGGGTCTGACCATCAAGGCTGACAGCTTCCAGTTCTTTACGGAGAATGCTAATGCGGAGCGCCAATCTGAACCTGCGAGCAACTTCAGTGTTACCCCGACTGGTGATTTCACGGGTAATGGTACCGCATCTTTCGATGTCAAAGTGAATGACCCGTCCACTTATGCAGGCAAGAAGATTGTGGTCACCTTCGAAGCAGTGATTAATGACGAAGCTGACGTCGATAATGGTGTCGTCAACAAGCTTGACAACTACGGCACCCCGGTTCAGGTCCCGACTACGTTTGGCAAATTCGACTTCACCAAGGTTGATCCGGACAGCAAGGGTATCGAGGGCGTCACTTTCCAGGTGAAGGATGATGGTACCGCACTGTATTTCGTGAAGCAGAACGATGGTTCTTACAAGAAGGCTGCTTCCGTCAATACCCCAAGCGCAACGACCGATGTTAAGACTGACGCCAACGGCAAACTGGCCTTCACCGGTCTTGATGCCAACAAGACCTACACTGTCACGGAAACTGAGCGTGCTAGCGACGTCTATCTTGACATCAAGCCGAGCTTCACCGTGTCCTTCGAAGAAGGTGTAGCTGTTCTGTCTAGGGACGCCACTTCCGATCCGTGGGGCTTGGTCGACACCAGCCGCAAGACCGTGAAGAACGTCAAGTCCATCACCCAGCTGCCGCTCACCGGTGCTGCGGGCACGACCCTCTTCACCGTCGTGGCGCTGCTCGTGGCAGGTGCCGGTGTGACCGTTGCGGTTAAGAGCCGTCAGCGCATGCACTAAACCCACAAGGCGGTAACGCCAAAAGCTATGCAGGGGCCAATCCAATCGGGTTGGCCCCTTTTGCGTGCGCCCGCGACCCGACTGTCCTACGGTCCGACCCGGCCCCGCGGGAACTTCTGTGGGGTGTCATCCACATCAGATGAGGATATTTTTCGAGGGGACAGTGCGGATTGGTGCGACGTGTTGCAACAAGCTGAATCGTGGATGCGAGGCAGTCACAGACAGTCTCCGAAGAGAGGGGAAAAACGAGGGTATCGTACGGTAAGCGGGCCATAGAATTACAAAGCATATCCACGAGAAGTGAGCAATGGAGACACAGGACGGGAGGTATGCCGTGCGTGGCGGCGGAGTATTCAGCGACGAGGAGATTCAGTTGTTGCGGGAATTACCGGCGGTGGCGAATGTGACGCGTAATCGTATCACCTATTCCGATGCTTTCAAGCAGGTGTGCACCATCCGATATCTTGCGGGGGAATCTCCGACCAAAATCTTCCGTGAGGCGGGATTGCCACCGGAACTGGTCGGGTACAAGCGCATCGAACGCAGCGTGGCTCGTTGGAAGGCCGCCGCCATCAAATCAGTGAGCGGCAACGATCACCTGGATGACAGCGAGATCATTGCGCAGCTCGTTGAACGGTACAAGCGTGCTTTGGTGACGAGGCGGAATCTTGACAATATGGCGTCCGGCGTTCCGGATTCGAGCGTTCCCGTTATGTCCGAAGGCGCTGTCGGCGCGCATGTTTCGATCAGTGCGCTCGACGGTGATACCGCTGGCATCATCATCAAGCAGCAGGCACGCCGCATCGATGAGCTGGAACGTGCCAATGCTTCCTTGCTAGACAAGCTCGACAAGGCGACCCCGTCACCGACTGTTGACAACTAAAACCATTCGTCTGCTTGATTGACATGTGGGTTTTTCGGGCAGGCTACCCCGCGATTTGCATAAAATGCCCCCCATCTGGCATGCGGCAAATATGGTTTGCGCTATATGTGGCAGAGTCCCGCGGAAAAAAGAGGTTAGAGGGTATGATTTATCCCCTCTAACTACCTTGCATTCAAGATGGTCTGCCACATATAGTGAAAATCAGTTTTGGAAAAGATGCGAATCTGCCACATATAAGGCATATGGGTGTGTTTCGCGGTGCGAACAATGGCGGAGATTGTGCGGCTCCCGCGGTAGGGTGTGAACATTATGACTTTTGGGAATACGAAAACCGGAAAAACCGGTACAAGCACGTCCGACGCGACGGAAACCGCGCACATCAAATCCGTCGAAAGCCTCGACCAAAGCAATGAAATGGAGCGAGGCCTGAAAAACCGCCACGTCCAGTTCATTGCCATCGGCGGCACCATCGGCACTGGCCTGTTCTTAGGCTCCGGCAAGTCGATTGCACTGACTGGTCCGAGCATCATTTTCGTGTACATCGGCGTCGGCCTGATCATGTTCCTGCTGATGCGTGCCATCGGTGAAATGATGTACAGCGACCCCAGCCAGCACACGTTCATCAATTTCATCACGCGCTATCTCGGCCGCGGGTGGGGTAAATTCGCCGGCTGGACGTATTGGATCGTGCTCATTCTGACCGGCATGACCGAAATCACTGCCGTAAGCACGTATTTCGTAACGTTCTTCGGCACATTCGGCATAGACCTGAACTCGTGGAAGTGGCTGATCGAACTGTGCTTCCTCGTGGCGCTCACTGGCATCAATCTGATTGCGGTGAAAGTGTTCGGCGAGGCGGAATTCTGGTTCTCCATGATCAAGATCACGCTGATCGTCGGCCTGATTGTCACCGCCATCGTGATGCTAATCATCGGCTTCAGCTACCCTGCCACGCATATCGAGGGCGTGGACGGCACAGTGTCGGGCGCCACAGTGAGCCTCGCGAACATCACCGACGGCTTCCAGCTCGCGCCGAACGGCTGGATGAACTTCTTCATGAGCTTCCAAATGGTGTTTTTCGCCTACCAGCTCATCGAATTCGTGGGTGTCACGGTGTCGGAAACGCAGAATCCGCGCGAGGTGCTGCCGAAGGCCGTGAACGAGCTGATCATGCGTATTCTGATCTTCTACGTGGGTGCGCTGATCGCGATCATGGCTATTGTGCCATGGCGTAATTTCCACGAGAATTCCGACGGCTCGTTCGGTTCGCCGTTCATCATGGTATTCAAATATGCGGGTCTTGATTGGGCTGCCGCACTGGTGTTCTTCGTGGTGATTACGGCTGCCGCGTCGGCGTTGAATTCGCTGATTTATTCGGCCGGGCGCCACTTGTATCAGCTCGCTTCGGATTCTGAGTCGCCTGCGATGGCTCGTTTGGCTGAAGTTTCCGAACACAAGGTGCCTGCGAAGGCGATTGTCGTTTCGGGTTGCATGATTCTGTTCTCCCCGATTATCAACGCGATTCCAGGCATTTCCGGCGCGTTCGTGCTGTTCGCTTCGGCCGCCAGCGCTGTGGTGATTTTTATTTACGTGCTGACGATGCTCGCCCACCACAAGTATCGTCAGAGCAGCGATTTTCTGCCAGACGGTTTCGTCATGCCCGCTTGGCAGGTGCTTGATTGGATTGCGATCGCGTTCTTTGTGCTCGTGTATGTCACGTTGTTCCTGTCGGCGGACACGATTGGTTCTGCGATCGCCGGTCTGATTTGGCTGGTTGCGTTCGGCGGGTATTGCTTGCTGCGCGAACGATTCCAGAATCGCGATCTTAAGAAAGCCTTGCAGCAGTAGCGTTTGCGGGTAACGCAGGATACAAGTAAGGGGCGTCTGCCGAACGTGAGTGCATCACATACGTTCGGCAAACGCCCCTTTTCAGTATGGTCTTTGCGCGAATCCCCATTATGGGATTCAGCGCACTTTAGCCGATGTAGTCGGCTTCGTTCGTTGGGCTGGACGGCACGGCATGATCTTCCGTAACCTTGCCCAAGCCAGACAAATACGCTTCACGACCAGCTTCAATCGCCTTCTTGAACGCGCGTGCCATCAGCGGAATATTGCCGGCGGAAGCGATGGCCGTGTATGCCATCACCGCGTCCGCGCCCATTTCCATGGCTTCCGCAGCCTGGCTCGGACGGCCAATACCAGCGTCGATAATCACCGGAACATTGGAATTCTTGATAATCACTTCAATGAAATCGCGTGCACGCAGACCCTTATTCGAGCCGATCATCGCGCCGAGTGGCATTACGCAAGCCGCACCTGCGTCTTCAAGACGCTTCGCCGCAATCGGATCGGGGAACATGTACGGCATGACTACGAAGCCTTCTTTTGCCAGCTGTTTCGTGGCTTTGATGGTTTCCTCATTGTCGGGCAGCAGATACTTCGCCTCATGCTCGATCTCCACCTTCACGAAATCCGTCTGGCATACTTCGCGCGCGAGACGGGCAATACGCACCGCTTCCTCGGCATTGCGTGCGCCGGACGTGTTCGGCAGCATGGTGATGCCCTTCGGAATGTAGTCGAGCAGATTGTTTTCGGTGGTACGGCAGCGACGCAACGCCATGGTGACGATTTGCGTACCCGCGTTCTCAATGGTCGCCTTGATGAGGTTCAGATCGTAGCGGCCGGAACCGAGAATGAAACGGCTCGTGAACTTGTGTCCGCCGAGGATCAGCGGGTCAGCGTCGCCGGTGGCGATTTCGTCATACGCGTGCGCATCCGGTTCCGGCAGCAGTGCGGTGTTCGTGGTGGTGCCGACCAGCTCGTCGAGTGTGGCATTCGGTGCCGCTGCGAAATCTTTTTCCGCGGTGGTGATCGTGTTTTCGGTGCTCATGGTTAATCCTTACTATGCGATTAGTGTCGTGTCGTTCGTTGCGATTTGCGATTGCAACTTGCGTTTGCGTTTGCGTTTGCGTTTCGCTGTCAGGCGTCTTCTTCGCCGAGAATCAGGCGAGTGATCATATTGGCTTCGTGGCAGGCGACCACACCCACGCGCGGTGCCATCAGACCAGCGCCCGGCACCGGAGCGGTTTCGCCGTCGCCGCAGAAGTAGAAATTCTTCGAAACGCGACGAGTATTCACCAAATTGGAACTGCGGAATCCCGCCATTCCAGAAGCACTCACCAACTTCTTGTTCGGCAGATTCTCAAGTACGGCATTCACCAGCATCGTCTTGTTTTCCGGCACGTCGAACGCTTCGCAAATAATATCTTCATTGTCGAACAGCATCGGCACGTTCTCGTCGGTCACTTTCACGGTATCAATGGTGATATCGATAAAAGGATTGATCTGACGCAAGTTACTGCGCAATGCTTCCGTCTTGTACTGCCCAAGATCCTTCAAAAAATACTGCTGACGATTCAGATTCGTCATATCCACGCGGTCAAAATCAATCAAATGCAGGTGACCGACGCCAATGCGGGTCAACGCCACCGCAATCGTCGATCCGAGGCCACCGCAGCCGCAAATGGCCACGTGCGCCGCGTCGAGCTTGTCTTGCGTGGCCGTGGTGTGACGGTCGAGCAGGGCCGCGCGGATTTCTTCGCGGCTGACGAGCGTGGTCGGGTCGGGCTGGTTGTCGAAAGCGTGCTGGCGGGCGTCGATCTGCGCCTGCGAT
>OJSE01004011.1_pt1 | contig 12148 bp, 8 predicted proteins | sample 1599351 | NCBI WGS metagenome assembly OJSE01 (sample SAMN04168656, study PRJEB22393) | human gut metagenome | biome: human gut microbiome; feature: stool | host: Homo sapiens | collected 2014-03-17 | reverse complement strand
ACGGTTTGTGCAATGTTGTTTTCGGTGCATATTTTACCTGTTCCGCATGTACACAGAATGAATTGATGGTGCGGAAAGGTGTTCATAAACATAACCTTTGAAAGATTGTTTATTTCCTGTATATCACATATGTATGACGGTAAAATTTTTTCGTAATTCTTTTTCATAGCTTATATTTCTCCGAATGTGTTAATACTTCTGTATTCCGTAGGTGTAATGCCTATATATTTCTTGAATGTGTTGCAAAAATAACTTTCACTGTTAAATCCGGAATTGATTGCAACATCCGAAAGTGACATATTTTTGTTGCTGACTAAAAGTTGTTTGGAATTTTCTATACGTATATTGGTAAGAAATTTTTGCGGTGTTATATTGTAAACTTTCTTAAAAATAATTCCGAGATAAGTAGGAGTTACTTTAATCATTTCAGCCAAAGCTGATATTGAAATATCGTGCATATAGTTAGATTTTATATAATCAATACACGGCTTGATTAAATTCGCTTTATCATTGTTGGGATTGCCCTCAATGCAAGATGCAATATCGATCAATACGGTATACAAAAGTCTGCTGCAAATCGAATGAGCATTTTCGGTATTGGAGTTGTTTAGTTCAATAATTGTTTTAAAATTTTGATATACTTTTTCTTTAATATTTTCGGTAAGATGAATTACACCGCTTTTTGAATATCCCAAAAACATCATAAGCTCAATAAGAGCATATCCGCCCATAACGATGTAGTCTGTTTTCCATGGAACAGAGGTGGGTTTATATGAATTTGATGTTGCGGAAGTAAAGTACATAATATCTCCGCTTTGAACTTTGTGCGAAACATTGTTGTGGTCTGTAAAAACACCTTCTCCGCTGTAACAAACGGAAATTTGAGAATGTAGCATAAAACCTTTGCCGCGACTTATGTGTGCTTGATGTTCAAGCGATTCCGAGCCGTAGACATACACCGGTAAAAGTCGTTCTTCTTTTGCTGATACAGGTTTGAACATATTATCCGCCTCCGATATATCTGTTGAGTCTGTCGGCAAAGCGTTGACAGACGCGTCTTTAATCTAATATCTATTATAAAATATCTAAGTACAAAAGTAAAGCAAAACAGTTAGAAAATTTACAACTGTTTTAGAAATCTTATAATTGTAATGCCCTATGTGGGAGTGCTATAATATAATTAACGGATAATGTAATCTTAAGGAGGAGAAAAACCAATGAATAAGAAAAAGATTATAAGCACAATCTTGGCATGTGCTATGCTTCCTTTTGGCGGCTTAATCAGTGCATCTGCTCAAGATACAAAACCGACATATGTACAGCTTAATCCGGCTGACGCGTCACCTTTTAACAACGGTGAGTTTCAAGGATGGGGTACTGCACTTTGCTGGTGGGCAAACAGATTAGGTTACAGTGAAAAACTTACCAATGCGGCGGCAGAGGCATTTTTCTCAGACGAGGGATTAGGACTTGACATCGCACGTTACAACTTAGGCGGCGGTGACGATCCGACACATAATCACATCAACCGTTCTGACTCAAAAGTACCCGGCGTGTACAGTGATTACAAATTGTCAAGTGACGGCAAAGATGTAGAGAACATTACATACGACATCACGAAAGACCAAAACCAATTAAATATAGCAAAAGCGGCACTAAAAGCAAATCCTGATTTGTATTTTGAAGGATTTTCAAATTCCGCACCGTATTTTATGACTAAAACAGGCTGTACAAGCGGCGGCGGTACTGTAAACAGTGATGGAACGGTTACGTCAAACGGAAAATTGAATAACTTAAATGACGATATGTATGATGATTTTGCCAAGTTTATTGCAGACGCAACAAAGCTTTTCAAAGATAACGGCATAGAGTTTAAGAGCTATTCGCCTATGAATGAGCCTGATACGGATTATTGGGGTTACGGCTCACCAAAACAAGAGGGCTGTCACTTTGATCCGGGTGCAAGTCAGTCAAAGATGATTACGGAAACAAGAAAAGCACTTGACAATGCAGGATTTACGGACGTACTTGTGGCAGGTATGGACGAAACAAGTTTGAAGAAAACCGCAAACAATCTCGGAAGTCTTACAGACGAGGCAAAGACTGCACTTGGCAGAGTTGATACTCACACATATTCAGACCGTGGCTATCACGCACAGGTTAAGGCAAAGGCACTTGAACTCGGCAAAAACCTATGGCAGAGTGAAGTTGACAAGGGCGGTAACGGTGCAACTCTTGCAAGTATGATTATCGAAGATATGAACGGTATGCAACCGTCCGCATGGGTAATGTGGGATATAGTGGACTTCCATAAGGACTCAAAATTCGTAGACCCGACGAGCGGAAACAAGACGGAGGCTAACAATTCTTTGGCATACACAGGCAGTGTATGGGGCGTAGGTATGGCAGACCATGATAACGAAGAATTGGTACTTACAAATAAGTATTACACATACGGTCAATTTACAAAGTACATAAATCCGGGTGATACAATTATCGCCTCATCGGCAAACACACTTGCCGCATACAACAAAAATACAGGCGATATTAAAATCGTAGCAAACAACGGTGCAAATTCGTCTGATGTTAATTATGTATTTGACCTTTCGGGATTTAATACGGTAGGTACAAACGTAAGAGAAATCAGAACAGATATGGCAGGCAAGGAAAAGTGGGCAGAAATCAAAGACGGTGCCGTACTTGACGGAAAAACTCTTACTACAACTTTAAAAGCAAATACAGTAACAACATATTTGATTGAAACAGGTGCAAAGGTTACAAGTTTTGAACCTACAAGCACAGGTCTAAAATACAGCTATACACCGAGCGAAACATTGAACGGATATAACCAATATTTTGCAGTGTATGATAAGAACGGTTTACTAAAAGCTGTTACGGTAAACCAACCGACAGGAGAACTAACAGGTGACTTTACAGACTGTACATTCAAATTTATGGCATGGGACGGAGTTACTCCGAAAGCGACTGTAACAAACACTACTTCACAGCTTGGAACGGATTATGCGGTTATTACAGGCAGTGATGTTGAAATTAAACGCGGTGACGAGGTACAACTTGCACTTGGCACAAATTTAAAAGGTGATGTTACTTGGTCTGTTGACAGTGACGCAACTGAAAACGGTATTGCCGAAATTTCTCAGACAGGTCTTTTGAAGGCTAAGAAACCGGGCAAGGTAACTGTTACGGTTAAGGTAGGCGACTACACAACTTCAAAAACTTATGACATCACTGTTTATGCAACAATTTCAGGTGCGGCAACTGTAAGTGTCGGCAAAACATCACAATATACTCTTGACACAAATGCAGAGGGTACACCTGCTTGGAGCGTAAGCGATGAAAAAGTTGCAACTGTTTCACAAGACGGTACAGTAACAGGCGTGTCAGCAGGAACAGTTACAATAACGGCGACAATCGGTGACGTTAAGGCTACAAAAGATATTAAGGTAACAATGTATACTCTAAGCGGAACGGCTTCATGGGGAAATGCCACAACAGCACCGAGTGACGCTAACGATTATCGTAAAGCGGCAGACGGCAATCTTAATACATATTTTGACGGCGTACAAAACGGCTATGTAATGTACGACTTCGGCAAGACTGTTAAAGTAAACAACGTAAAACTTGCCGCAAGAAGCGGAAACAGTATGCCTGAAAGAACAAAGGACGGTAAAGTTCAGGCTTCAAACGACGGCATAACATGGACTGATTTGTATACAATAAGTACGGCAATTCCGTCAGGTCAGTACACAACAATAAGCAGTACAGATTTGGCTGATCAAAACGCATATCGTTACTTCAGATATACTAACGATACTAATATGACAAATATCGCAGAATTTTTGATTGACGCAACTCCGTCTTCGGAAACGGCAGTCGGAGCACCGAGCGTTACGGATATTGATGAAATGAGCGATGATTTTGAAGATTCAACAAATATCTTTAATGCAAGTGCAGGAGATTTGTCGGCAGACGGAAATCAAGTATATGCAACAGGTCTTGAAAGATTCGGTAACGTATTTGTTCCTGTTAAAGCAACTGCAAAAGCAGAACTTTCAGAGGCAAAGTCACTTACAAGCAAGGATAAATTCAGACTTACATTCGATATGTTCTCAGGTTGGGAGCAGAACGGTAAGGAAAATACATTCTCTGTTAAAGACGCATACGGCAACGAGGTTGTAGGATTTACAATCACAGGCGGCGGATATAATCTTAATCAAATGCGTATCGGAGGTACAGACGTACTTGCCAATTCGGAGAAACCGGTAATTCAGTGTACATCAACTGATGTTAAAAACGGTAAATTGCGTGGTGCAAACGGTTGGCAGACCTCATCACAGAAGTACGCAAACAATATGGGACTTAATAAAAAGGTAGAAATTATAATAGACGGAACAGGTTCGGCAAGCGTAAGCTTTACAGGCGGTGAGACTGATGTAAGCTACACAGGAACAATAAGCACACCTATAAGCGTTAAATCGCTTGAATTAACAGGTTCATACAACGGTGCAAGAGGAAGAGTTGTTTCATATGATAACTTTAACGCAGATGTAATATCATACAGCAGTGAGTTGGCGGCACCGACGCCGACTCCTGAACCAACCGCAGCACCGACGGTTCCGGAAAGCGGCGAGCTTATCAATATGAATTTTGATAACGGCGACTTAACAAGTACATCATCATACGGCAAGGCAACAGGTACACCGAAATTTGTTACGGTTGACAATAAGAAGTGTATTCAGTTTGACGGAACAAGCGGAACGGTTGTTGCGCTTACAGACGCAAACGGCAATTCGCTTTTGACAGGTCAGAAAAATATCACAATTTCATTTAAGGTTAAGCCGACAACCACAACAACATCATGGTGGTTCTTTGCCTCACCAAACAGCAGTGCACAGACATATAAAAAAGAACAGTATCTTGGTGCAATGACAAACAACGGCACACTTACATTTGAAAGATATAATAATTCCGGTACAAGAAGTGAGGCGGCAAAAGGTGCGTATAACACAAATGAATGGAACGATGTAATCATTTCGATTGCCGACGGCGTAACGGACGTTTATGTAAACGGAACAAGAACAAACAGTGTTGATTCAACAGTTAATATTTCGGATATGCTCGGCAAAAATTCAGTTGCATATATCGGTAAGGCTAACTGGGGTTCGGGCGAGTATGCAATAGGTTATATAGATGATTTTGTAATCTATAACTATGCTTACGAAAATCCTTTAAATTCACTTGATTTGGGTGATTTGACAGCCGTAACGGCTGATATTACACTTCCGTCACAAGAGGGAGTTACTTGGTCAACATCAGATGATACTGTTGTAACCCAAGAAGGTAAAGTTACAAGAAGTGACGACACCAAAACAGCTACTTTGACTGCAAAAATGACAAAAGACGGTGTTGAATTTACAAGAAACTTCGACGTAACTGTATTGGGATATACAGCGGTTATTGACAGTTTCAAAGCATATGCCGACGGAAATAAAATCGTTTATGCAAGTGACTGTGATTCGACGAAAGATAAGTATGCCGTAAAGGTTTCATTGGCTGATTCAGACGGTGCGGCAGTCGGAACAGAGCAGACAAATGCGGCAGGCAGTTTTGATAATCTTGAAGTAGGTAAGTATAAAATAACAGCAACATTATCAGACGGAACAACAGAAAAGAAAAAGGTGGAAAAGACAATTAATATTAAGAACCTTGATGATATGAGTGCGTACTTGTTTGTTCACTTCGTTGATACACAAGAGGACGCAACTCGTGAACAAATCTATTTCTCAGTATCAAAAGACGGTAAGACATGGACAACGCTTAATAATAAACAACCGTATTTGACAAGTAATGTCGGTACACAGGGCGTTCGTGACCCGTATATTCTTCGCGGTGAGGACGGTAAGTTCTTTATTATCGCAACAGACCTAAGCGTCTATAACTTAAAGAATAACTGGACAGCCGCCGCACAGCAAGGCTCAAAGAGCATTGTTGTATGGGAAAGCAGTGACCTTGTTAATTGGAGCGAGGCAAGCCTTGTAAAGATTAATAATGACAATGCCGGTTGTACATGGGCGCCGGAGGCTTGCTATGACCCTGAAAAGGATGAATATATGGTATTCTGGGCATCGGTTGTAAGCGATGACAGCTATCAAAAGTACAGAATTTACAGAAGTTATACAAAGGACTTCAAGACATTCTCTGCCCCTGAATTGTATATAGAAGAGCCTAACGCGGTTATTGATACAACTATTATCGACCATGAGGGTACATATTACAGATTTACAAAGAATGAGGCAAAATCAAGTATCACAATGCAGGAGTGTACATCTCTAAGCGGTGATTGGAAAGATGTTGCAAACTATAATTTGGGTAGTATGACAGGCTATGAAGGTCCTACAATTTATAAATTAAACGGTAAAAATGAATGGTGCTTACTTCTTGACTACTTCTCAAAGAGTAAGGGCTATAAGCCTTTTGTAACAACCGATATTACAAAGGGTGAATTTACGGCAGATTCAGACTTCTCGTTTGACGGTACATATCGTCACGGTACTGTAATGCCGATTACACAGGCTGAATATGAAAGTTTGACAGCTGAATAATGCGAAAAACTGCGGGTATTGTTGCTCGCAGTTTTTTGTTGACAGGTGTGGTATAATTAAAATAAAAACGTAAGGTGATTAATATGAACAAAAGAGAAGAACTTGCCAGACAGGCATTTAAAGAGGGATACAACTGCTCACAGGCAATGGTGGCGGCATTTAGCGACTTGATGGAAATGGATAAAAAGACGGCACTGAGACTTGCGTCATCATTCGGCGGCGGAATGGGCAGAATGAGAGAAGTTTGCGGTGCTGTAACGGGAATGTTTATGGTTGTCGGAATTTTGTACGGATATGACGACGCGAAAGATTATGAGGGTAAAAAAGATACCTATGCACTTGTACAGGAACTCGCAAATCAATTTAAAGCGGAAACAGGCTCTATTATATGCCGAGAACTTTTAGGACTTGACGGAAAAGATAACAGTCCCGTTCCGTCAAAGAGAACAGAAGAATATTATAAGAAACGCACTTGCGAAGATAAAGTCGGTCTTGCGGCAAAAATACTTGACGAATATATCCAATCGCATTGCCCTAACGGAACTTGCAATTTTTAACTGACAAAGTCTTTACAGTTTGAAAAATATATGTTATAATGTAAATATATTAATAACAACTGATAAAATAGACAGTAAAATTAATCAGTTAAAGGCTGAATTAAACAAAACAGCATAGGACATAAGGATTTATTAAAGGATGTAAAGTCTTTGACAACAAATAAGACTTTGCATCCTTTTTGTATTTTGGGGAGGATAAAAGAATGAAAAAGTTTATGATAGGATTATTATTTATTATTTTATTATCAACAACATTAAGTGCCAATGCAGAAACAGTAGTTTTAAAAGCAAATAGTTATGATAAGATTAGAGATGCTTATTTTGACTACCATAATATACATGTTCTGTCAAATCAAGAAGGAAACTTCTTTTGGTGGACGGGTACAGAATTTATACAATGCTCTCTTTTAGATACTAAATTTACAAAATCCGATGATTTGGTAGAGTGGAGCGATATTGATATGAGCGATGATGTATGCATGAAAATTAGCAGCCAGTATTGGGCAAACATTAAGCATTACGGAGATAAATATATTGTATATGATGAAGTATATTTTAATCCTTCTTTCATAATAGATAAAATGGAAAGAATATATGGTCCGATAATTAAACCAATATATATATTGGATGAAAATTTTAATTTGGTAAGTGAATTTCAGTTGGATAAACCGTTAACCGATTTTGAATATGTAGACGGTGTTTATTATGCTGAAACACAAGAATACACACAAATAGGAACAACAGACTATGAACTTAAAAATAATACTATTTACTATTCTTATGATGCGATTGATTGGCAAATTGATAATGAAAGGAGTAGTATGCCGCAAAGCAATGGCAGAAATTCTCTTGTATTTCAAGGAGAATTGACAAAATACATAAACTTAAGTAATTATAGGTTTGAAGTAAAAGATATGTTCATAAAAAAAATAATTCGGATTTAGTTAAAGTGGTGCAAGAAAGACCTATAACATGTTACTATAAAGCAAAGGGCGATATCTATGTTGAAATGCAATCTGATAATAGTAATACATTCAGAATATCTCGGGACGGTGTATATTCTGTTGATATAGCAATCCCTGAATACAGTGGTAATATATCCGGAAGTGAATACGTTAATTCGTGCAATTTATGGAAAGATAAGCTTGTTTTATGGACCAGAAAAAGATTGGTAGAATATGATATGGCAGATATTGAAGATGTATTAAATGAAAAATGCCCGTCGGATACGCCGTATATTGAGTTTGACGGTAATATTCTCGGCTTTGACGTACCGCCGGTTATCGAGGACGGCAGCACGCTTGTGCCTATGAGATTTTTGTTCGAGCAAATGGGAGCAGATGTTGAATGGGACGGAAAAACACAAACAGCAACAGCAACGCTTGATAATAAGGCAGTAACATTCTCAATAGATAACGTCAACGCGAGAATAAATAATAAACCCGCTAAAATGGATGTGCCCGCAAGACTCGTAAACGGCAAAACAATGGTACCGCTACGTTTCCTTTCGGAAAATATGGGGTATGACGTAGATTGGGATGCCGATAGCAGAACGGCGATAGTACGCTAATATCATTTTATTAATTTACAAGTTTTAAACTTGTAATAATAAAAAGGAAAAAAAACTAATAAATACTTGATTTTTTAGACAAAATATATTAAAATATAGTTATTAATATTAAATTACAAAAGATTCAGGAGGATTAATTTATGATTACAGCTGGTGAATTTAGAAATGGCAGAACCTTTGAACACGAAGGTAATGTATTTCAAATCGTAGAATTTCAGCACGTTAAGCCTGGTAAGGGTGCTGCTTTCGTAAGAACAAAGCTTAAGAACATAATCAGCGGCGGTGTCGTTGAAAAGACATTCAGACCTACAGAAAAGTTTGAAGAAGCTCATATCGACAGAAAGGATATGGCTTATTCATACGGTGATGATGATTTCTATCATTTTATGGACAATGAAACATTCGATATGCTTGACATTGCTAAGTCAGAAATCGAAGAACAAATGAAGTTCGTTAAGGAAAATGACGTATGTAAGGTTATGTCTTACAAGGGTAACGTATTCGGTGTTGAACCGCCTACATTCGTTGAACTTGAAGTCGTTGATACAGAACCGGGTTTCGCAGGTAACACATCTACAAACGCTACAAAGCCTGCTACTCTTGAAACAGGTGCTACAATTCAAGTACCTCTATTCGTTGATATGAACGAAGTTATCAGAGTAGACACAAGAACAGGCGAATACATGGAAAGAGTAAAATAAGTCTGAATAAAATCGCACACGGCACTTATTTTGTGTTGTGAACAATTTTCTTTCAGCCTTTTGAATGAAAGGAGATTAATTATGGAAGATTTAATTAAAAAAGTTTCATATCTAAAGGGTTATGCAGACGGTCTTGACCTTAGCCCAAAGAGTGACGAAGGTAAGCTTATTATCAAATTGCTTGACGTTATGTCTGAAATGGCTGATACTATTGAAGAATTAAACTCAAGAGTTGATGATGTTGAAGATGTTGTTGACGAGCTTGATGATTGTGTACTTGAAATTGCCGATGATTTGTACGGTGACGATGAGTATGACGATTATGATGACGATGACGACGATGATTATATCGACGATTATGATGACGATGATTACGACAGTGACGGAAATGATTATTTTGAAATTCAATGTCCTAACTGCGGTGAAGACGTTATGATTGATTTTGATATGATTGACGATGATAACGCTATCGTATGTCCGAACTGTCACGAAGAAATCGAACTTGAGTTTGATTGCGATTGTGACGATGATGACTGCGACTGCGGACACGAACATTAATATTGAATTGAATAAAAAAGGACTGTTAAGTCCTTTTTTTATTGAGGTGACTTATGAAAGGACTTTATATTCACATACCGTTTTGCAAACAAAAATGCAAGTATTGTGATTTTGTATCATTTCCGTGTATGGAGGATACGGCGGACAAATACGTTGACGCACTAAAGCGTGAGGCGGAACAATACAGGGGAGAAAAAATTGATACAATATTTATCGGCGGCGGTACACCGTCAATTTTAACACCGAAACAAATCGAAGAAGTTACGAAAATGTGCTTTGATGTATTTGACGTTGCGAGTGACTGCGAATTTACGACAGAGGCAAATCCGGGAACAATGGATGATGACAAAATTAAAGCAATGTTAAACAGCGGTATAAATCGTATAAGCGTAGGTGTACAGTCGTTCAATGATGATGAACTGAAAAAAATCGGAAGAATACACGACGCAAAGACGGCATATAATACAATTTGTCATTTAGATAAAATGGGTTTTCAAAATATAAATCTTGACCTTATGACCGCACTGCCGTCACAGACGTTTGAGAGTCTAAAAAATACTTTAAACACAGCCGTCAGCTTGCCTGTAAAGCATATATCGGCATACAGTCTTATAATTGAGGACGGAACACCTATTGAAAAGGAATATTCAAAAGGACTGCTTGGTATTCCGAATGAAGATACTGACAGAGAAATGTATATGCATACAGTTGATTTTCTCGGTAAGAAAGGCTTTAAACAATATGAAATATCGAATTTCGCAAAGGACGGATACGAGTGCAGGCATAACGTGAAGTATTGGACAGGTGAGGAGTATATCGGCTTAGGTACGGCGGCACATTCATATATCGGAAACTGCCGTTTTTACAACACGTCCGACATAAACGAATATATCGGCGGTGCGGAAAAGAAAGTAATCGAATTGACCGAAAATGATAAGATAGCAGAATTTATGATTACCGGACTTCGTATGAACAGGGGAGTAAGCAAAACTGATTTTAAGTCGCGTTTCGGCAAGGATATAAAAGATGTATTCGGCAGTGAATTTGATAAATTTATAAAGCTGGGACTTATGCAATATATTGACGGAAGATACAGTCTTACATTGGACGGGATTAACGTGTCAAACTCGATTTTGTGCGAGTTTGTATAAGAAATTTGGCAATATGGGATAATTTATGAACATTTTATGAAAAGTTATATTAATCACTTGACAATCGGGTATAATAGTGGTATCTTATAATTGTTAGCACTCAAGGTGTATGAGTGCTAACAAGAAAATGCTTATATGACATCTTGTTTAAAGATAGAAAGGAATGTTTGTATATGGATTTGAACGACAGAAAAAGAAAAATCCTGCAAGCAATCATTGATGAATATATAGGCACTGCTGAACCTGTCGGTTCAAGGTCGATTTCCAAAAAGGAAAACTTGGGTTTGTCCAGCGCGACAATCCGTAATGAAATGGCAGACCTTGAAGAAATGGGTTATCTGATACAACCGCATACTTCGGCGGGACGTATTCCGTCAGATGAGGGATACAGATTTTACGTTAATTCGCTTATGCGGAAGTATAAAATAGGTATGGAAGCAGTTGCACAGCTGCAAAGCGTACTTGAAACGCGTGTCAGTCAGCTTGAAAAGCTGATTAGATATGCCGGTGCAATAGCGTCGAATCTTACCGAATATACAACGGTTGTTACAGCGCCTAAGGAGCAGGAATTTGAAATTAACAAGATTGACCTTGTGCCGATTGCCACGCAAACGGTAATGCTTATTGTTGTAACAAGAACTGTAAGAAACAAGGTAATGAATATCGACATTGACAGTGCAACGTGTATGTCACTTGCAAATATATTAAACGAACATCTTGCCGGACTTAAAGCCGGAGAGATAACGTTTGATAAGATACAGGATATTCAAAAAGATATTGAAAACAGACTTTCACTTCATCCGAAAGTTTTGATTGATATAATGCACTTTGTGTATGAAACGATAACGGACAGCGGTGAAACAGAAATATATGTCAACAATGCAAAGTCAATATTGAAATATCCCGAATACAACGATGTTGAAAAAGCAGAAAAGATATTTACTTTCCTTGATGACAAAGAAAATTTGAAAAAGCTTGTTGCCTCAAG
>OJSE01003984.1_pt1 | contig 12257 bp, 18 predicted proteins | sample 1599351 | NCBI WGS metagenome assembly OJSE01 (sample SAMN04168656, study PRJEB22393) | human gut metagenome | biome: human gut microbiome; feature: stool | host: Homo sapiens | collected 2014-03-17 | reverse complement strand
CCAGCGGACACCTTGGCATAGTTCGCGCCGCTCTCCAGGATGGAAAATCCGTCTGCTTTCAGGCCGTGGATGGGATCGGAGAACTGCACCATATCGCCTTGCAGGAGCGTGCCCTCGAAAAGGACCTTTTCCTCCTGCGTGGGAATATACTGGTGCTCAATTACCGATACCTCGGACACCTTGGAATCATATTCGACCTTGTCGCCCATAAAAATACGGCTCTGGGGGATGTCCGATGCAGTGCCGTCCCACAGAGACTCGATCCGGAGCGCCCCCTGGTTGTCCACCTTGGCACTTGCGCCGATTGCGAAAAGCACCTGGGCCAGATTTGCCCGCCGGGTGGCGATAGGTAGCCAGCCATAGAGCTTGATGTCGGCAAAACGGGACTGAATAAAGTACGGGATATTGCAGATGTCCTTTACAATCTCGCGGACGGTCTGCCCGGCGTAAATCCCGCCCATGTGGTTTGACTGATCCAGCAGGGCCACGGCGTCGTTGGCATAAATAGAGAAGGTAAACTTGCTGGTCCGCTCCACCTTCTCGATGTAATACGTACCGCGCAGCTTGTCCTTGTGGTAGTATGTCAGCTTATCGTTCCGGCGGAAGGCCGCCAGCGCGGCCCACGTGTCCGGGTCTCTGACGTAGAGGTCCACAGACAATGTACCGATCTCCAAAGAGTCGCAGAGAAGGGAGGTCGCGCTGTATGCCTCCCCTCCAGCGATTTCATCATCGGTAAACACGAGGCCCGCGTATTCGATTCAGTTACTCATTCACTCGGCCTCCTGTACGGCTTTTTGGCATAAAATCCCACGGACAGGTCCGTCCAGTTTTTCTCGCCGTTGCGGTCGGATTTCAGGTTGTCCGATATATCCTCGATATACGCCTCAAATTCCAGCGTACTACGGCCGTATGGGAGCACGACTGTGTGGGACTCCTTCGGGTCGGACAGCACCTCCACAAGGGCGTCATAGTCGGTAGGGGAGAGCCGGTCCGTTCCAAGGGTCATTTCATAGTCGCAGTAGGTTCCTATCATATCCCGGAAGTGCTCGCCGCTCTTTACGTCGCCGGATAGACTGCTCTCTACCACCCGGATTCTGCGGGAAAGCTCGGTCACAAAGACATTGTATTCTTTGCCGTCAACGGTGAATTTCACCGGCGAACACCTCCCGCCAGCGGGGTACCTGCGCGGACACCCTCACGCTCGATCTCAGGTTTCAGCACCCTGGCCAGCTGGGCGAGAGAGCCGCTGAACCTGATCACGGTAGACCCTCCGCCGCCGGACTCCTCCCGGACAATTTTCCGGATAAGCCCCTCGGGGGCCTCCAGGTTCATGCCGTTCCTCTGGTCGCCCAACACAGCGGTAAACCGACGGTTTGGCGGGATGACTGCACCGGTCGCCAGCTGGGGGATGCCTGCCGTGGAAAAGCTTTGCTGCTGCTGACTGGAATTGAACTGCGCGGACTTTTGTGCCTCGGCCTTTGCACGGCTGTTTGCATTATTCACGGCCACCATTACCGCTGCGATACCTGCGGCAATGGCTACTGCGGCGACGCCAAGGGTAGCGGCGGATTGAAAAGCGCCAACCGCGATGGCCGCGGTAAACGCCGCGGCGGCCAAAAGCCCGAGGACAGCAACCGCCCGCTCCAATCCGGTCATATCGTCCCACGCCTTGAACAGCTCCATAGCAGCCAGGGCTATGAGTCCGATACCGGCGTACAGCAGAATCGACTGCGCATTAGCAATGGCGGACGCCTTGCCCAGGTTTGTTATCATGGTATACAGGCCCTTGATAACGTCAATGGCCTTTACGGCCCCGATTGCGATAACGCCGGCCGCGATAACCTCGAAAAGGTGCTCCAGGTCTACGTTGTTGCTTACCCATCCGGCAATTCCAACGCCGAACTCCATAATATCTGTAACAATAGGCTGGATCTGTTCGGCCAAGTCCGCCATGGCCTCCTGCATTTCCAGCGCCGTGTCGCGCCCCTCTACGAGCTCCGGGTTGGCTTCTACCCAACCGTCATAAAGCCCTTGTAAGCTGCCTGTGTTAAGTAAGCCCAACGCATAGTCAAGGCGGCCGGTCTCGGTGGTGATGGTGGCCATATTGTCGTTAAAAGTCTGAGCGCCGATGCCCAGCCGGTCAAGGAGCTCCGCGAACTGCCCAGTGGCCTGTCCGGTCGCAAGGGTCTCCTGCAAGCTGTCCGCCAAGCTCTCAATTTTAAGGGTATCAGGGAACATGACCACGGCGTTTGAGATACCCTCCACCGCGTCCAGCATTCGGTTCTCTGGGACACCCGCGGCCAACAGGTTGGAAACTGCCTCCACGCTGGAGTCAGCCTCCGTGCTGAGTGTGTTCAGCCGCTTAAACGCCTCGGAGGTCACGTCAAGGCCGATACCAGCGTTTACGGCATTCTGCTGGAGGAGGGAGAGGTCCCCCCGCAGCTCGTCGGTCGAGTCCAGTAGACCGGTGACAAATCCGGAAATCGCGTCAAAGGCAAAGCTCGCCATAATGGCATCTTTAATGCCGGACAGGGAGTCTTTTACGTCTTTGAGATCGTCCTTTACATCCTGACTGCTTTGTCCGGACTTTTTGGAGACCTTATCAAACTCCTCGCCGTAGTCCTTTACGGAGTCACCGGCCTTTCCTGCCTGTTTTTTTACGTCTTTAAGATCGGCCTTGATACCAGAAGTATCAATTTGAGTGTCAATCGTTACCTTTCCGTCAGCCATCGTCTCACCCCCTTAAAAGGCTGTCAAACTTCTCCCGGGCGGCCATGGTCTCGGCGTCCGGTCCCTCATAGTCCAGGTCCAAAAGCTCCCGGCATTCAGTCCATGCCGCTTGCTCCTCCTTCGTGAGTTTGCCCCGGTTGTGCCGGTCTCTCATAATGCGGATTTTTTCGAATGTGGTATCCTCGGACAGGTCCCCAAACATGGCTACAAACTTCCACCAATGCATATCCGCTGTCTGGAGATCCACGCCATAGGTCTGGAGGAATGCGGAATAAATGTACTGCGCGTCCTTGGTGAAGCTGTACACCCTTCCGCCGGTTGACTCCTCGTCATGGGTTCGGCCGCAGTCCAGGAACTTTACCGCCGCCTGCATAGCCGCCCCGATGTCCGGTGGAATATCCTGAAAAAGCAGGTCGAGCATTACGGCCTGCTTTTCCTGCGCGGTGAGGCGCGGGTCCTCAAACGCCTCCATAATTTTGAGCGCGGTACGGAAGTCACTTCGGACCGTGTAGCACTCTCCGTTGATGCGGACGGCGGTAGGGAAGGCGTCCGTCAGCATTCAAGGACACCGCTTTCTTTCGCCGCGTTGGTGTACCGCTTGACCTCGCGGTCACGGGCGGCGCGGACATAGGTAGAGATACCACGGAAGAACCGGGCCACCATTTCGATGTTATTGTGCTTACCGAAAACGGTGTGGTACGTACCAGGGCCGAAAACCTCGTCGATCCCACTCTCCAGCTCTCCATATACAGACTTGGACAGGCGGATTCGCTCCCGGATTTTCTCCTCATTCGGCATTCCGCTCTCGGAGATAGTCCGCTCTTTCTCGGCCACCTCACCACGAAGCTTTCCGAAACGGTCGGCCAGCGCGTAATATGCCTCAGCAAAGGATACATCCGTCGGATAAAATCGGATAATGCGGTCCTTGTCGCCGTCAATGGTCAGCTCAACAGCACCGCTATCGATAGCCAGGTTTTCCATGGATTAACCTCCCACTCCTGCCGGGGTAAAAGTCGGAGCACCGTCGGAGATAGCCACAGTGCCGAATTTCTTTTCACCGACCCAGTGAATATTATAGGGGATCTGGAGGCCCTTTGTGTTGCCGCCGTAGGACTGCACAGCCACAATGGCCCGCTGCGTCCAAGCGTCAAACTTAGCGTCCGCCCCGGCAAAGATGTTGACGCACAGGAACGTACGCTCAACGTCGGACAGGGTTCGCTCTTCGCGTACCACGTTGTAAAGCCAGGCTGCCATCTTGCTCTCGCGGCGGGCGTAGTAGGGGGAGACGCTGGTCTGCTTCTCATACTTGTCTAGGGTGGTCTCCACATTTCCGGTAACGTCGGTCATGGTCTCCACGTTCGGGTTCATTTCGAGGCTCATGTCCTCAATCTTTTTGCCGATGATCTCCCACTCCGGAGAGCTTCCGTCCCCGGCTTCGGACACGTCCACAAACAGCTTAAATTCTGCCCGCTTGATGTCGCCGCTCCCGGAGATAAATGCAATGTTTTTAGCCACTATTTATCACCTCTTTGGAAGAATTTTTCAAAGGATACGGAGAGCTGCACCATATATGTGGCTGTGCCCTCCGCTTCGGCGGCATATAGCGCGCCATTCTGCGCCGTGACCGCTGTTGTGCGGTCGCCAAACTGCGGTACGGCGCCGGTCAATGATTGCTTCTGGACCCATTCCTGGAAGTCCATGATCCAATCGGCATTGACCTCCGCACCTTCATCGTCCCCGGGGGCCTTTTCAAAGACGTAGTACAGGCCAAAATTGTATTGATTCTGCACCATCGTGTCGCCGGTGATATCCTCCGTGCGGCTGACTTCGATCAGCCCAGCGGGGAAAATGCCGCCGTTCCAGGGTATCTGGTCGGTATAGTCCACGGAAAAATCGGATAGAATATTATGGCCTGGGTAGGTCTCTACCCACTTCCGAATAGTCTCTAACGGTGTCACTCTATTCCCTCCAATCAATGTAGGATTGCAGCTCCTGCTCCATGGCTGGCATTTCCGCCGCGGTCAATGCCAAGTCCCAACGGGGACCGGCGTTCTGGTTCTTGGTCTTGGTGTAGTTGAGCGGTTTCCCGCTCTTGCTCAAGCCATGAAAAAGCGTTCTGGCCTGCGGTTCATCCGTCACGATCTCGGGTTTATTGGTATCAGTCTGCGCAACTGTCAGCTTGATGGTCTCTCCGGTGCGGTATGGCATATACTTCTGGATTCGACGCAGCACAGTGGCCGTCCAGAATTTTTGAACGGCCCCGCGTTGGTCCAGCCCTAGATTACGGATAATCTTTTGAGTTGGCTCCATTTTCACGGTCGTTTTCATCCGCCCGCCTCCGTATGGACCACACGGCCGTTCCAATACTTCGGGTCAACGTACTGGACCACGACCAGCCCGGGGGTGGTGGCGGGTATCAGCTTGGCCCAATCCTCGCGGGTAGACATGGCGGGGCCCTCGCCGATCATCACCTTGTCCCCAACAGACACCGCCACCACATCCCCAGGAATAACCAGAAGGAAACTGTTTGACTCACGGTTTCCGGTGTTGCTGGTGGTCTCCGTCTTTCGAAAGTCCAGGAACGCTTGATTATAGACAGTTCGCTTATAGGTGTCTCCGTCCCTGTGATAGACGGTCACAGTCTGCGCACAGAGACCGTAGGAGACCGGGGAGCGGGGAGGGAGTATCAGCATACCCCCACCCCCCGGTACACATCCAGATAGAGGGCCATGGCATTATACACGCGATTAGCTTTTCCCTTATCCGTCATGTCAATGGAGGAAGAACCGGAATAGCTTGCGGACACGCTGCCAATGGATGCGGAGGACACCGCGCCGCCCTGCCCAGCTTCGGCCATGGCGTTAAATACCAGAGCCTCGGACATAGCGCACACGGCCATTTTTTCGGCGTCCTGCGCGCCGTCTGGGGCGGTCACGGTGTATCGCCTCTTGTAACGGGCCAGCGTGGCGGAGGCCTCACGCTCCGCGGCGGGCCACTCCTCAGCGGAGATAAAGCCGCCGTGATAGGTCTCGGTGTAAAAACTATATTCTACCATTGGCGGCTCCTCTCTCACTTCTTCGGCGCTGGCTGCACCGGGGCAGGCTTTACGGGCTTTTCCTCCTGAATGATGCCGACAATTCGTCCGCCTGGAATTTCCTTTATCTTGACCATGCTCATATTAGGTCGCCTTCTTGTTCAGGTAGATGCCCTTCACCTTGTTCTCGTACACATCAGCGATACCGACGCTACGATAGCCGAACTTCCAGGCGTCTGCGGTCTGGTTCTGCTCGGGAGTGATGATCTTTGGCACAACGTGCTTCTGGTACTGGATGACGGCAGGCTTGTGGATAATCATAAAGTTGATATCCTTGGCGCTTCCTTCCTTAGTGTAGCCGCCAGCGTCGCCCGCGGTCTGAGTGATGGCGGAGTAGAATCTGGTCTGAGGCACGTCGATGATGCCCGCGAATCCCTCCAGGACGGATCGGCTCTTGGTTGTGTCAAGATCCATAATCATGCCGTGCAGGGTGGGGGTAATGAAAAGATACCGCTCAGTCATAGGCACCTCTGCCTCGTCCATAGCGGTAACGCCCTTGCGGATAGCTGCCACGGTGGCGGCGCCGTCGGCGATGTCCTCGTCAGCGGAGCCGATGCTCGCAGTGGAAGCGTATGCGGCCAGACGGAAAGCGTCCAGCTCTGGAACCACCTGAGTTCTGATAAACTCGCCAGCCAGACGACCGAACGCGATGCCCACAGTCTCCTGGTCGTCCAGGGCGTCCACGGTGAACATACGGCCGCGATTGAAGTTGCATTTGACGGTCTCGTTGGTCAGGGTCACGTCTCCGGCGACGTAACCGGTGTTCCGGTTGTAGTCGGCCAGTCCCTGCATGGACATCTTGGGGATAATCAACTCGTCATAGTTCACACCCTGTCGGGCCAGCTCTGGTGCACCGTCCAGTACGGAGGTCAGCGCAGCAGCCTTATAAACCTCATCCAGAAGGGGAACAAAGGTTTTGGCAAGAGTAATAGCGTTAGGCATATTTTACTTGTCTCCTTTCGATTCAAGCCCCATTGCCGCTCTCAAAGACGCGGTAATGGGGTCGTTCTGCCCCATGTTCTGACTACCAGCCCCGGGGGCATACGGGGGAGGCGCTAGAGAATCGTCTCCGAACAGATAGGCATTGTCCTTCTGGAGTTCTTCCAGAGCGGCCTTGATGTCGTCGGCCTGGTTCTTGGAACTCTTCAACGTTTCAACATCAAGCAGAGCAGAAATGGCCTTTGCATTCTTTCCTTTTGCGGCTGCAATAGCCTCTTTCAAGGCTCCATCGAATTCCATATCTGCGATACGCTGAGCTGCGTCCTTCTCGGCCTGCTCAGCCTTGGCTTTCCACTCCTCTGCGGCTTTTTTCACGCCGTCGATATCCATGCCCTTAAACTCTTCGATCTGCTTATTGGCCGCAGTCAGCTGATCCTTGATGTTCTCATAGTCAGCGAACGGCTTCTTTGCATTCTCAATGTCATGGCCGTTCTCTTCCATGATTGCGTCAATGATTTCCTTTGGGAGATCCTGATCGCCCACCTTAAAATTCTGGAGAAATTCCCGTTTCATGCTTATACTCCTTCCACTACGCTTTTTATGGGGTTGCATCCCTTGTGTCTCCGTTTTACGCCCGGCGGCTTATGGTACAGGTGACGGGGCTCGAACCCATGACCTCGTGGTCCCAAACCACGCGTGCTTTCTACTGCACTACACCTGTGTATAAGCGGCCACATGTGGCCGCTATTTTTTGAAACCAGCTACGAAAAGCCGTTCGTCCTCTGTGCGAAGGCCGACATCCTTAGAGAATCGCTTGTACTCAGCCCGCAGGAGCCGCAGGCGGGTCTCCGAACCGTCATAGGTTCCTGTCATGGCCCTACGCTTCCAAGCCCGTATGGACCGCTCTATCTGCCGCTGATACTGCGTAGCCTCGTACATCGTGGAGAACTTCCGTCCCTCATAGGTGACGCCCTTGTCATTCTCACGACGAAGGTCAGCCAGCTCCTTCCGGCTGTACTGCTGCCGGGACACGCCAAGGATGATGGGGGAAGCGGTGTGCCCGCAGTTCAGTGTTCCGATTCGGCGCTTCAAGCTGCTGTTCAGCTTCTTATATTCTGCATCCGTGTACTGCTTCCCCTGGATCGGCTCGTGGTCCGGCGCGCAGTTTCCGTGTGCGGAGATTTCCCACCCGTCTGCCCCGAGGTCATCGTGGTTCTGCTGGCTGATTTGCTCTACCAGTAAGCCGGTGCCGCTGATAAGGTTTCGGCGTACAGCCGCCTCTAAACTTGTGTTTACGCCGCTGGCATAGTCAATCGACTGCACACCATCCGCCGCCAGCTTGCCGCAGGCCTTGCGAATGGCCGTGTTGTAGTCCGTCGCTCCGGTTACTGTCTGCATAAAAGCAAAGTCACATGCCTGCTCATACGCAGCTGTTAGCGTCCTGGAGATCCCATCCTGATTGATAAACCCGATTGTCTGTGTCAGGTTGGTAAGATCGCCCCGAGCCAGCTTCACGGCGGCCTCCACAATCCGCTGCACAGCCGGATTGTCCGAGAATTTCACCGATCCGCCAAGCCGGTCCACGTCGGCGATATAACCGAACTCTGCGGCCTGCTCCAGAAGCTCGGCCGCTTCATCCGCGGCCACGCCCATGAGAGCGGCAAGCTCCTCCTGAATCTCAGGCATAGACCGGCCGAGGGTCTGCAAACGCCACGTCTGATACGCCGCCGTGCTGGTGAACTCTCCGGCCTGCTTTACCCGGCGGGCAATGTCCTTTATCAGGAACTCCTGCACCGGGTCTGTCAGGCGTTGGAAGGCTACCTGCAACCCGGCGATTTGGTCAGGGGTCAGCATTTGTTGTTCCGCCCCGCGATAGCGTCGAGCGCGTATTCATACGCCTCAATCATACCCCCGCGACTGGCGTACAGAATATCGAGGGCGGCCTTTTCTGCGCGGAGCGCTTCCATCTTATTTTTTATGTCCTGCAATTCCTCGCTTACGGCCCTCAGTCGATATTCAGTTTCGCTGTGGCGCTGTTTCAGACACGCAAAACTTTCTCTTTCGGCTTTGAGCTCTTCCTCCAGCTCTTCAATCTTACCTCTCAATTCTGCCATTACTCAGCACCACCCATAAGAGAATCAATCGCGGGCATGTACCGCGCCCTAACGGCCTCGATGTCCTCCGGGGTCTCCGTCGGCATACCGAAGTACCAGCCCACCGCGATTTCCGGCCGTAGCATACCGGCTGCCACCATGGCCTTGTAGTCCGTCCAGGTCTTGTCCTCGTCGTACAGGACGCTATTGCCCCAGTCGATGGCAACGTCGTCCTCGGCAATATCCCGCGCACCGGTCACGCGGTACAGACGGCCCAGCTTTCCGCACAGCACCGCTGCCTCTCGTGCCGCAGTTTCCCACATGCGCTGAAAGTCGATTATCGTGAGGTTGTAGTCCCCGGCGCTGGATGTCACCTCGGTGGCCGTCTTGTCCATGGCCTCCACCTCAGACAGCAGGCCGCGCTTCAAGCCGATCAGGCTCTCCACATTCCGCAGGTATTCCGCTTTGCGGGAGAGGAAAGACTGCTCCCGCAGAGTCGGGGAGAAAATCGTGATACCGACGTTCTGCGGATCGTCATCAAGGCCGACAAATAAGTCGTCTTTCAATGATTTGCTTTTCCCACCTGGGCCTGTGCTTAGCATGTCACCCGATACGATCAGGCGTGATTTTCCGCGCTCAAACTCACCGGACAGCTCGGCCTCATTTCGGTCGATGTTGTGGATCAGGCCGACCGCCGCCGCGTACACGCTCACCGGGTCGGTGCTGCCGTCCACGCAGTTGGGCACAGGGCAAACGAGCGGGACCATTCCGAGGCCTACTGGCTCCGGGTATGTGTACTCCTCCGGTAGCATTTCATACCGCGGAATACTGTTCAGAGGGGCCGGGCGACCAAGCGTATCAGGTCCATCGGACCGGTACAGCTTGTTTCGGATGGTCAAAAGCCCGTCCTGGCCGATTGTGCGACGCTCCAGCAGGGTATAGTACGATTTCCCGGAGATCGTGCGCTCCGCCGTGCCGATATCCGTCGGACGCCCCTCCACGTCCTTGCCGAAAATCAACATGTTCGCACGAGAAACGCTGGAGAACGTGAACCGGTCCGCCAAGGGGAAAGGCTTGATATAGGCCAGGCCGCCGATAAGTGCGTCATGGAAAGCTCGGTTGTGGATGGAATACAGGCCGTCCAGCACAGCGGCGGTAAAGTCGTCGTCCGCCACAGCCTGGTACTCGCCGAAAGCGGTCTTTGTCAGCTTGTTCACAACGGTGTATGGAATGCGCTGGCAAGGGTCCTCTCCGCCTTCTTGCTTCGTCCGGTAGAACAGGCGGAACCACTCGTCAATAGCTTGCTTCATGTCCGTCGATGTGCAGTCAGTAGCGCCGAAGGCGTCCTCGTATCCATAGGTCTTATTCGTTACGATGGAAAAAATACTCACTGCTTCACCTCGTTTCGGATAACCACCCGCCGCCGCAAGGCGTATTCAAGCCCAGCCGCGTAGGCCTCCAGCCGGTCGAGTTCGTGCCGCTGCTCTTCGATCCGCTCCCGCAACCGCCCGTTCTCCGCGTACACGGATTCTTTCGCCCATGCAGGGAGGATCCTGAGGAGGATCCAGTCTTTTATTTTTCTCATTGTCCTCTCCTCATCCAGATGTGCTCTGTGGCGTATCTGCAAGCGTCTATGTGGTGGTTATTTCCATCTGGATACCCGCTGATTACTTCGCCGTCTTTGTTCCTCTCATACTCATATGTGGTGAACTCCTCAAACGTATGAGGGCATCTTTTTGGGTCGATCACGATTTTTACAAGAGATTGCAGCCACTTCATGGAGTATTCGATACTTCCAGGACCCTTCGCCGCCCCTCGGCAGTCAAGCCCGTAAGCCTTATAATCTCCCACACTCTTAGGCTCTGCACTGTCAGCCGTGATTCGATCCGCGTACGTGATACCGTGCGCAATCAGCATATCAGCCGTCTCTCTGTTGCCCTTTTTCTGAGCTTGCAGCTCGTCAAAGATATACAGAGTCCTCCGCGCTGAGTCAAAGTGCATTCGGTTGAACGCCCATGGATCAGGGTAATATCCCCAGTCAAGCCCATTCAAAACGCGGTCAAACCGCTTGATCTCCTCGTCTGTGATTTCTTCCGCTGACACATTGTCAAATACCATCCCACCGTTACCGTTCGGTATTCCGAGGTATTCGTGCTCGTATGCAGACGGATTTACGGATTTCAGGTATTCGGCATCGTTTATAAATCGGTCTCCAAGCCAATCACGTGGAACAGATCGGTAGTCGCTGGAGTGGATCATCTGCCCAGGCTTTTCAAGCATGCAATACTTGTTTGCCCAGTTCATCATCGTTTTCGGCGGGTTGAACGACTTGAACTCAATCGAAACCGCCCCACCACGCAATACAGATTGCTCGATATTTCGCACTTCTTCCGCCCCCGAAAACTGATCTATCTCCTCCAGATGCAAAAGCCCGATATATCCGAACGGCACTTTGATAGACTTGATCTTTCCAGGGTCGTCAGCTCCAAAGAACATGATTTTTTGTCCAGTCGGCTTATAAATGATCTCCATCGGCGATACAGTTGCCTTGAATTTGTCGTACAGTCCCAGCGTGGTGTAAGCCCATACGTACTGAGCGAAAACCGTGGTGCGCATTGTATTCGCTACCTTGCGCATTACCACGGCATGTATGTCTGGATACTTTATTAGCTGGAGTATCATTTCGATTGAAACGAAAGATGACTTTGTCGAACCTCGTCCGCCTTTCAAAACAAACTGATTCGCCTCTCCAGCTTTCAGCGCTCTATGGACATCCCGAAACGACGGTGCCAGTATTTCAGACAGTCTAATAGTCGTCAACGATGGTCACCGCCTCCGCTTGATCGTCCTTTGCGCTCTCTCCAATCAGATCAACGATAACCTTTGCGGCTTTCGCGTCTCCTTCCATGGCTGCCTGAGTCAACCCGATAATCATAGCCATCTGGTTATCTATGTCCTCCGGGTCAACGCCCTCTTTGGCGATTACATTCCACTTTTTCTTGCTTGCAACCGGCAAAGATAGATACAGGTCAGCCGCTTCTCTCAGACTTCTTTTCCTTCGGCGAGACACTCCGGATGCAATCCCGCCCTTTCTACCGCGCTCTCGTGCTTCTTTCCCGCTTTGAATCGGCACAAGATTCTGTTCATTCGGCATGTCACCACCCCTCAAAATCTATACTTTCTTTATGGCCCCATATATTAACCCCCGTAGGGGGTTATATATAGGGGCCTTAAGAAAGTGTACTTTTTATCGTCCCTGGCTCCCACCCTGCCTGCAAATGCAATGAGACGATCTAACCCGCCGGACTACCGGCACTCTCTGTGTCCCGCAATGGTGGTGCGACCACCAAACCTCATATTGTGAGGCGGTACCTACCTGCGGCATATGTCCCGCGCCAGCC
>OJSE01003933.1_pt1 | contig 12442 bp, 10 predicted proteins | sample 1599351 | NCBI WGS metagenome assembly OJSE01 (sample SAMN04168656, study PRJEB22393) | human gut metagenome | biome: human gut microbiome; feature: stool | host: Homo sapiens | collected 2014-03-17 | reverse complement strand
ACAAGCAGATGTTTAGAGATTACTTCAAAATTAAATTTAATATTACACAGCTTTTTAAGAAGTCCATAAAAGTAGCGTGCCTTGATCAATAAGATTAAGGCACGCTGTAATATTAATTTTCTTTTGCTTTGGATTTTGGTGATTCCATTAGTAACCACACGACGATGAACTCTGCAATAGGAGCAAGAATAAAATTGACTTTTGAAGATCCAATCGTGGGAATATAAACAAATACTTGTCCTAAGATTCCACCGAATACCAAACAAATAATTGCAGAAAAGATGTTGTTAACCCAGTGTTTGAATGTACGTTGTTCTCCTTTTTTCTTGGAGAAGAGTAAAACGACAGCAATGATTACCCATAAGAAAGCTCCACCAGCAAATTTCCACATGCGATCAGTTCTTGAATCCTCTGCTTTTCCTGAACCAAACAGAGCGTTTTCACGTGCAGTTTTCACTTCCTCTAATATACTTAAGTATTCTTCATATAGCATCTCATTTTCTTCGAGTGGCACGCCAGTTAAATTTACAAGATTTGTCAAGTTGTCAATTCTTTTTTCAATTCGGTTGTAGTAAAGAAAATTTGCGTCGATATAAGGAAAGACGATTACGCCCAAAATTATGGCAACAATTACTGCGGCAAAAAACCATCTGCGTTTTTCGCCTGTTACTATTCTTTCAAACCAACTTAAGATTTTTTCTCCCATAAGAGTCCTCCACATCATATACTCTATCTTAATTCTACACGATTTTTCCTTTTATTCAAGATGGATAAAGTGTGATCTGTTTTTCTGCAGCTCACTTTTCATTCCCTAAAACCGTGCATCTGCACACTTTTAGGGAATGGCCTAATTTCACAGCATGGACAGGCAAGAAAATCTGCCCCTTTACATACGATGAACAAAGGAGGTAGAACGTATGAAACAAACCCTGCCTGTAGTGCATTGCACATATACCGAAGCCGAAAAGAGCCTCGCAGAGCTGCTGGAGGAGTCTTTTCGGCTTTATCTTATCCGCATCCTTGCGACACCAGAGATGCCTGTTGTACAATGTTTGCGATGAGTGGCTGCTTATTTCAAGGAGGAACCTATGTACTTAGAAATAAGCAACCCAATGGATTACCATGTCGCATTATACATCCGATTATCGAAGGAGGATGAGACCGAAGGACCATCCCAGAGTGTAACCAACCAGAAATCCTTGCTCAACGAGTTCGTTCAGCAACATCGCCTTTCCGTCTACGATACCTATATCGATGATGGCTGGAGCGGCACCAGTTTTGACCGTCCCGACTTTCAGCGCATGATCGGTGACATTGAAGCCAAGAAGGTCAATATGGTCATTACCAAAGACCTATCCCGTCTGGGTCGTGATTATATCATGACCGGTCATTATATGGAGCGATATTTTCCCGAAAAGAGAGTACGCTACATTTCCTTGTTGGACGGCATAGACACCGGTGTGGAGTCCACAGCTAATGACATTACCCCATTCCGTGCTATCATGAACGATATGTACGCTAAGGACATTTCCAAGAAGATCAAATCCGTCAAGCGAGATAAGCAGCGGAAGGGGCAGTTCATCGGTGGAAAGCCCATGTACGGCTACAAGATGCACCCGACGGAGAAAAATAAAATCGTCATCGACGAGAAAGTGGCTCCTGTAGTACGAAGGATCTTCGCCATGGCATTGGATGGCATGAGCTGCCGAAAGATTGCAGCAACTCTTAATGAAGAAGGCGTTCCTACACCAGCAACCTACTGCGGTTGGAACATGGGACGTAAAGGCCCTTACGCCGGCCTGTGGTCCAGTGAGCGTATCTCTGAGATGCTCCAGAACGAAACCTACCTGGGCAATATGGTCCAGGGACGAACTGTGAAGATCAGCTACAAGTCCAAAAAGTGTCTGAAACAGGACCGTGAGAACTGGGTGGTTGTTGAAAACACCCATGAGCCGCTGATCGATAAAGAGACTTTTCAAAAGGTACGGATGCTGGTCAACAGCCGAAAGCACACCCGCAGCAGAACCTACGACTTTTTATTAAAAGGCTTGATTTTTTGTCATGAGTGCGGCTACCCCATGGCGGTGCTCAATCGTCCGCCGGTATCCGGTGAGGATCGATTGTTCTTCGTATGCCGAACCTATCAGCGCTTCACGAAAGCGGGCGTCTGTTCCTGCCATTCTATCAAAGAGCAGGTTGTTACAGAAGCTGTGCTGGCAAAAGTGAGAGAAGTCTGTGAAGCTTATCTTGATCCAAAGAAGCTTCAGCCCATTGCAGCGGATGCTGTGGAGAAAGCTCGGCAGACAGAAAGCCATGAAGCTGAGATCCAATCACTGCACGGCAAGATCGACAGCCTGACAGCCAATCTGGATAAGATGTATATGGATCGGCTCACCGGACTGTTGGCTGAAGCTGATTTTGAGCGCATCTATCAGCGAGTCAAGATGGAGCGCAATTCTCTGGAAGATAAGCTGAAGGAGCTGGAAGCACAAAAAGAAAGCCCGATCAGCACCGAGGACCGAGCAAGAGAACTGGTGCAGCAGTTTTTAGATTCGGCTTACACCAGCCGTGAACTACTGGTCAGTCTCATCGAGCGAGTCGAATTGACCGAGGACAAACAAATTATCATCAAATTCCGCTTCCGTGAACTGGAAGCAATTTCTTAGGGCAAATCGTTTACAATAGGCGAGTCGCTATGTAAGCCGGATCGAAAAAAAGGCAATTGGGAAATTGAGGGAAGAATTTGAAAAAATCCAATAAAAACACATAAAAAAGAGAAAAAATATGCATTGTTATTATTGAGGTTTCAGGCTATACTATTACAAAAGGACAAAATTTGTTCCTGGGAAGAAAGAGATAAGAAACGAGGAGGATAATACGATGGCTATTTTAGTAACCGGAGGTGCCGGATATATAGGCAGTCATACCTGTGTGGAGTTGTTAAATGCAGGATATGATGTAGTAGTAGCAGATAATCTTTATAACTCCAGCAAAAAGGCAGTGGACAGAGTAGAACAGATCACAGGAAAGAAACTGAAATTCTATGAAGTTGATCTTTTAGACCAGCCAAAAGTAAAAGAAATTTTTGATAAAGAAGAGATCGAGGCAGTGATCCATTTTGCAGGCTTAAAGGCAGTTGGGGAATCTGTACATAAACCTCTTGAATATTATAACAACAATATTACCGGAACTTTGATCCTCTGTGATGAAATGAGAAAACACGGAGTTAAAAATATTGTATTCAGTTCTTCTGCAACTGTTTACGGTGATCCGGCACAGATCCCGATCACAGAAAAGTGCCCGAAGGGAGAGATCACCAATCCTTACGGACGCACCAAGGGAATGTTAGAGCAGATCCTTACTGACCTGCATACAGCAGATCCTGAATGGAATGTAATGCTGCTGCGTTACTTTAACCCAATCGGCGCTCATGAAAGCGGACTGATCGGTGAAGATCCTAAGGGTATTCCAAACAACCTGGTACCTTATATCGCACAGGTTGCCATTGGAAAACTGGATCATTTGAATGTATTCGGAAATGATTATGATACTCCGGACGGAACCGGTGTAAGAGATTATATCCATGTAGTAGACCTGGCAAAGGGTCATGTAAAAGCCATGAAGAAGCTGGAAGCAAAAGAAGGTGTCAGCATCTACAACCTGGGAACCGGTGTTGGATACAGCGTTTTAGATGTACTCCATGCCTATGAAAAGGCTTGCGGAAAGACCTTAAAATATGAGATCCAGCCTCGCAGAGACGGAGATATCGCTACCTGCTATTCTGACTGTACAAAGGCAAAGGAAGAACTTGGCTGGGTAGCAGAAAAGGGAATTGAAGAAATGTGTGCAGATTCCTGGAGATGGCAGAGTATGAATCCAAACGGCTACAGAGATTAGTTTTAAGCATTCATAGATCGTAGCACTTTATATGGCAGTACAGAGAAACTTTTCTGTGCTGCTATATTTTTACCTAAAAGCAGGAACAAATGTTCGGTTTTTCCATTGCATTTCTCTGACCCATGTGATAAAATAAGAAAACAAACAAATGTTCGGGCGGTGATGAGAAGTTGATCATACAGGAAAATCTTACAATACAGGAAAAACTGAAAATACTGACAGATGCGGCAAAATATGACGTGGCATGTACATCCAGTGGTGTACAGCGCCGTGGAAAGAAAGGTCATCTGGGAAATTCTTCTGAGGCAGGTATCTGTCACAGTTTCGCAGCAGACGGACGCTGTATTTCCCTGCTGAAGATCCTTTTTACCAATCAGTGTATTTATGACTGTAAATACTGTGTAAACCGCTGTACCAATGATACAGTGCGTACTGCATTTACTCCAGATGAAGTCTGCCAGCTGACGATGGAATTTTACAGAAGAAATTATATTGAAGGACTGTTTTTAAGTTCCGGTATCCTTTCTACTGCAGATCATACCATGGAGCTGATCTATGAGACCCTTTATAAGCTGCGCAATATTTACTGTTTTAATGGATATATCCACGTAAAATCCATTCCCGGAGCTTCCAGGGAACTGGTAGAGAAAACCGGATTTCTGGCAGACCGTATGAGTATCAATCTGGAACTGCCTACAGCTGCAGGATTAAGAGAACTGGCACCTGGAAAAACAAGGGAAAAGATACTTGCACCTATGCGTCAGGTACAGCAGGGGATTGCTTTGTCCGGACGTCTGTTAGGGTATGACAGGGGATACAGGAAAATGTTCCCTTCTGACAGGGCTGGTTTTGCAGGAGGAGCATCTCTGATACAGCCTGAATTAACAGGGAAAGATCTTCTTATGCCTTTTGGCAAAGCAGACAGTCTGGCACTGGCATTAAAAGAGCGCCATTATGGGACAAAAGCCTTTGTGCCTGCAGGACAGAGTACACAGATGATCGTAGGCGCTACACCGGAAAATGATTTTCAGATGCTTTCCGTGACACAGGCCCTTTATCACAATTTTGGACTAAAGCGTGTTTTTTATTCTGCCTATGTTCCGGTTAATGAAGACAGCCATCTGCCGTCTCTTCCGGGGGGACCGCCCCTTTTGAGGGAGCACAGGCTTTATCAGGCTGACTGGCTTTTGCGTTTTTACGGATTTAAGGCAGAGGAACTTCTTTCCGAGAAGAAACCGAATTTTAACCTGTTACTGGATCCAAAATGCGACTGGGCGCTGCAAAATCTGAAAGAGTTCCCGGTAGAAGTAAACAAAGCTTCTTATGAACAGCTTCTTCGCGTGCCGGGAGTGGGCGTAAAATCAGCCAGACGGATCATTGCTGCCAGAAAACAGGGAAAACTGGATTTTGATGGCTTAAAACGGATCGGTGTGGTTTTAAAAAGAGCCCGTTATTTTATCACCTGTTCCGGGAAAATGGAAGTCTCCTGCAGCCTGGATGAAGATCATATAACCAGTGCCCTTATAGGAGATGAAAGACGGAAGATATGGGACATTGAAAACAGGAACAGCTACAGGCAGCTTTCCCTGTTTGATGATATGCATCTGGAAGAAGAGAAAAACTCTCTTTTAAAGGATCAGCTGGTAAAGGAAGCAGCGGGAAGTGCTGCCTTTGGACAGTTATGAGAAAATACAGGAGAAACGAACATGACGATCTTTTTGTGCGAACCTGGTTATACAGGGATCTTAAGTGGTATCTATGATGCGGGAGTCAGTAAGATACCACAGGATGAACTGCGGCTGGAGATAAAAAACAGTGGGCAAAATGTAGAGCTTTTTGCTGTATACAGGGAATGCAGTCCATCAGAAGAAAAAGGGAAAAAGGTATTGGAGACAGTACGTCAGCGATTGAATTCCCATATTCAGGAGCAGTTATATGTGGCCAGTCTCAGCGAGGATGTTTTGCGGGCGGATAAAATGTACCGGTATCTGAAAGTGCTGTTTTTGCGGGGGGCATCGGCCGCAGACCAGCTGCAGATCCCTGCAGTCCATGAGATATTTAAGCTGTGTCGCAGTGTGTATAATGAAAAACATCAGTTTATTGAATTTTTGCGGTTTTCGCAGATGGAGGGAGGCTTTCTTGCCGGAAAGATACAGCCGAAAAATGATGTGTTAGAACTGATCGCACCTTATTTTGCAGACCGGCTGGGAGAAGAAAACTGGCTGATCTGTGATATAGGAAGAAAAAAGGCAGTAATACATGAAAGAAGGAGAAAATGGCTTTTGGCTGAACTTTCATCTGATGAGATGGAACGCCTGCAAAGGGAAGGAACAGAGGAAAACTGGGCCAAACTTTGGAAGACTTTTTTTACAGCGATCGCTATTGAAGAGAGAAAAAATCCAAACTGCCAGAGAAATCACCTGCCTTTACGGTTCAGGGATCTTATGACGGAGTTTCAGTGATAAATTTGTTGCAGATTTGTTGCAGTTCGTAAAAATAGGCTTGCAATTTCTTCTTTTGTTGGATACACTGGTGATGTCACCCTCAGGTGATATATACGGCTGGTATCTTTATTATTCTAAAGTATCTATTATTTTTACTTTTACTAATTCTATTTTAATCCCAAAATAAACAGGGAAGGACAGGGGAAAGTGTATCCATTTGTCGAAAAAACAAAAGAAGGGAGCGTTGCGCATGTTTACGCAGATAAGCAGTGCCGGGATCCGGGGAATGGAAGGATTTCTGGTATCTGTAGAAGCAGATGTATCCAATGGACTGCCTGGGTTTTCTATTTCCGGGCAGCTGGCACTGGAAGTAAGAGAGGCTCAGGAACGGGTGAGAACGGCGCTGAAAAATTCAGATTTTCAGCTTCCGGCAAAGAAAATAACGGTAAACCTGTCACCGGCCGGAAGACGAAAGGAGGGAACAGTCTTTGATCTTCCTATTGCAGCCGCTGTTTTAGGGGCGTTTGAACTGTTATCAGCAGAAAAACTAAAAGATGCCCTGCTGATCGGGGAGCTGGGATTAGACGGCAGTGTCAAACCTGTAAGGGGTGTGCTGGTCCTGGTATCGGCTGCAAAAAAGATGGGATTTAGGCGGTGCCTTTTACCGGTGGCGAATGTATCAGAGGGAACTCTGGTAGAAGGGATACAGATCATAGGGATACAGTCCCTTCGTCATTTACAGGAAGTTTTATCACAGGATAACTGGGAAGATATGGATCTGGGAATATCTGGGAATATAAACAGACGGACTTTTAAACCAGAGTATCTATTTGATTTTAAAGAAATATGTGGTCAGAGTGTTTTGCGCCGGGCTGCAGAAGTAGCAGCAGCCGGAAGACATGGGCTTTTGATGTGCGGAAGCGCAGGAACAGGAAAATCCATGGTGGCAAAGCGTATTCCTACGATCCTGCCAGCTCTTTCCTGGGAAGAAAATATAGAAATATCAAAGATTTACAGTCTTTGCGGATTACTTCCCAAGGGACAGCCATTGCTTTCCCAAAGACCTTTCCGCAGTCCACATCATACGATTTCACCCCAGGGCCTTACAGGCGGCGGAAAAGTGCCTAAACCAGGGGAATTATCCCTTGCTTCCGGAGGTGTGCTGTTTTTAGATGAACTGCCTCATTTCAGCAAAGGGGCCATAGAGGCTTTAAGAGAACCTTTGGAAGAGCACCGTATTACAGTAAGCCGTGTAGCAGGAAGCTACGAATTTCCGGCAGACTTTCTGATCCTTGGAGCCATGAATCCCTGTCCCTGCGGGTTCTTTCCAGACAGAAGCAGGTGCAGCTGTACACCGATGCAGATACAAAATTATTTAAACCGGCTTTCAAGACCGATCTTAGAACGCTTTGATATCTGTGTGGAAGCAGCGCCGGTTTCATTTTTGGAATTGGAAGACCAGACCATGGCAAATGAAGACTCCGCTACGATCCGCAGCCGGGTGGAAAAGGCAGTGAAGATACAAAATCATCGCTTCCAGGGAACGGATATCCACAGTAACAGCCGCATGGGACAGAAGGAGATCCAGCGTTTTTGTCAGTTAAAAGAAGCAGAGCGCCGGTTTGCAAGAAAAGTATATGAGGCAAGGGGGATAAGTGCCAGAGGATACCACAGGGTATTAAAAACAGCCAGGACCATTGCAGATCTGGCAGGAGAAGAATGGATACAGAGAGAACATTTATCAGAAGCCTTTGGCTATCGTGCATTGGAGGAACGGATATGGGGGCAGAAGCATTAGAAAAAGTATCTTTGTACTGGCTTTGTCATCTGCCGGAAGCAGGGGCTTTGCAGATACGTCGGATCGGAGAGCTGGCAGGCAGTTTCAGAGAAGCATATTATATAGAAGGAACACAATTATGGAAAAAAGGAATTTTTAAAAAAGAAGAAAATGCCTATCGTTTTGATAACTGGAAAAAAGAATTTTCCAGACTGGAAGAGGAATATTACAGGCTAAGTGAAAAGGGAATCCGTTTTATTACACCTTTAGATGCAGACTATCCTAAAAGACTGTATTCTGTATACGACTATCCCATGGGGCTTTATATAAAAGGAGAACTTCCCGCAGAGGACAGGGCTACAGCGGCTGTGATCGGGGCCAGAAACTGTACTGCCTATGGAAGAGAGACTGCTGACTATATGGGACGGGAACTGGCAGCTGCCGGTGTGCAGGTCATCAGCGGTATGGCACTGGGAATTGACGGCGCAGGTCATGAGGGTGCTTTAGCTGGGGGAGGTAAGACTTATGCAGTCCTTGGCTGTGGTGTAGATCAGTGCTATCCCAGAAGTAACTATGAACTGTATGAGAGCATTCCTTTTCATGGAGGACTGATCTCAGAGTACAGTTTAAAAACTCCTCCTGTTCCCAGAAACTTTCCTGTTCGCAACCGGATCATCAGTGGATTGTCAGATGTTATTCTGGTGATAGAAGCAAAAGAAAAAAGTGGATCCCTTATTACTGCCCAGGCAGGTTTAGAGCAGGGAAAGGAGATCTATGCACTTCCGGGACGGATCACAGACGCTTTAAGTACAGGCTGTAATCAGTTGATCTCAGAAGGGGCCCAGGTCCTTTTTTCGCCGGAAACGGTACTGGAAAATCTGGGAATTTTTGTAAAAGAAAAAGAAAAGCTTTCTGAAAAAAAGCAGAAGGGACTTGCAAAGAAAGAAAAAATGGTGTATAGTTGCTTGGATTTCGAACCGCGTCATATAGAGGAAATAGCATTGAGGACAGGATTGTCAGTAAGTCAGTCCATGGATGCACTTTTGGAATTAGAACTGGGTGGATATGCTGTGAGGACAGCAGGACTTTATTATACAAAAAGATTATTTTAAAGGACTGTCACGGTTTCCGGATGCATATCTGTCTAATAGGACACTCCCGTGAAAGCTTCCGGGAGGATTTGATGATTGGGGATATGGCGCATAAATATAGGAACAGGAATAAGGAGTTTACAATGGCGAATCATCTGGTAATCGTAGAGTCACCTGCAAAAGTGAAGACTATAAAAAAATTTTTGGGAAGCAATTATGAAGTAGATGCATCCGGCGGTCATGTAAGAGACCTTCCAAAGAGCCAGCTGGGCTTTGATCCGGAACACGACTATGAACCAAAATATATTACGATCAGAGGAAAGGGAGATGTGCTTGCAAAGCTTCGCAAAGAAGTAAAAAAGGCAGATAAGATTTATCTGGCAACGGACCCTGACCGTGAGGGAGAGGCAATCTCCTGGCATCTGATGAAAGCCCTGAAACTGGATGAGCTTAAAAATAAACAGGTATATCGTATCAGTTTTAATGAAATCACAAAAAATGCTGTAAAAGCATCTTTAAAATCTCCAAGAGATCTGGATATGAATCTGGTCAATGCACAGCAGACCAGACGTATGTTAGACCGTATGGTTGGATACCGTATCAGTCCGCTTCTCTGGGCAAAAGTAAAAAGAGGTTTAAGTGCAGGCCGTGTCCAGTCTGTAGCCCTTCGTATGATCTGTGACAGAGAAGATGAGATCAATGCATTTATCCCGGAGGAATACTGGAATCTGGATGCTATGTTAAATGTAGCAGGAAGCAAAAAGCCTCTGGATGCAAAGTACTACGGCCTGGCAAATGAGAAAGGCGCAAAGGGAAGCAAGTCTGCGATCCACAGTAAAGAAGAACTGGATGTGATCTTAAAAGATTTGGAAGGTGTCAGCTATGTGGCAGACGAGGTAAAGAAGGGAGAGCGTATCAAAAAGGCGCCCATCCCATTTACAACCAGTACCTTACAGCAGGAAGCTTCCAAGGCATTAAACTTCTCTACCCAGAAGACCATGCGTATTGCCCAGCAGCTGTATGAAGGTGTTGAGGTAAAGGGTCATGGAACCATCGGTCTGATCACCTATCTGCGTACAGATTCTACCCGTGTAGCAGATGAGGCAGATGCAGCAGCACGTTCTTTTGTGAAAGAACATTATGGCGAAAATTACGCAGCAGCAGGAGAAGCTTCTGCAAAGAATACAGGAAAGATCCAGGATGCACATGAAGCCATCCGTCCTACTGACATTACACTGACACCGGTTATGGTAAAGGAGTCTCTTCCAAGAGATCTTTTCCGTCTGTATCAGCTGATCTGGAAGCGTTTTACAGCCAGCCGTATGGCTCCTGCTGTATATGAGACTACTTCTGTAAAGATCCGTGCCGGAAAACATATGTTTACAACTTCTGCATCCCGTCTTTCCTTTGACGGTTTCATGTCTGTTTATGTAGCTTCTGATGATGAAGAAGAGAAAAAACAGGTGATCGGAGCCATTGAAAGCGGAATGGAGTTAAAACTGGCAGATCTTCAGCCAAGCCAGCACTTTACACAGCCACCTGCACATTATACAGAGGCATCTTTAGTAAAGGCAATGGAAGAGCAGGGGATCGGACGTCCAAGTACCTATGCACCTACGATCACTACCATTATTGCAAGACGTTATGTGGCAAAGGAAAATAAAAACCTTTATGTAACAGAACTGGGAGAGGTCGTAAACCGTATTATGAAAAAGTCCTTCCCAAGTATCGTGGACTTAAGTTTTACTGCAAACATGGAAACACTGTTAGACCGTGTTGCAGATGGTACAGTTGCATGGAAGACTATTATCCGTAACTTCTATCCGGATCTGGATGAGGCAGTAAATATTGCCCAGAAGGAACTGGAGTCTGTAAAGATCGAAGATGAGGTGACAGATGAGGTATGTGATCTGTGTGGCCGCAACATGGTAGTAAAATACGGTCCTCATGGAAAATTCCTTGCATGCCCCGGATTTCCGGAATGCAAAAACACAAAACCATATCTGGAAAAGATTGGTGTACCTTGTCCTAAATGCGGAAAAGAAGTAGTGCGCAAGAAGACCAAGAAAGGTCGTCTGTACTATGGCTGCGAGGCAAATCCGGACTGTGATTTTATGTCCTGGCAGAAGCCTTCCACTGAAAAGTGTCCGAAGTGCGGTTCTTATATGGTAGAGAAGGGAAATAAGCTTCTCTGTGCAAATGAAACCTGCGGATACCGTATGGATAAACCGGCGGAAGAGCAGAAATAAATTTTTTCTTCTTGTTTTCGGAAAAACATGAAATCTTCAAAAAACTATTGTTATTGGACAAAAATTGTGCTAAAATTCAATTATTAGTAAAGCATATTTGTGGAACGTACATTAGAGATAAGGAGGGTTTCAGTCATGAGCGTTCAGTTGTTGGACAAAACAAGAAAAATCAACAAGCTATTGCATAACAACAATTCCCATAAAGTTGTTTTCAATGACATCTGCAAAGTGTTAAGTGAAATTTTGTTATCCAATATCCTTGTTATCAGCAAGAAGGGCAAAGTACTTGGTGTAAGTATCTGGCCTGGGGTGGATGAGATTGAGGAGCTGATCGAAGATCAGGTGGGCGGTTATGTAGATAAAATGTTGAATGAACGTCTGCTCAGTGTATTGTCTACAAAGGAAAATGTAAACCTGGCAACTCTTGGATTTGCAGAAGAGAATGTTAAAAAATACCAGGCGATCATTACACCTATCGACATTGCAGGTGAGAGACTGGGAACATTATTTATTTACAAATCAGACAGCCAGTATGATATCGATGACATTATCTTAAGTGAATATGGTACTACAGTTGTAGGCCTGGAGATGATGCGTTCTGTAAATGAAGAGAATGCAGAAGAGACACGTAAGGTACAGATCGTTAAATCTGCTATCAGCACACTTTCTTTCTCTGAACTGGAAGCCATCATCCATATTTTTGAAGAACTGGATGGAAATGAGGGCATCCTGGTTGCAAGCAAGATTGCTGACCGTGTAGGGATTACCCGCTCCGTTATTGTCAATGCACTGCGCAAATTTGAAAGCGCAGGTGTTATTGAGTCACGTTCTTCCGGTATGAAAGGTACCTATATCAAGGTTCTGAATGATGTGGTATTTGACGAATTAAAAGCCATAAAAGCCTCTAATTCCAACTTGAAATAACTGATTTCCTGCTTATATTGCAAAACTATGTTACAGTTCAGCCATGACATCTTCTTGTTT
>OJSE01003916.1_pt1 | contig 12527 bp, 8 predicted proteins | sample 1599351 | NCBI WGS metagenome assembly OJSE01 (sample SAMN04168656, study PRJEB22393) | human gut metagenome | biome: human gut microbiome; feature: stool | host: Homo sapiens | collected 2014-03-17 | reverse complement strand
GTATGCTAAGCAGTCAGGTGGTCGTGGTCAGTATGGTCACTGTAAAGTACGTTTCACTCCACTTGAAGCTAACGTTGATAAGTTTGATGTTGAGACAAAGAATACAGTATTAATTAATGAGCCTCCAGTTCTCTTCTGTGAGTCTTCAGTAGTTGGTGGTGCTATTCCTAAGGAATACATTCCTTCAGTTGCTGATGGTATCAGAGAAGCAGCTAACTCAGGTATCTTAGCTGGATTCCCAGTTCTCGGACTTAGAGCAGATATTTATGATGGATCTTACCATGAAGTCGATTCATCAGAAATGGCATTCCACATTGCTGGTTCTATGGCATTCAAGGATGCTATGGCTAAGGCAGCTCCAGCTCTTCTTGAGCCTATCATGAAGGTTGAAGTTACTATGCCAGAAGAATACATGGGTGATGTTATTGGTGATATCAACGCTCGTAGAGGACGTATTGAAGGTATGGAAGACATCAGTGGTGGTAAGATGATTAAAGCATTCGTTCCACTTTCAGAGATGTTCGGATATGCTACAGACCTTCGTTCTAAGACACAGGGTCGTGGTAACTACTCTATGTTCTTCGATAAGTATGAACAGGCTCCTAAGTCAGTTCAGGATAAGGTTATTGCTTCAAGAGCAAAATAATCTATCTTAGTATAATTAAACGATAATTTAATTACTGCGAAATATAGTATATTGTATTTCGCAGTAATAAATATATGATGTATTTATGTCTATATCTGGTTTAAGCTGGTTAGAATATGTAAATATATCACTTAATTCATATAAAAGTATTAGTTTATAATGCTTTTATATAAAATATGGTTGAAATATTCTTGAAAAAATAATATAATAGATTTCAGCTATGAGAAGTCTGCATTGCAGACGATTATTCTATTTAAATTAGGAGGATTTTAAACAATGGCAAAGGCTAAATTTGAAAGAACAAAACCACATTGCAACATTGGTACAATTGGACACGTAGATCACGGTAAGACAACTCTTACAGCTGCTATCACAAAGACTCTTCACGAGAGACTTGGTACAGGTGAAACTGTTGCATTCGAAAATATCGATAAGGCTCCAGAAGAAAGAGAAAGAGGTATCACAATTTCTTCAGCTCACGTTGAGTATGAAACAGAGAAGAGACATTACGCACACGTTGACTGTCCAGGCCATGCCGATTATGTAAAGAACATGATCACTGGTGCTGCTCAGATGGATGCTGCTATCCTCGTTGTTGCTGCTACTGATGGTGTTATGGCTCAGACAAGAGAGCATATCCTTCTTGCTCGTCAGGTTGGCGTTCCTTACGTAGTAGTATTCATGAACAAGTGTGATATGGTTGATGATCCAGAACTTCTTGAATTAGTTGATATGGAAATCAGAGAACTTCTTAACGAATATGATTTCCCAGGTGATGATACACCAATCATCCAGGGTTCAGCTCTTAAGGCTCTTGAAGATCCAAACAGCGAATGGGGTGATAAGATTCTTGAACTTATGCACACAATCGATGAGTATGTTCCAGATCCACAGAGAGATACAGATAAGCCATTCCTTATGCCTATCGAAGATATCTTCTCTATCACAGGTCGTGGTACAGTTGCTACTGGTAGAGTAGAAAGAGGTGTTCTTAAGGTTAACGAGGAAGTTGAAATCGTTGGTATCCACGAAGACATCCGTAAGGTTGTTGTAACTGGTATCGAAATGTTCAGAAAGCTCCTTGATGAAGCAGAACCAGGTGATAACATTGGTGCTCTTCTTAGAGGTGTTCAGAGAGATGAGATCCAGAGAGGACAGGTTCTTTGTAAGCCAGGTTCAATCACACCACACCACAAGTTTACAGCTCAGGTTTACGTATTAACAAAGGACGAAGGTGGACGTCATACTCCATTCTTCAACAACTACAGACCACAGTTCTACTTCAGAACAACTGATGTTACTGGTGTTTGTGAACTTCCAGCTGGTACAGAAATGTGCATGCCTGGTGATAACGTAGAAATGACAGTTGAACTTATCCATAACGTAGCTATGGAGCAGGGTCTTCGTTTCGCTATCCGTGAGGGTGGTAGAACAGTTGGTTCTGGTGCTGTTGCTACAATCATTGAATAATTGTTATTTAATACAGTAATTTTAAGGGTTTCCGAGATTCCTCGGAAGCCCTTTTTTTGTCCCATTGATTTAATTGGATATTCAGAATTAAATTACACCGTTTTTTCTTTAGTTAACCAGCTAGCTTCGTACATGGATGTACAAAGCAACGAAGCCGCGCCATGGACGGTGCGTCTGAGCGGTAGCGTCAGTTACCATAGTTTACATGGAAAGACTTAGAAATATCCAATCAAAGCTTCTGGCATTGAACATAGTGTGCCGGACTGCCTGTAGCTTATATTTGTCGTCCGTTCGTCACCAACTAATATTCACCAACAATATAGTATTAAAAGTTATTGTTTATCAATAGTTAGTCATTTTTATAACATAGTTGTTTGTTAATAGATTATTCTAACAGGCAATCGCACAGGTGCTATTGTTGATTTACGAGGAACAAGTTAGAAATAAATTATCATAATAAATAAGTGGAAGTAAAATAATTGAATATTTTTTCAAAGTTTATAAGACTATATAAATGATATAATGAGCGCAAAAGAAAAGGAAGCGGCTGCGAAGCAGACATTTACTTTTCTTGCGCCATTAACGAACGAACAGCCATGCAAAGCAGGGCGGGATAGCGCATAGCGCGGGTTCGTGAGTGTACGGGTTAAGAAAGAGTAAATTATGATATAATAAACAAAAATGAAGCAACTGTAAAATAGGATGGTAACAGAATGGTAGATAGAATACCAAATGAAATAATTGATTAAAGGAGTTAAAAGGTATGACTGCTAAAGAACTTATGAAACAATGTGAAGCTGAAGAGAAAGAATTGAAATTCAGGGAGTTTTCATCAGAAACAGCACTTGCTATAGGAATGGCGCTTATAGAAGAAGCGAAAAACCGTAACAATAAAATATGTATAGATATTGCAATAGCTGGAAGAAGATTGTTCCATTATTCCAGTGATGGTAATGCTGTAAGTAATGATATTATGATCGAGCGTAAGAAAAAGACGGCGATGCATACCGGACATAGTTCATTGTGGGCGCACTATATGCTTGAGGATTGTGGTATGAATATTAAAGAAAAGTGGGCATTAGAACCATCAGAGTATGCACAGGTGGGAGGTGCATTTCCAATAAGACTAGAGAATTGCCAGACAGTGATAGGTACAATAACATGCTCTGGTTTTAATCATGAACAGGATCATAGTATTATTATAGATGTTTGTAGAAAACTGAAAAAAGAAAAAGTTTTGTAAATTAATTGATATTATTTATTTTCAGGAGGTATGAAGCTTATATGGGTAAGTATCATTTTATAATAATAGGTTCAGGCTGGCGTTCGCTTTATTATGTCAGAATAGCAAAAGCAATGCCGGATATATTATGTCTAGATGCAATGTACTGCCGTACACAGGAAAAAGCAGATAAGATGGCAGAAGAATTCGGTATACACACTACAACCTCTATAGAAGAGTGCGTAGGTTATAAACCGGATTTTGCTGTTGTAGCAGTAAATAAAACAAGTATATGTGATGTATCAATAGAATGGATGGATAGAGGAATAACTGTTCTTTCTGAGACACCAGCAGCATTGGATATGGATTCGCTTAAAAAGTTATACAGATATCATATGTCAGATGATAAAACAGATAAGAAGCAGGTTGTTGCTGAACAATACAGGGAATATCCATATAATAAAGCACGGATTAAGCTTGTTAATAGTGGTGTACTTGGCGATATCAGTTGTCTGAATATATCCCTTGCACACGAATATCACGGTTTCAGTCTTATAAGAGCATATCTTGGTATAAAAGCTGATGAAAACTACACAGTGTCAGGTAAAATATATGAATTTCCGACAACTCAGACACTTACGAGATATGACAAATTTACAGATGGCAGAACAGCACCTAAAAAAAGATGTGTAGCAGCATTTGAGTTTGAGAGTGGAAAGGTTGCATGGTATGATTTTGACTCTGAGCAGTACCGCTCACCTATAAGAAAGAATATGATAAAGGTGCAGGGTGTCAGAGGAGAGCTTATTAATGATGAGATGTATTATCTTGATGATAAAAATGAAGGACAGTATCAAAAGATTGTGACAGATGTGAATGTAACACACACTAAAGAAACTAATCCTAACCTGTCTACCGTTCGTGAAATAGAGAAAATAATGTGCGGTGAAAATGTACTGTATGAACCGGAATTAGGGCTGCATGGCTTGTCAGAGGATGAAACAGCAATAGCGGCTCTTATGATAGGAACAGCAAAGTATAGCAGAGGTGAGGCAGAATCACCATATAGCATGGAAGATGCATTTGCAGATGCATATGCGGCAATATTGCTTGATGAAGCAGTAAGGACAGGTAATAAAATTAGTAGTTGTATTGAAAAATAATAGGTAATGAATAGGTATTTCATGCATCCCCTACAATAATAGTAGAATGCAAAATAAATATAGAAATTTAATTATAGAATAGAATGCAAAATAAATATAGAAATTTAATTATAGAATAGATTGCAAAATAAATAAGAAAGGAACCATGAATAATATGCAGAACAAAATATTAAGAGTAGCTCTTATAGGCGTTGGAAATATGGGAAAGAAATATGCACAGATGATTGTATCAGGTGAAGTTGCAAACATGAAGCTGACAGCAGTAGTTATACGAAGAGATGAACTTATGGAGTGGGGTGAAGCACTTGTAAATGTTGATGGTGGGCATGTAAGAATATTTAGAAGTGCAGATGATATGTTTAAAGCAGAAGATGTAGATACATTATTTGATGCAGTTATTATAGCAACTCCGCATAAAACACATGCTAAGCTTGCGGTACAGGCATTTTCACTGGGAAAGGATGTTTTGTGCGATAAACCGGCAGCATCAGATATAGGGGAAGCACTTACTATGAATGAGGCAGCTAAAAAGAGCGCAAGAATATATGGTATGGTATTTCATCAAAGATTATATCCTAAGTATATGAAGATTAAGAGTATGATTGATGCAGGTGAGCTGGGTAAGCTAAGAAGGGTGAATCTTATTAATTCAAGATATTTAAGAACATCATATTATCATCATTCTGGCGCCTGGAGAAGCAGCTTTGCTGGTGAAGGCGGCGGTGCACTTATTAACCAGGGACAGCATATACTTGATATGTTCCAGTATCTTTTTGGCATGCCGCAGAGAATGTTTGCACTTATACCTTTTGGCAAATATAATGATTTTGCAGTAGATGATGAAGATACTATTATTATGGATTATGATGATGGCATGACAGCTTCATTTGTACTGACAACGGGAGAAGCGTGTCATGAAGAAAGACTTGAAATAATAGGAACAAAAGCAAAGCTGCTGCTTGAAGATAATACGCTTACTATAACAAGACATCAGGATGTAGAAGAATATATAAAAACTGAAATGGTTAATTCAAGGGAAAATATGCAATATACTAAGGAAACAATTGAGTTCCCAAAGACACCAGAGCCATATGTAGAACTGCTTGAAAGATTTGCCAGAGCTTCATTAGAACATGATGATACATATCTTGTAGCGAAAGGCGAGGAGGGGCTTAATTCACTGATGTTGTGCGCAGGAGCTTATTATTCAGCATGTAATGGTATTCAGGTTAAGCTTCCGGTTGCCTCAGAGGATTATAGCAGACTTATGGAAGAATTGATTACGAAGGAAAAGAACATAAAAAAATAATGCAAGAAGAATAATACAAGAAGAATAATACAAGAAAAACAATAAAATAAAAATAACAAAATAAAAATATAGTATAAAATGCTGCCACATAAAATGGCAGCATTTTAATTAGTGATTAATATTCAGAACTGCACCATCTTCCAGAAGCGCCACAAGGAAGAACGAGTCCGTTGGATGATACAGGAAGTCCTACTTCGTTTGAGCTGCAGTAACCGTCAAAGTTTTTAAGCTCTGTGCTTAACATATATGTAAGAACCGCTGGCTGAAGCCCTGTTGTATATGAGTTAATGAGGAAGAATAATGGTTCCTCAGAAAGAAGCTGTGCACATAACTTTACAAGTGGATGTATGGCTTCTTCTATTTTCCATATTTCGCCTTTAGGTCCTCTTCCATATGAAGGAGGGTCCATAATGATGGCATCATAGTGATTGCCACGTCTTATTTCTCTCTCAACGAACTTAACACAATCATCAACTATCCAGCGGATAGGTTTGTCAATAAGACCGGAGGATGTGGCATTTTCCTTAGCCCATGCAATGATACCTTTAGATGCATCAACGTGTGTTACATGTGCCCCGGCTGCAGCGCATGCAAGAGTTGCACCACCGGTATATGCAAAAAGATTAAGAACCTTTATCTGTCTATTGGCATCCTTTTCCTTAGCTTTCTTTATTATGCCTGAAAACCAGTCCCAGTTAGCAGCCTGCTCTGGAAATATACCTGTATGCTTGAAGCTGAAAGGTTTTAAGTTAAAAGTAAGAGGCACATCAAGAGAAGGACTCTGATAGTTAATAGTCCAGCTCTGTGGAAGATCAAAGAACTCCCATTCACCGCCGCCTTTTGAGCTTCTGTGATAATGACCATTCATGTGTTTCCATCTTTTATCGTTTTTAGGGGTATCCCATATGACCTGTGGGTCTGGACGTACAAGGATATAATCTCCCCATCGTTCAAGTTTTTCACCACATGATGTATCTATAACTTCATAGTCTTTCCAGTTATCTGCAATAAACATATATTGTGTAATCCTTTCTTTGTTATATGTGATATGAGCATAAAAGTGGGATGATAATCCTACGATATGCTAATATTAGGTAGGGTGCTATGTGCCAGTGACACATGTTTAGCACGGACCGAAGCGTAGCGTAGACGTTGGAGTACGTAGCACAGAACAATCCATAGATATCAAAGTTGGTGGCTTTTGCCCCGACATCATACTTATATAAGTATATAACATTCCATATGATAAGGGCAAGGAAATGTTTTTGTTAGAGGTATGCAGGCATTTTTATGTACACCTTGTTATTTTCAGAGTCAGTTGCCAAAATGCTGTAAATAGTTCTTTATAGTGACATATTGTTAAGATAAATTTTATTGAAAAATCCATATTTTTACTGTAACATATAACAGATAAAAAATATAAATTGTGATATGGTATTAGTGTTAAAAGTAACTATTGATAATTACATTATGTATATAAGGAAAGGAAAATGCACATTTGAAAAATATATCTTTTAAAACAGCAAAGAACGATATTATAGCAGGTATTATTGTGGCACTTGTATCTATTCCTATATCTATGGGGTATGCACAGATAGCAGGATTGCCGGCGGCGTATGGGTTATATGGTTCATTACTTCCTGTACTGGTGTATGCATTTACAACAAGTTCACCACAGTTTGTGTTTGGTGTAGATGCCACTCCTGCAGTGCTGGTTGGAGGGACACTTGCAGCACTTGGAGTAACAACAGGTTCAGATGAAGCGATGCGGCTTGTACCAGCTATAACGTTTGTAGTTGCAGCATGGCTTTTAATATTCAGCCTTATAAAAGCTGGCAGAATAGTGAACTACATATCCACCCCGGTCATGGGCGGTTTCATAAGTGGGATAGGAATTACTATTATACTTATGCAGGTGCCTAAGCTGTTTGGAGGCACGGCAGGTACAGGTGAGCTTATAGAGCTTATTCTGCATATAACAGACCAGTTGAAATATTTTAATGTATTGTCGGCAGTTCTGGGATTCGGAACAGTTGTGATTATTCTTGTCTGTAAAAAATATATGCCGAAGTTTCCAATGTCGGTTGTACTTATGGTACTTGGAGCTATGGCAACAGCATTTTTACATATAGACAGGTTCGGTGTAAAACATCTTCCACATGTAGATGCGGGATTTCCGAAGCTTTCTATTCCGGATGTTACATTACTTCGCGATAATACATCAGAGATAGTTGTTCTAGGACTTACATGTGCACTTGTTATTATGGCACAGACTTTGCTGGCAACGAACAATTATGCGAACAGATATGGTTATAAGGTTGATAATAACAGAGAAGTTTTTGCATATTCTCTTGCAAATGTGGCATCGGCAGTATCAGGAAGCTGTCCACTGAATGGAAGTGTGTCAAGAACAGGCATTGCAGACCAGTTTGGATGTAAGACACAGCTTATGTCAGTGACAGCAGCAGTAACCATGCTTGTTGTTGTTTTGTTTGCAACACCGCTTCTTGAATATCTTCCTGTGCCAATACTTACTGGTATCGTTGTGGCAGCACTTATAGGTATAGTGGAGTACAAGCTGGCAGATAAGTTAAGAAAGGTTAACAGAGCTGAGTTTTTCATTTTTCTTGCTGCTATGTTCGGAGTGCTTTTATTCGGAACAATATATGGTGTAATAATAGGTGTTATTCTTTCGTTTATAGCAGTGGTTATAAGAGCGGTTGTTCCACCAAGATCACTTCTTGGATGTATACCAGGTCATGAAGGCTTCTATAATCTTAACCGTAACAGGAATGCGCTTGAGATACAACATGTTGTGATGTACAGATTCAGCGGCAATCTTTTCTTTGCAAATGTGTCTACATTTTTACAGGATATAGAAAATGCGATAAAAGATGATACAAAAGTTGTTATAGTTGATGCAAGTGGTATAGGAAGCATAGACATAACAGCAGCCGACAGACTTGTTTCGTTTAATAAGATTCTTAAAGATAAAGGCCTACGTTTTTATATAACAGAGCATGTTGGTAATGTTAACGATCAGCTAAGAAAGCTAGGTGCTGGATGTCTTGTGGAAGAGGGTGTCACACGAAGAACTATATCACTTGCGTTAAGAGATGCTGGCGTTGACAGACCTTATCCACTTGCAGGTACACTAGAACAGACAGCGGCACATAATGATTTTATAGAGGACAATGAAAGACTTGCAGAGATAGAGTGGGCATTTGGCGAGGATGCATCGGAATGGCTTGATAAGTTTGCAGTGCAGATGACAGATGATATCACACATATGGATGAAAATAATGAGCATATTCCGGATAATGTACTTGCAGAGGCTGAAAGTAAGAATACATGGGGACGTATTGGTCTGTTTGATGAGGATGAGCTTCTTGAGAGAGTTGAGATGCATTTATCAGAGCTTACACAAAACAATAGCAATGCAGAAGAGTTAGAAGAAAGAATCGAAGAGCGAAGATTAAGACTTGAGGCAAAGATTGCAAAGCTTAATCCGGATGCACTTGCACACCTAAGACAGCACAGAAGAGAGGTTATGCTGCATTTTAAGGAGAATAATCCTGAGGCATATAAGCATATGATGGAACGCAGAATGGAGCATATAAGTAAGCTTGAGAAGGAAAATCCGGAGCTGGCTGCCAAGATGAAGAAACTGTATAAGCTGGATGATATTGCAGGTGATTACAGTAGTGTTAAAGAAAGGTAATTGTTGTGAATATATTAAATGTAGAAAAAGTGAGTAAAACATTTGGCGAGAAGGTACTACTTGATAAGGTTACACTTGGAATAAACAAGGGTGATAAGGTGGGTGTCATAGGTGTCAATGGTACTGGAAAGTCAACATTGCTTAAGATAATAGCTGGTATTGAAGAGCCTGATGAAGGAAATGTTATAAAGGGAAGGAATGTTACAGTAACATACCTTGCACAGTCACCTGACCATGCGAAGGATGAGACGGTTCTTTCCTATGTGCTGAGAGGAAAAGCTAATGCCAGTGAGGCCAAGGCAAAGGAGATTCTTAACAAGCTTGGGATAGGAGCATTTGATGCTTCTATGGATATGCTTTCAGGAGGACAGAAGAAAAGAGTGGCGCTTGCAAAGGCATTGGTTGAACCTACAGAGGTGCTTATACTTGATGAGCCGACTAACCATCTTGATAATGATATGGTTGTGTGGCTTGAGCAGTATATAAAGGCTTTCAAGGGCGAACTTCTTATGGTAACGCATGACAGGTATTTCCTTGACAATGTAACTAACAAGATAGTTGAGATAGACCATGCGGCGCTTTATAGTTATGATTCCAACTATTCCGGCTTTCTTGAATTAAAGACTGAAAGAGAACAGATGGAAAGAGCTACAGAGGCTAAAAGACAGAACACATTAAGAAGAGAACTTGAGTGGATAAGAAGAGGATGCCAGGCACGTTCAACAAAACAGCAGGCAAGAATAGACCGTTTTGAGGATATGAAGGAAGCTTCCCGTGAGGCAAGGGCTAAATTTGACAAGAGCCTTATGGATATGAGCTCTGTAAGCAGAAGATTAGGCAAAAAGACGATAGAGCTTAACAACATAACCAAAGCATATGACGGTCATACTTATATCAATGATTTTTCATACATTTTTCTAAGAGATGACCGTATAGGTATAATAGGAAGCAATGGATGTGGTAAGTCAACACTTATGAAGATAATAACAGGACAGATACAGCCTGATAGTGGAAGTGTTGAGATAGGTGACACTGTACATATAGGTTATTTTATGCAGGAAAATGAACCGCTGGATGAGAATCAGACAGTGCTTGAGTTTGTAAGAAGCATAGGTGAGTATGTGCAGACAGTAGATGGAAAGGCAACAGCGAGCCAGATGTGTGAAAAGTTTCTCTTTTCACCAAAACAGCAGTGGACACCAATAAGAAAGCTGTCCGGAGGAGAAAAGAGAAGATTGTATCTTTTAAGTGTGCTTATGAGTGCGCCTAATGTACTTATACTTGATGAGCCTACCAATGATCTTGATATTGAAACGCTTGAAGTACTTGAGGATTATCTGGATGGATTTGCAGGGATTATCATAACAGTTTCACATGACAGATACTTTCTTGACAGAACGGTTGACAGAATATTTGCATTTGAGGCGGGAGGTCACCTTACCCAGTACGAAGGAGGCTATTCAGACTACAAAGAAAAATGCGTTTCTTCTATATATAATGTGTCAGGAAATGGAATATCGAAAGGTACAGCATTATCATGTAATGGTCTGGTATCAGGCAGCGATGTGGCAGCAGGAAGTAACGGTGATAAATCAGCAGATGGTACACAGAAGGTTACAGCGGGCAATAAGACACTTACAAGTAAGGAATATAATAAATCAAGAAGTGAGCGCCTTAAGTTTACTTACAAGGAACAGAAAGAATATGAGAGTATTGATGATGATATAGCTGCATTAGAAAGCGATATAGAAAGAATAGACAGTGAAATGGCTAAGTGTGCAACTGACTATGGTAAGTTAAATGACCTGTCTAAGGAAAAGGCTGAAAAAGAAAAACAGCTTGAGGAAAAGATGGACAGGTGGGTATATCTTAACGACCTTGCGGAAAGAATAGCAAACCAGTAAAGATGTGTGCAAACAAAGCAGAAATGTTTATAAATATTCATCAAATAATGCATATTTGTGGATAAACAATAACAAAAATGGATAATAATTAAACCAGAGAAATATTATAGAATTGTACTTAAAAAAATACAATAAAATAATATTTTTCTGGTTGATTTTATATTAAGTGTAGTGTATATTAATACTTGCTGTGACATTGATAGCGTAGAAGCGTGAGGTTGCTGCTCATAAGAGCAGGTTTTCCGTGGAGCGAATGTCAAGGCCGGTAAGAGACCGGCGAAGAATCTGGCGACAAGTCACTGTACCTAATATCATCTGCAAGATGCAGAAATGACACGTTGGTAATCGGGATAATCCAACAGGTGATTCTCGATACACGTGGGAGTGTGTACAGTCACCGCTTGTCGTACTTAAACAATAAAGTGCGAAGGAGGCGACTTTTTTTATGGCAAATCAGGTAATAAGAATTACACTGAAAGCTTATGATCATCAGTTAATCGATCAGTCAGCTAAGAAAATCATCGAAACTGCTAAGAAGACAGGAGCAAATGTGAGTGGTCCAGTACCTCTTCCAACAAAGAAGGAAGTAGTTACAATCCTTAGAGCTGTTCACAAGTATAAGGATTCAAGAGAACAGTTTGAACAGAGAACTCACAAGAGACTCATCGATGTATTATCACCATCACAGAAGACTGTAGATGCATTATCTAAGTTAGAGATGCCAGCTGGTGTATTCATCAACCTTAAGGTAATGAACTAATCATTACACAATTTTTCATTATTATTTAAGAGCAATAATCCTAAGGGTTTAATATAGAAGTAACGTACACAAAAGTGTAGCACAGTGGTGCAGGTTCCACTTATATTAGCTGTTCTAGGATGACAGGATGCGCTTATGACGTATAAAATATTATTACAATATAATATAGAAACTTCCGGACTAAAGTCGGAAGAAAATCCGCTAGGATTTTGCTTCCGGATGATTACGCCGGAAACGGCATAATCATCTTGTCCGCTGTAGATTAAACAGGAGGAATATCAATGAAGAAGGCAATTTTAGCTACAAAAGTCGGAATGACTCAAATCTTCAAC
>OJSE01003911.1_pt1 | contig 12550 bp, 9 predicted proteins | sample 1599351 | NCBI WGS metagenome assembly OJSE01 (sample SAMN04168656, study PRJEB22393) | human gut metagenome | biome: human gut microbiome; feature: stool | host: Homo sapiens | collected 2014-03-17 | reverse complement strand
GACCACCGAGATCTACACTCTTTCCCTACACGACGCTCTTCCGATCTCGTTTTCCACTACGTTGTATTTCTGGCAGAATGCTTCATAGTCTGCACTTGCCACTTTCACCGGCACATACTTCAGTCCTGTTACTTCATAGTCTTTCAGCTTTGTAATAGTTCCGTCTGTATCTGTGATTTCTCCTCTATTAAATTTGATCACATTCCCATTCGTCAGGGTAATTTCTTTTCCATCTGATGACCAGTGGGATACTTCATAAGTTTTTCCGTTCTCTGCTTCAATGATTGCTACACACTGGAAACTTCCTCTGTGCAGTCCATGGCTTGCTGTTGCTCTTGTTACGGCATCGAACGCTCCTTTGTCTGCTTCGTTTCTTGTATCCAGTTCACTGGAAGAGCTGGAATCTCCGGCTGCCTGTACCCCTTCTGCGGCCCAGTACTCTGCCCAGGTCATCGCCGCATAGACATATTTGTATTCTTCCTGTGCATTCTTTGTATACGTAAATTTCACTTCCGGATAACCGGTGGAAGTAACTGCGATTTCAAAAGTATCACCCTCAGCAAATGGTGTTGCATCTGTTTTCAGAGATCCGTCTTCGTTGATCACTTTCACAGCTCCACGTCCGCTTGCCGCATACGATTTTCCATTGACAGATACAGAGGTAATGTTTTTGATATAATCTGCAAATTCTTCGTCACTTGCGTCTGCATTTTTTGTTATAGCCGGATTCTCATTATCGTTATTGTAAGATGCTGGTGCGCTGTCAGCAGACAGGATAAAGGTTGTTGTCATCTCCGCATAATTGTTGTTTTTATCAGACACTGTCAGCGTATATTTTCCTTTTTTTGCATTTTTAAATACGATTTTTCCGTTTTCCACAGTGAAATCCAGTCCATCAATCTTGTATTTCGGCGAGAAATCTGTCGGAAGATTAGACACCGTAATTTCTGCCTCCCCTGCAGATACTTTCGCATCTGCTACCTTTACCGTCTGACCTGCTTTTTTCGGTACATACAGGTTATCTACCGGGATCTCATAAATTCCCTGAGAAGTATAATATGTCACCTTATTGATATGCTGACCCATCATATTTACATAATGTGCAGAAGATGTGGGACAATTGTGTACTGCTGTAGTAAATCCGGTACACCATGCAAGTTCTGTCACTCTCCAGATATTTTCCAGATGGCGCATACCATAATCGTTACCTTCTTTTGTACTTACAATGACACCGTAAATCTGTGTATCACTCTGGGAAATGGTGTTCTCCAGTCCGTCCAGATTCAGCTGATAATCACCATAAGAGGTTTGTGTAGTAAGTTCCGGTGTTACTCCGGATACTTTCTGTGCTGTTCCCTGTGTTTTTCCAAGAGAAAGACTTCCGTCCGCATTCAGGGTTACTTCTTTGTAATATTTCGGTGTTTCGCTTAGTGTATAGTAGGAATAGCTTGCACTCTCAAACAGAGCATCTTTTCCTGTGTATGTGGCTGTACTTGTCTGACCTCTGTTCGTAACCGTGATGTCTACAGAAGATTCGTCTGTTATTTGTTTATACTTACTCAGATCAACACCTTCGCCGACTTTTACAGGGAAAGTCACACCTGTGATCTCATCACCACTTGCATCTACATGATAAGAGCCACCGGCCAGACCAGCTGTACGAACTTTATTTTTCGTTGCTGATGTAAATGCATCTACTTTTACACTGTTATTTACATCTGCTGCATAGAACTGATCATACGGAATGTTCATCAGGACATACGTTCCGGTTGTAACGTCCGGTTTCTCCGGCTCTGATGGTTTTGCTTCCAAAGCTGCAACTGCTGCATCCAGTGCTGTCTGGGCCGCGTCCACTGCTTCCTGGGATTCTTTTGCTTCCAGAGCCGCTTTTGCTGCTGTCAGTTTTTCCTGCATGGCTTTCCAGGAATCTGCTGTGTAATCGGCTTCGGTTTTTCCTTCTGCTGTAACGATTGCAGCTTCCAGTGCGGTAGTATCAATTTTTACTGTTGTTGATTTTTCCGGCGCAGACTGAAGAGCTGTAAGAACTGCATTTTTTATTGCAGTTGAAGTACGAGTTGCATGACTTACCGTATCTACCTGGGCAATTTTATTTTGTATTGCGTCCTGATTTTCCAGTTTTGTCTTCATTCCGGCAACTTTAGCAGTTCCCGAATAAGCCTTATTAAAATAAGATTCATTCTCTTCATCATCTTCTTCTGAAGCATAGCCTTCCTGCGGTGTTACCTCGACTGTTTCAATCTTTCCATCTTTGACTGTTACTTTCGCAGAAACATTATAGCTGTTCCAGTAACTATCACTAACTGCCTGAGCCGTACCTTCATACGTTCCATCCGCTGCTACCTGGTCCCCGGTCACTGCAAATGCTGTTACCGGGCAAAGTTCCACTGCCATTGCTGCGGCTACCGCCATGGCCATTGCTTTGGTCCTGACTCTTTTGTTGTTCATAAACTCCTCCTTCTTTTACCATAAAATTTTATAGTAGCTTATTATGTAACTATTCAGTAGCCAATGGGGAGGTACTGAACAGTTACCTTATTATCAAGTTAGTCACTATTTCTACTATTAGTTGATAATATTTATCATTAGTTATGGCTAACCTATAATCAAAAAAAATAGACGTTATCTCTTTTCTCAGGAATGTACCTGACAGCTGCCTCTCTCTCATGGGCTTTTATCAAGAGAGAAGTACCTGTCAGATACATTCCTTTTCGTTTATTTGTAACTGTTCAGCACCTTCCCGGTAGCTACCGAATAGTTACATTTATTTGTTCTTTCTTTCCGCTCCCGCACCCTGGCTGACTGCCGGGAGGATTTTACGGCTTACCACGCCGATCAGAATACCTGTGACCGTTCCAGCGATCATCAGCACCGGAAGGTAATAGATCAGCTTCGTATTTTCCAACACACACATCGCCACTGCGATCTGTCCGATGTTATGGGACACACCTCCGGCAATGCTTATGCCGATCATGGAAAATCCTTTGATCCGCTTCAATAGCAGCATCACCAGAAAACTTAAAATGCCCCCTGCCAGACTGTACAGGATCGACATGCCGTTTCCGAACATAAATCCCACCAGAAGCACCCGGAGTATCACTACCAGCAGCACTTCCATCGGTGCCAGGATATACAGCCCGGTGACCGTCACCAGATTGGCAACTCCTAATTTAATTCCCGGTATTCCCAGGTTGATGGGAATCAGGCTTTCCACATAACTGAAGATCATCGCCAATGCCACAAGCATCGCACCGCTCGATACTCTCCGGCTGATGCTGGCCAGACTGCGTTCCCTGCATCCTTTTTTCTGCTGTTCCTGTTTTTTCATCTTCTCGTTTCCTTTCGGAGTATGTTGCTCGTAACTCTTCCACGACTTCACAGCCACCTTCTGAATCATTACGATTTCTCATTTTTCTTTCACTTCGCAATCGTATCCGGCACCAGCTCGTCACCTACCGTCTTACTGTCCGTATCATTCTGACGGATCACTTCCACCACCAGTTTATGGGGCAGACATACGATGGTCTGTTTCTGACCGCTGATCCCGCCCTGCTCCATGCAGTAGCCGTCCGGGCAGTCTGCTTCTTCCATATATGCCTGTCCGTCCTCGATGCGGATCACATTGTGAAATTCTCCTTCAGTAACTTCGATCGTCTGATCTTTCTCCAGCGGATAAGTTCCATAGATTTCCCCGTTCACGGTAATCTGTACCTGATCCCCCTTCGTCTCTCCGGTTACATGCATCACCAGAAGCATTACCAGAGCCACCAGCACGATCCCTCCTGCCAGCAGGATATCTCTTTTTTTCATATCTGCTCCTTATCTGTCATTTTTGAAAAGCGCAGATCTTACAGTCCCAGCCACAGACAGATCCCAAGCAGGATCAGTGCACGCAGAATCGTAAACCAGAACTCATTTCCTTTGAGCTTCCGGATTCCGCAGTGAATGTGCTTCTGTGGACAGATGTCTATGCATTTCTGACACTGGAAGCAATTCCCGCTGATCTCCCAGGAGCCATCTGTTGGAAGACCGATCTGAGACGGGCAGATCTTTGCACATGCTTTACATCCCTTTCTGCAGTTTTTTCTCGTCCTGTGAAGGGTGAAAAAAGGCAGCACCGGAAGCAGAGAAAATACTGCTCCCATGGGGCAGAAGAACCTGCAAAAGAATCTTTCCTGTACACACATGCCAGCCATCAGAAGAATCAGGACTACAAGACCGATCCCATATCCTCCCAGACGGAAGTTCCCTGCGTGGATCATGGAAAATACATCCCACGGGCTGGTTCCCTGTGCTTTTCCATATACTCCAGAATAACACAGAAGGACAATCAGCAACAGTACCAAATATTTCATATAACATAAAATCCCGACTGCCTTTTCCGGGATCTTCACCGGTTTCTTTTTCCGTTTTTTGCATACTTTTGTATACAGCGCATGCAGTGCGTCTCCAAACGCGCCAAACGCACAGACAAATCCACAGAAGAATCTGCCAAATACCATAGTGTAGAGACAAATCACCAGAAGCACCGTCACAAACGATGTCATGGCAACCTTCTCACCTGCTCCTATCTTGGTAAAAATGTATTTTACCCCCGCAAATGCTGCGGTATAGACAGATGGAATAAATATAAAATAAAGAAGCTGAATCAATGCCCGCAGCCAGGTATGTATTTTTTTTCTTTCTTTCGCTGTTAGATTATGTATATCCATAATTGCTGTCTTAATCCTCCTGGTTTGCTGCTTCTTCCAGTGCCTGTGCCACCGCTTCTTTGATACCGGTGGAACTGAAGGTTGCACCGCTGATGGTATCTACCTCTGCACTCTGTGCTTCAAGGATTGTCGGAATAATATCCTCTGCCATAGAAAGATAAGCGCCATCCTCTTTTTCCGCCGATGTGATATTAATCTCAGAAATCATTCCATTCTCAACAATCACTTCCACATCCACCGGTCCGCCAAATCCCTGTGCTTCTCCGGTATAGGTTCCGTCTTTATAAGCACCGTCTGTGATTGTGCCTTCCTTTGCTGCATTGGCTGACTGTTCCAGTTCCGCCTGCTGCTTTCTGATCTGTTCTTCTGCCTGTTCTCTTTTGTCGAGTACCGTGTTATATCCGTTCAGGCAGACAACGACAGCCACCACACTGATCGCTCTGGTCAAAAATTCTCCCATTGTCCGTTCTCTTTTCTTTCTTGTTTCATAGGTATTCCGTGCTTTCACAGTTACCTGCTGAATAGCTGCTTTGTTTCTTACTGCCGTTTCGCATTATTGAATGCCTGCTGACATGCATCGATAATTGCCTGGGATGTACAGGTCGCTCTGGATACTGTATCGATACCATCCAGATTACCTTTTTCCGTAATCTGTTTTACCACACCCGTCTTGCTTGATGTTCCGTTGACTGCTTTATTAATGTAGCTGTCGTTACCGGATCCTCCGTCTCCATACACATTATCAATTTTTATAATCTTATCATCTTGAATCGTCACCTGTGCAAACAGATTATATGCTTCAAAATCCATATCCGCATCCGGCAGACAAAGCACCGTCACCGGATATACACCATCTATGTAAGTACTTTCCGGTGGAAGATCCGGTTCCGGATCGTCATTTGTCCCATCCGAAATCTGCAGTTCCTGAACTGCCTGATTTAACTGTGCTGCCGCCTCATCAAGCTGTGCCTGCTCTGTCGCGTTCTTCAGTACCTTTCTGGCATCCTTCAGACGAACCTTTACAACTGCCCAGCTTGCAGAAGTATAGTCACTGCCATTCAGTTCGTTGACCGCATCGATTGCTTTTTCCACTTCTTCGGTATTCAGCTGTACTACATTGTTATCATCATCGGTGTCTGTCTCTCCGTTGGTGACACGTTTTGCTTCTTCCAGCGCATTCTTCACCGCCTGGATCAGTCCCTTGGAACTATAAGTAGCACCGGATACGGTATCTACCTCTGTACTCTGTTTTTTCATCATCTGTGTGATCACATCCATGGCACGGCCGAAGAACGCATCGTCATCCTCTTCTCCGATGACCAGAACTGCCTTCAGTGTCTTATCCTGGATCACGATGGCAACGGTAATATCGCCGTTATATCCTTCTGCGGTTCCGTAGTAGACGCCATCGTTATACGGGAGTGTTCCTGTAACCGCTGTTGTATTATTCTCTGTATTTTCTTGGTTTACCGTGTTTGTTCCGTTAGAACCGGAGTTGCCTCCGTTATCCGCTGCTGCAGTCTCTGTCGCTGCTGCCTGGCTCAGTGCATTCCGCACCGCCTTAATGATTCCGTTGGAACTGAAGGTTGCACCGGATACCGTATCAATACCATTAGTACTCTGTGCCCCCAGGATCCGATTGATCACCCCGGAAGCCTTCTGGATATATTCACTTCCATCATTGGTCTCCACGATCTGAATATTACTGATCTTTCCACCGTTGATCACAACTTCTACCTTCAGATTTCCGGCAAATCCTGTTCCGGTTCCATAATAGGTTCCATCTTTATAAGCTGCCGGTTCCTGTACGCTTCCTGCTGCCTCCGGTGTTGACTGGCTCTGACTTGCGGAAGTTCCCTCCTGTGAAGAACCCGTCGTACCACTGTCTTTTTCTCCGGTCAGTGCATTTTTCACCGCACTGATGATTCCTTTGGAACTATAGGTCGCACCGGATACCGTATCTACCTTTGTACTCTGCTTTTTAATAATCTGATCGATCAGACCTTTCGCCCGTCCGAAAAACGGTTCATCATCAGAAGCACTCAAAATCTCGATGGATGTGATCTGTTTGTCTTTGATCGTAACCGCTACCGTGATATTTCCCCGATATCCGGTTCCACTCCCCTGATACACACCATCTTCCAGATCAAAGGAACCCTTTGCCTGTTCCTCTTCTTCTGCCGCTTCATCCTCTTTTGTTTCTTCTTCCGTGCTGGTCTTTACCACCGGTACTTCATCCTCCTGCTCCTGTGTATCCTCCACAGACGCTTTCGTCTCGTAAACCGGTACTTTATATCCATATAAAGATCCTGCCACACATACTGCCACAACCGCAGCGGAAACAACCGGGGCAAAGGGTTTGCATTTTTCCAGCATTTCTCTGATGTCCATCTGCTTTCTCTCCTTTGTTTTCGAGTATTTTTATGTACTGACTTTGTAACTGTTCAGCGGCTTCCCGGTGGCGAGCCAAAATGCATCTAAACGTCTTCTGTGATCACATTTGTACTTGAATGTTTAAGGATTTTCGCATAGCTTTTATTTATGAATCACTGTCACATCCATATCCGTAGTCAGACTGTCGGCGATTCCTTCTGTCACATACAGCTTTCCATCTGCAGTTTCCATGATCGTCTCAAATTTCTCACTGTTTTCCTTCCAGAACTGTGCCGCTTTCTCTTCTCCCATGATAAATAAAGAAGTGGAAAGCCCATCTGCCAGAGTTCCGTCATCGCTGACGATCGTTACAGAGATCAGCCCATTGTCTGCCGGATATCCGGTAGCCGGATCAATAATATGATGGTAAGTCACACCGTCTTCCTCAAAATAACGTTCATAACCACCGGATGTGATCACCGCCTGATTTTCAATCTCCAGAATACCGAGATAATCTTCCGTATCATCCGGACTCTGGATCGCTACTTTCCATTTGCTGCCATCTGTTTTACATCCCAGTGCCTGTACGTTTCCACCAAGGTTTACCAGCCCGCTTGTCACACCGCAGTCCTGATAGATCTGCATGATCTGAGCAGAGGTATATCCCTTTGCGATCCCACCCAGATCGATCTCCATGCCATCCCGGTCAAAAGAGATTTTTCTTGTGTCTTTGTCGTAATTCACTTTGGACGCATCGGCAAGGATCAGCTTTTCTTTCAGTGTCGCATCATCCGGCACATGATACTCCTGTGTCGGAAATCCCCATGCCTGCATCACCGGGTAAATCGCAATATCAAAGGCTCCTTCTGTCTTGTCATACAACTCCAGCGCCCGTTCCACCAGATATCCGCCATCTTCAGAAAGTGTTGCCTCTCCTTTCTGATTCAGCTGATAGATCTCACTGTTCTCATCTCCGGTGGAAAGAAGGGCATCCAGAGCTTCCACTCTCTCTGCCGCCTTGTCAACTGCCTCCTGAGCATGCTCCCCATATGCAGTCAGTGTCATATAGGTATCCATGGCAAAGAGATCCCTGGACGCTTCTTCTGTTTTCTCGTTCGGATCTTTGCCGGATGCTTCCGTTTCTGTGTTTCCCGTCTCCTGCTCATCCTGCGCAGATTCTTCTGCAGTGATTTCCTGTTTCGTTATATTTTCTGTCTCATCTTTCGTTGTTTTCCCACATCCGCTGATGACAAATGCAGGAATCAGACAGACCAGCAATACTTTTTTTAATTTCATTTATTAACCTCTTATTAGTCATTTCTAACTTTCGATAGTATAAACTTTATTTCGTTTCATTGTCAATTCTTGATTTTCTTATTGTACTTATTTTCTCATTATTTTATAAAAATAAAGCATATTCTGCAACCGAAACAACACACATTCGTTGCTCCTGTTCATAATATAATTATCAGAAAACCTTCGAATCGGACTTCTTTATCTTACATCCATTCGAAGGTTATCTCAATTATTCTTCTTCATTTCTCTTTATTTTAACAGTTCCTCCGGAATCTTATGATCTTTATAATAATAATCCCGATCATGGTCGTTGATCTCACGCAGTACCCGGCACGGATTGCCAACTTTTTCCATGTTCGGCCGATAGTGTCCATATTGTTCATTTCGTCACTTTCTACAATCCTTTCGCACTTTACCAGTATAATACGCCAGAATATCAGCTCCTTTTTCTTTATTTTTCCCTTTGTTCATTGCATATTTCCTAAATTTTAAACATGTTTTTTCTATTATTCTATGCATTATTACTTTTATCTGTCATAATGATATATAGCATAAATTTGATTTTACTGTAACTATTCAGCAGCCACTGTGAAGGTACTGAACAGTTACATTTTACTTACTTTACTTACATTGGGAGGGCTTGCAGAAATGAATAAAAAAAACGTTGTACATATACCGGCTACACATCCGGCTCAGTCCGTTTCTTCTTCCGCACGGCGGAATACTGAAGTCTCCGCCCAGATCACACTATCGGATTCTATTTTAACCGGAGCGGTTGTAGAATATCGAAAGGCAGGGTATCGTTTTATTCGGCACATGCATACAAGTATCGAGATCTATCGGATACTTTCCGGGGAATGCTATATGGATATCCAATCGGAGACCATTCATTGCACCGAAGGTGATTTTATTATGATCCTTCCGGATGTTGTACACTCTTTCTATCTGAATGATACTTCAGACTGCGAATTCCAGCATATTCATTATGACCCTGATATGTTTTCCACTGTTGTGCTTGAAGATGATGGGATTGTCCCGATTACCTTGCTTCATGCTATCCTGTTTTCTTCGCATTTTTATTACAGGCTCAGATCGGATACTGTGATAGATGGTCATATTCAGAAGCTTATTGACCTGAATGCTTCTTGTGAAAGTCTGTTTACAGCTGCCAATCTTAATGTTTCCATGATGAATCTGATGCTTTATATTCTGGATCATACGAATCCGGTGCACGAATACACAGACCCACAGCTGAAAAATAGTTATGTAGCCTATGCACTGAATTATATTCACGAACATTTTAACACCAAAATCCTGCAGGAAGATATTGCCCGGCAATTACAGATCTCAGTCCGCTATCTGAGTAAGCTGTTCAAGAGCTATATGGGAGTTACACTATCAAACTATATTAATATCTACCGCATCAACCGATCCATCCGACTAATGCAGACTACTGATCTGACACTGACGGAGATTGCTCTGCAAGTCGGATTTACAGACTCCCAGCACTACTCGAAGGTGTTTATGAGTATCATCAATGAGACACCCTCCCAGTACAGGAAGGCCATCTAAAAAATAACGCCACCGGATATCCGGTGGCGTTATTTTTACGCTTTGCTGCCAGTATGTTCTATTTCTAACATACAGGTATTCTTTTTCTGCAGACTCTCTTCCAGATCATACCCCATCTGTTCGCTTCTCCAGTTTATGGATTCTTTACACAAACAGAAAGCCCCAAAAGCACAAGCCAAAAATATCATGGTTATTAAAATAATTATCAATGCAAACATGTTTACTCCATCTATTTTCTATTTGCCAAATAATCCAAAACCGTTCGGATGCAAATCTGAGTTCTGCATCCGAAACGATCGGTTAATGCCTGCTTAATCCTCTCTTTTACGTTTTACAATAACAGTTCCTGCAACCGCAGATGCTGCCAGGGTAAATAACCAGGCTGCTGTATTGGCTGTATCGCCTGTTTTTGCGACTCTGGTTGTAGATGTGCTTCCTGTGGTTGCTCCACCTGCATTTGTTCTTCCTGTGTTGGTATTGCCGGAAGGTGCTGCAGGTTTTGCGCCTGACTGTGGTGTAGTACTCGGGGTTGGTGTTGTAGTTGGGGTTGGTGTTGCAGGTCCCGGAGTAGGAGTCGGATCCTTCTTGGGATCTTCCTTCTTTCCATCATCCTGTTTTCCGTCGTCTTTTTTGCCGTCATCCCTCTTGTCATCGTCTTTTGCTTTCAGTTCATCGAAAGCTTTTTTGATTTCGGCATTTGCTTTTTCTACCTCTTCCTGAGTTACATTGTCACCATTCAGTACTTCCTGATACTTCTTGTAGATTTCCTCCAGATTTTTCAGAGATTCCTCTGTATAGTTTCCTTTGTTTTCCAGAACTTTGTCTACATCTTTTGCGGTTTCCTGCAGTTTTTCTTTATCTGCCTTTGTTATAAATGTATCTTCTACTTCTTCTGTTCTGTCAGATTCTATTCCATCTACATCTACTACTGTTACGGCTACATTGTATCTGGTTCCTACCTTAAGGCCAGTCAACTTGTACTCTGTTCCTTCTATAGGCAATTCATTCTGTTTTTTATCATCCAGATATACATTGTATCCAGGTGCCATCGCTCTTTCTGCAGCCGGTTCCCAGGTAACGATTGCTGTGGTATGAGTAATTTCAGATACTTTTACATTAGTAGGAGCGGATGGTTTTTCCGGGGCAGGTTCCTCGTTTTTAAGTGTTGTAAATGTGAAGGCTGCAGATCTTCCTGATTCATTTCCAGCTGCATCCACTGCACTTACGGTTACTGTGTATTCTGTCTCCGGAGTAAGGCCTGTCAGTTCAAGTTCCAAACCTTCCACCAGCTTGTCCGTATTTACTTTTGTTTCATCTACATATACATTATATCCGGCTACTCCTACATTATCTGTAGCTGCTGTCCAGGTAATCTTTGCTCCTGTCTGTGTCACGTCTGATGCTGTTACACCTGCCGGTACAGATGGTGCTTCGGTATCCTGTGTTTTTGGTGTTGTAAATGTAGCTGCTTCAGATCTCCCCGATTCATTTTCTGCTGCATCCACCGCAGTTACTTTTACTGAATAATTTGTCTCTTCTGTAAGAGCAGTTAAATCATATTCGGTAGTTGTTATAAGTGTTTCATTTACTTTTGCTTCATTTAAGTATACGTTATATCCAACTACTCCTACATTGTCTGTTGCTTCGCTCCAGGTAACTTTTGCTGTTGTTGTTGTAACATCTGTTACTACTACATTTGTCGGTGCTGATGGTGCTTCTGTATCTGCCGCATTTTTTGTTGTAAATGTATATACAGCTCCTTCTGAAACATTACCGGCTGCATCAACTGCTTTTACAGTTACTTTATATTCTGTTCCTGCTGTAAGACTTTCCAGTGCATATTCTGTTCCTGTTACAAGTGTCTCGCCGTTTACAGGAGTTTCAGAATCATTTACGTATACATTGTATCCTGCCACGCCTACATTATCTGTAGATGCTGTCCAGGTAACTTTTGCTGTTGTTGTTGTAATATCTGTTGCTGTTACCTCTGTTGGTGCTGTCGGTGCTTCTGTATCTGCTGCAGCTTTATCTACGTAAGTAATAATCGGTGTAATATGAGCAGATGGTTTGGTTGGGTTTTCGTTACATTTTGCTACTACACGGATGATGTCACCCTGAGTTACTTCAAGCTCTACCGGTTTTTCCCACTCTCCCACTTTCTCTTTACTATTTACAAGCGTTACACTCTTCTTCTCTGTGCCATTCACAAAGAGACCTAAGGTAACAGTTCCTCTTGTATTTCCAGGTTGACGAAGATATGGCTCGTCATCTTTTACATTGAACGTAACGGTTCCGCTCTTCGGTACTCGATATGCCATTGCAGTAGAGATATCTGTGCTTGGCGGTGCAGAAAGTAAACCGTGAACAGATGGATTTGTTGTTGTAATTGTTCCCTGTGGTGCATCAATACCAGGACCATAATATGTATGAGTAGCCCAGTTTGGCCATCCATCTTTATCGACTGCTGTCATATTCGCCCAGTCACCGGATCCGTCCTTTATCTGGCCGAACCAGACATTTCCCTGCTGTCCATTTATATAATCTAAAGTCCAGTTATATGTATTTTTCTGAGCGATTAT
>OJSE01003899.1_pt1 | contig 12580 bp, 9 predicted proteins | sample 1599351 | NCBI WGS metagenome assembly OJSE01 (sample SAMN04168656, study PRJEB22393) | human gut metagenome | biome: human gut microbiome; feature: stool | host: Homo sapiens | collected 2014-03-17 | reverse complement strand
CCCGACTTTATCAAAACGCTGACCGGCGGCATTGCGATTCCCAACTATGTGTGGATCGCCTTGGTGTGTACTGTGATTATGTGGTTTATTTGGAATAAGACCACCTTCGGCAAGAACATGTTCGCCCTGGGCGCCAACGAGGAGGCCGCCCGCGTCTCCGGCGTCAACGTGTTTGCCACCACCATCATGGTCTTTGCCCTGGCCGGCGCCATGTACGGCTGGACCGGCTTTGTGGAGGGCGCCCGCGTGGGCTCCAACACCGCCAACACCGGCCTGAACTACGAGCTGGACGGCATCGCCGCCTGCGTCATCGGCGGCGTCTCCTTCGTGGGCGGCATCGGTAAGATCAGCGGCATCGTGGACGCCCGCACCGCAACGAAGGAAGAGATCGGTCTTCTTATGACCAAGGTCTGACGGGAGGGAATCAACATGAACGAGAAATCCGCACGCAAGCTCCAGCTCTCCCGCCGGATCGACGGGATGCATCCCGCTGCGGCGTGGTCCATCCGCGTCGCGTCCATCGTGTTCGCCCTGATCGTCGGCGGCCTGCTGCTGCTCGCCCTCGGCTATTCCCCGCTGAAGGCCTATGCCACGATCATCGACGGCTCGCTCGGGTCGAAGACGTTCGTCCGCCAAACCATCAAGATCGCCATTCCCCTGCTCGGCTGCGCGCTGGCCATCGCCCCGTGCTTCAAGATGCACTTCTGGAACATCGGCGCAGAGGGCCAGATCACCGCAGGCGCCATCGGCGCGACGTTCTTTGCGCTGAAGTTCGGCAAGACGATGCCGCAGCTTCCGCTGCTGCTCATCATGGCCGTAGCCGCGATCCTGTGCGGCGGCCTGTGGGCCCTCATCCCCGCCTTCTTCAAGGCGAAGTGGAACACGAACGAAACGCTGTTCACCCTGATGATGAACTACATCATCATCGGTGTCGTCAAGTGGCTGCAGGGCGGCCCGTGGGAGGCTCCTCCCTCCGGCAGCCAGATGATCGCGCAGTTCGCGGGCAACGCCAAGCTGCCGTCCGTGCTCGGCGTGCACTGCGGCTGGATCATTGTGCTCGTGCTGACGGTCCTGATGTTCATCTACATGCGCTACACAAAGCACGGCTACGAGATCGCCGTCATCGGCGACTCCAGCAACACCGCGCGCTATGCCGGTATGAACGTCGGCCGCATCATGATGCGCACGATGTTCCTGTCCGGCTCCATCTCCGGCCTTGTCGGCTTCATCATTGTCTCCGGTGCAAACCACACGCTTTATGACGGCGTGGCAGGCGGCGTCGGCTTCACCGCCATCTCCGTGGCATGGCTGGCTCAGCTCAATCCGTTCGCGATGATCATCATCGCCTCGATGCTCGCCGTGCTGACGAAGGGCTCCCAGACGCTCAACACCCGCATGCAGGTGCCCTCTACCATCGCGGACATCCTGACCGGCTTCATTCTGCTGTGCATGCTGGGCTGCGAGTTCTTCATCAACTACAAGATTTCCGTCCGTCGGGAAAAGGAGGACTGAGGTATGGGCGCTGTTCTGACATTTCTTTCCACGCTGTTCGTTTTCTCGGTCGTCAACGGCACGCCGCTGCTCTACGGCACGCTCGGTGAGATCCTGACCGAAAAATCCGGCAATATGAACCTCGGCGTCGAGGGCATCCTGTTCATGGGCGGCGCGGCCGGCCTCGGCGGCGCGTTCTACTATGAAAAGCTCGCAGGCGCGAATGCCTCGCCGTTCGTGGCGCTGCTGCTGGCCGTGTTCTTCGCCTTCCTGGCGGGCGCGCTGGCCTCGCTGCTGTTCAGCTTCATCACCATCACCCTGCGTGCCAACCAGAACGTCACCGGCCTTGCCCTGACGATCTTCGGCACCGGCGCAGGTCAGTTCCTCGGCGAATACATGCGCGTGCAGGAGGGTTCCTACGTCTCCCTGAGCAACAATCTCAAGGCGATCTTTGTAAACTCCCCCTTCCCCGCCTTCCTGCGCAACATTCCCGTGCTCGGCCCGCTGCTGTTCCAGCACAACATCCTGACGTATTTTGCCCTTGCGCTCGCCGTCTTCCTCGCGTGGTTCCTGAACAAGACCCGCAAGGGCCTGTACCTGCGCGCCGTCGGCGAATCCCCCGCAACGGCGGACGCTGCCGGTATCAACGTCACCCGCTACAAATATCTGGCCACCGTGCTGGGCGGCGGCATCTCCGCCATCGGCGGCGTTGCCTACATCACCGGCATCGCAGGCTGCGTGTGGAACCATGAGGGTCTGTCCGGCGTCGGCTGGCTGGCTGTCGCGCTCGTCATCTTCTGCCTTTGGAAGCCATCCGCAGCCATCTGGGGCAGCATTCTGTTCGGCTGCCTGCAGAACCTGTACCTGCGCCTGAGCATTCCGTTCATTCCCTCGCAGATCTACAAGATCCTGCCGTACATCGTCACAGTGCTCGTGCTCATCTTCAGCAGTCTGCGCAACAACCGCGAAAAGCAGCCGCCCGCCGCGCTGGGCGTCCCCTACTTCCGTGAAGAGCGCTGAGTCTCCCAAAAACAACCTGCGCCGCATCCCAGAGCCGGGATGCGGCGCGATTTTTCGTTTTTCAGGCAACAGCGGCTGCCCGGTATACATTATAATTGTATCAGCCCGCAGGGGCAAAATCGGCAGGGCGCTCGGTGCGCAGACCGAAGTGCCAGGCGATCGCGTCGGCAATGCGCTCGCAGGCGTGGCCGTCGCCATAGGGGTTCACGGCATGCGCCATGCGATGGTAGGCAGCAGGATCGTCGAGCAGCGTGCAGGCCTCACGGAGCACATCGTCGTGCGCAACGCCCGCCAGGCGGACCGTTCCGGCCGCAACGGCCTCGGGCCGCTCCGTCTCGCGGCGGAGCACCAGCACCGGTTTGCCGAGGGCAGGCGCTTCCTCCTGCAGGCCGCCGGAGTCCGTCATAACGAAGCAGCAGCGCGCCATGAGATTATGCATCTCCTCCACGTCGACCGGGTCGATGAGGTGCACATGCGGTACACCACCCAGCTCCTCCTGCGCGCAGGCGCGCACGGCCGGGCTGAGGTGGACGGGATAGACGATCTCGACGTCCTCATACCGCTCCGCAACGTCTCGCACGGCCCGCAGGATGTCATGCATGGGCTGGCCATAGTTCTCGCGGCGGTGGCATGTCAGAACGATAACGCGGCGGTTCTCGAAATCCAGCTCGTTGAGCTCCGCCGTGGCAAAGCGGTAATCCGGGCGCACCGTCGTGCGCATGGCGTCGATGACGGTGTTGCCCGTGCGGAAGATCTCACCCTGTACGGACTCACGGCGCAGATTTTCGACATTGGCCGACGTCGGCGCGAAGTGCATCGCCGCAATATCGCTGACGAGCGTGCGGTTCATCTCCTCCGGGAAGGGGGAATACCTGTCATAGGTCCGCAGGCCCGCCTCGACATGGCCGACCGGGACCTTTTGATAAAAGGCCGCCAGCGCCCCGGCAAACGTCGTGGACGTGTCGCCGTGCACCAGAACGAGGTCCGGCTGCGCCTCCTGCAGGGCCTGCTCCATGCCGAGCAGGGCGCGCGTCGTGATGGACGACAGCGACTGCTGCTTCTGCATGATGTTCAGGTCATACTGCGCCGTCAGGCGGAAGATCTGCATGACGGAGTCCAGCATCTCGCGGTGCTGGCCCGTAAGGCAGCAGATACTCTCAAATTCCGGCCGCTGCGCCAGCGTCTGCACCAGCGGGGCCATTTTGATCGCCTCCGGCCGCGTGCCGAAGACGGACATCACCTTAATTTTCTTCATGCGATTTCTCCTCCGGCTTTTCCGTGGTCTCGTCCTGCTTGTCCGGGTGGCGATGGAAAATAACCAGCACACCGATCGCGCCCACCACGATCACGGCGCCGATGAAGATCAGGGCCTTCATCTCGCCGTCATTCGTCAGCACGACGGCCGCCATGCCGAGAATGGCCGAGAGCATATAGGCGATGGCGACGGCCTGCTTCTGGCTGAAGCCCATGTCGATCAGGCGATGGTGCACATGGCCGCGGTCGGCATGCATCGGGCTCTGACCCTTGGAGACGCGGCGGATGACCGCGAAGCAGATGTCAAAGATCGGCAGGCCCAGTACAAGGAATGGCACGGCAAACGAGATGATCGCATACATCTTGAACAGGCCGTAGATGGAGATGGACGAGAGCATAAAGCCGAGGAATGTCGAGCCGGTGTCGCCCATGAAGATCTTTGCCGGGTTGAAATTATACGGGATGAAGCCCGCGCACGCGCCGACGATGGCCGCTAGCAGGATGGCGGAGTTGTAATCCGGCACGAGCAGCGCCACGACGAGCATGGAGCCGGCCGAGATCGCAGACACGCCGGCAGCAAGGCCGTCGAGACCGTCGATGAAGTTCACGGCGTTCGTGATGGCCACGATCCAGATCACGCTGACGGGATAGGAAAGCCACGTTGCCAGACGGAAGCCCATAAAATGCTCGATCCGGCAGCCGTGCAGCACGGCGATAACGGCCGCAACAATCTGCACGGCAAATTTCGGCAGGGCATTGAGCGTCAGGATATCGTCCAGAATGCCGAGCACGACGATGATCGTCGCGCCGAGCAAGATGCCGCGCAGCTCACGGTCGATCCCGGCAAAGCACAGCACCGCGATAAGGAACGCGAAGAAGATGGCGAGGCCGCCCATGCGCGGGATGGGGATCTTGTGCATGCGGCGCTCGTCCTTCGGCACATCCATCGCGCCGACGCGCTGCGCCAGCCGCTTGACGAGCGGCGTGACCGCAAAGGCCAGCGCCGCCGCCACGATGAGCGACAGCAGGACCTTGACAATGAAATTCGGATCCATAATCATGTTCTGCTCCCCGGTCAGCGCGCCATGAAGCCGACCTTCTTATAAACCTTGCGCAGCGTTTTTTCCGCAACATAGGCCGCCTTCTGCGCGCCGCTCTCGCAGACGCTCTGCAGATAGGCCTTGTCGGCCAGCAGGCGCTGGCTCTCCTCGCGGATGGGCCGCAGCAGCTCCACGACGGCCTCGCCGACCGTCTTCTTGAAGTCGCCGTAGCCGCGCCCTGCAAATTCTGTCTCGATCTCGGCGAACGTCCGCCCGGTCGCAGCGGAGTAGATGGTCATCAGGTTCGAAACGCCCTTCTTGTGCTCAGGGTCATAGCGCACCTCGGAGTCGCAGTCCGTGATGGCGCGCTTGAACAGGCGCATGATATCCTCCGGCTTATCCATCAGGCAGACGCGGCCGGGATCGTCGTTCTCGGACTTCGACATTTTGGCCTCGGGGTTGGCAAGGCTCATGATGCGCGCGCCGACCTTGGGGATATACGGCTCCGGCAGCTTGAACACATCGCCGTAGATGCCGTTGAACCGCTTGGCGATGTTGCGCGTCAGCTCGACGTGCTGCTTCTGGTCCTCGCCCACCGGAACAAGATCCGCCTGATACAGCAGGATATCCGCCGCCATCAGCGCGGGATAGGTAAACAGGCCGCCGTTGATATTGTCGGCATTTTTCGCGCTTTTATCCTTGAACTGCGTCATGCGGCTCAGCTCGCCGAACATGGAATAGCAGTTGAGCACCCAGCCGAGCTCCGCGTGCTGATGCACATGGCTCTGGATGAACAGCACGTTCTTCTCCGGGTCCAGACCGCAGGCGATATACTGCGCCAGCTGCTCCATCGTGCGGCGGCGCAGGTCGGCCGGGTTCTGCCGGACAGTAATGGCGTGAAGGTCCGCCATAAAGTAATAGCAATCGAATTCCTCTGCACGGTCGCGCCAGTTCCGGATCGCGCCGAGGTAGGAGCCGAGCGTCAGGTCGCCCGACGGCTTGATGCCGGAGAGCATACGCTTGTGCGGCGCAGTTCTTTCCGTAGTCTGTTCTGTCATAAGATCACGCCTCTTTCTCAGAAAACAGAGTTGTGCCCAGGGCACTTGATTCTATATATTCTAGCATAATTCCCGCCGATACGCAAGGCCCATGTCGTATCCTTGCGGTCCGCGTCTTTTTTTCGAAAAAAAGAAAAAAGCGCTTGACAAAAGGGCAGCCTTCTGGTATACTATGCCTTGCTGACGGACGATTAGCTCAGCTGGCTAGAGCATCCGCTTGACGTGCGGAAGGTCATAGGTTCGAGTCCTATATCGTCCACCATGGAAAAGCCCTCTTTTGTCAACTTGACAAAAGAGGGCTTTTCCATGATATCCGTTCCTGTCCGAACGGGTGATATATCTTCGATATGATATCGCACTTTCGTGCGATGATATATGCCTGCGGCATATGAGGGAACGGATATTATATCATGCTTGCACAGCAAGCATATCATACGGCTTGCCGTATATCGTATCGCGATAGCGATATATCACTGGGAATCGCAGCGTCTTATGATATAATATGTTAGAAAAAGGTGCTTTTATGTCTGGAAACAAATTGCTCGACTTATCTTTTGAATTTGCGGTGGCAATTGTTCATCTTGTTGATAGCGTAACGGCACCTAAAAGCTCATATATGATCAATCAGCTTGCAAGAGCAGGTACTTCTGTAGGCGCGAATATACACGAAGCGCAGTATGCGCAGAGCAAGAAAGATTTTGTTGCAAAGTTGGAAATTGCATTGAAAGAGTCCAACGAAACAAGTTATTGGCTGAAGCTAATGTACGAAACCAAAAGAATTGATCTTACTACCTATCGATATACCGAGAAACTATGTGGTAATATTCGCAGATTGCTGATCGCTTCCTGCAAAACGGCAAAGGGAAACTTACAATAAAGCGCGTGATAGGAATCGGGATTTTTTCTATCCCCACAAATCAGCCGGGCGGCGGACTTTTTCGGTCCGCCGCCCGGCGTTTTTCTGCTTATGCCGCGCCGAGGTAGCGCATCAGGATGACGGCGACCTGCGCGCGCGTGGCGTTCTGCTGCGGCGCAAGGTAGTCCACCCCGCCCTCGCGCGTTCCGGCGATCAGTCCCGCCGCGTTGGCCCACGACAGGGCGTCATAGGCCCAGCCGCTGACGGCTCCGCCGTCCGGGAAGCTGCCGAGGTCCGCGCGCCCGCCGGTCGGAACGCCGCGCAGGCCTGCATAGCGATACAGGATCGTGGCGATCTGCTCACGCGTGACATTGCCGTCCGGCTCGAATTTCCCGCCGCCGACGCCGTTGACGACGCCGTTTTCGGCCGCCCACGCGACGGCCTCCGTATACCACTGGCCGCGCGGCACATCCGTAAAACTACTGCCGCCCGCCGCGCCGGGCTTACCGTCCATGCGCCAGAGCACCGTAACGAGCATGGCGCGCGTCATCGGCGCATCCGGGCTGAACATATCGGCCGCCGTGCCCTGGAACAGGCCGTGCTGATAGGCGAATTTCACACCGGAATAGAACCAGTCGCTCGCGCGGACGTCGCGGAACGGGTCGTTCCACGGCCGTTCCGTTCCGGACCAGCGCGGGTCCTTCGCGCCGCACACCTTGCACGCGCCGTTGCGGTACTGATGTCCCGCAGCCGGGATGACCTCGCCGTGCGTGATCTCCGTGCCGCAGGCCTTACAGACCGTGTCGCCGGTGTAACCCGCCTCCGTGCAGGTGGCCGCGCGGGCATCGCGCAGCTCCGTCTCCAGATGGGCGCAGCGCGCAGAGGCGGAAAGCTCCGGATAGGCTCCGTTTTCCAGCATGAAGCAGCCGTTTTTGTCCAGCTGCCGCAGGAAGGACAGCGCAGCGAATTCTGCCGCCGTGCGCGCCGCCGTGCCGGATGCCTCCGCCTTGCCGCCGACGGCGGTACCGCAGGAATCCGCGCGGTAATAGAGATTTTCGCGCACGTTTGTCGAACGGCTGCTGTCCCGGCCGATCAGGCCGCCCACCGTTCCGGCCGCCGCGCTGACCGCGCCGTAGCTGAAGCAGTTTTCTGCGCGGTAATCGTTTCCGTAGCCGATCAGGCCGCCCGTGCCGGAGGAGGCATAGGTATGGGCATTGCGCACCTCGCCGGCGCTGTAGCAGTCGGTGAGTGACGACGCGCCCTCCGTCATGCACGCACCGGCCACGCCGCCCAGATACCACCCGCTGCCGGTGACGGCTCCGTAATTCGCGCAGCGGAGCAGGCTGCCGCCGATGCGTCCGGCCACGCCGCCGATGCCCGTGGCCGCACCGTTTCCGGTCACGGCGCCGCGGTTCACGCAGCCGGTCAGTGTGCTTTCCTTGTCGTTGACCACACCGGCGAGGCCGCCGACGCCGTCCGTGCCCGTGACGGCCCCGAGGTTGGTGCAGCCCGTCAGGCTGCTTGCCCCGTCGAGGAGTGCGGCGATGCCGCCCGCCTTTTCGCCGGTCGAAGTCACGGCCGCTTCATTCACGCAGCCAAGGAACTGCGTGTTCTTCGCCTGCGCCGCGATCCCGGCCGCGCTGCCGTTGGCTCTTGCCGTTCCGGTTACGCGGATGTTTTTGAGCACCGCGCCGTCCGCCGCAAGGAACAGGGCAGCGCCGCTGCCGGTCGACTCCGCTGTCATCTCCGTGATGCGGTAGCCGTTGCCGTCAAACGTGCCCGCAAACGGGGCCTGCGTGCTGCCGATGCCGTCGAACCAGCGGACACCGCGGTTGAAGGTCTTGTCATCGTTTGCCAGCGAGATATCCGCGCCGAGCAGGACGGTCTTGCCCGCAAAGGAATTGCCCTGCTTGACCAGCTGGGCCAGGCCCGCCAGCTGCCGCGCGGACGTCAGGGTGAAGCGGTCGGCAGACGGCGTATACCAATCCGTCTCGGCCAGCTGCGTCCAGACCTTGTGCGTTGTGTAGGCCGTGGCGCGCAGGCGCAGTGAGGCGCTCGTGATCCGGCTCGTGACGGTGAATTTCCCGGTGTCCGTGCTTTTCTCCGTCTGGGCCGCATCCTGGAAGGTGAAATAGTAACGGAATTTCCCGTTGTAGACATAGCTCAGATCCTCCGGCTCTGCGCCTTCCGCCAGCGTGGCCGTAGCCGTCAGCATGTCGCCCTCATAGAGCGGGTCGCCGTCCGCCACGGGATAGTCCGTCACGCGCCGCGCGGTCCCGTTTTCCATCACCGTGCCGTCCTTCTTTACCGTGATGGTGAAGGCCGGGGCGTTCTCGATGTACAGCGCGCCCGCCGTCATGTGGGAGAACACGCCGCTGACGGCCGCGTCCGCCGTGATGGTCGCATAGGGGCCGGTCAGGGTCTCGCCGTTCAGCGTATAGGTTCGGAAGGCCCAGCCGATATCCGGCGTATTGGAAAGATGGAGCACCGTGCCGAAGGCCACGCTCTCGCCGCCGTCCGAGGCGACCGTACCGCCCTCTGGCTGCGTGATGCGGACGCTGCAGGCCGCCGGGCTGCGCTCAGCCTCCCACGCCAGAACGGGATAGCTCCCCTGCACGGCGGCATAGGCCGCGCCGTTGCAGTTCAGCGCGTCAACGAGCTTCTGCGAGCGCATGTCCGCCTTCGGCATGGCCGTGACGGAGACGACGCACGAGAGCGCCGTGCCGCTGTACCAGCCGTTCGAGGCCGGATCGTCGTCGCAGCCCTCGAGATAATAGCAGTCCGAGACGGTGTAGCTGCCGTTGTTGTGGCCGCCGATGGCGCGGCCCCGCTGGTTGCCGCTCGAGTCGATCGTGCCGGCGTTATAACAGTTATAAATGTCCAGCCCGCCGTTGCTGCCGCAGATGCCGCCCGCCGGGCAGGTATAGCCCGTCGTGACCGAGCCGGTATTATAGCAGTTGACGATCGCGCCCTCGCTCCAGCCCGCGCCGACGATGCCGCCGACGCCCTTGGAGTCCGTGTTTTTGACGGAGGCGTGATTCGCGCAGTTCTCCAGATAGATGCCCGTGGGGATGCTGCCGGTGCGGCCGACGATGCCGCCGACCATGCGGCGGCCGTAGATGCTGCCGCTGACGGAGAGGTTCCGCACGGCCGGGGCCGTTTCCGGCGCGGCCTCGTCGTCATAGAGGTCGCCCATGTGGCCGATGAGGCCAACGCCCTGCGAATAGGCATAGCCCTTTTCGGCATAGCGGTCGCAGAACAGGTTCGTGATGCGGTGGCCCTGCCCGTCGAGCGTGCCGTTGAAATATGCCACGATCACACGCTCCGTGTTGTCACGGTCCATCGGATACAGGCCGCCGATCGGCGTCCAGTTGCTCGAGCCGCCCATGTCGAGGTCGGCCGTCAGATAGACAGTCTTGTCTGAAAAATCGTGTGCGGCATCGCCGACATAGGCCGTGCCGTACTGGCTGCCGCCGCCCGCGCCGACAAGCAGATAGTCGTCAACCCGCGTGGAGACGAGCTCGCTGCGGTCGCCCTTGATGCGGTAGTCCGGCGTGCCAACGTCGACCTGCCCGTTGACGAGGGCCGCAAGGCCCGCGAGCTTTGCAGGCGTGTCGATGGAAAACACCGTCTGCGATGCGTCATACCATGAGATATCGACCGCGCCGTCCCAGACCGTGGTAGAAAAATATTCCGGCTTTACGGTGTAGGTCCCGGCGGGACAGTCAAAGGCATAGGCATAACCGGCCGCCGTCTCCTCGACCGAAGCAAAGAAGTAGCTCCCGTCGGCCAACTCACAGCGCACCGACGCAAGGTCATAGCCCGCGCGGCGCTCCAGCGTTCCGGTCACCCGCTCCGCGGCAGCTGCGCCGGGCACGAGGCACAGCAGCAGGCAAAGGGAAAGGATCCAGCAGAGAAGTCGTTTCATTCCATGTCCTCCGTTACAATCAGGCTGCGGACCGTGCCGCGATCCGTCGGCACCTCCGCAAGGATGGCTTGAATTCCGTAAAGCGTCTGAAGAAGCTGCGGCGTCAGCGCCGTCTCCGTCGGGCCATCCGCCGCAATATGACCGCCCTGCAGCGCAAGAACCCGGTGGGCATAGTGCAGGGCATGCTCCGGATTGTGCGTGGAGAGCAGGACGGTGTAGCCGCGCGTGGTCAGCGCCCGGATCTGCGCCAGCACGCGCTGCTGATTGCCAAAGTCCAGATTGGCCGTCGGCTCGTCCATGATGAGAATTTCCGCATTCTGTACGAGTGCACGGGCAATGAGCGCCAGCTGCCGCTCGCCGCCGGAAATGGTGCCGATGCCCCGCTGCGCAAGCGCCTCGATGCCAAGCCGCTGCAGGGCCTGCATGGCTGCCTCCTGCTGCCGCCGGCCGGGGCGCTGCAGGACATTCATCGTGCCGGTCGTGCCCATGAGCACAGTGTCGAGCACGGTATAGTTGAAGATCGGCTCCGACGACTGCGGGATATAGGCAAGCTTCCCCGCGGCCTCCCGCCGGGAATAGGTGGAAAGCGGTCTGCCGGAGAGTCGGATCTCCCCCGCCTGCGGTGTCAGAAAGCCCAGCAGGCAGCGAAACAGCGTGCTTTTCCCAGCACCGTTTGCACCGAGCACCGCCGTGAGCGTGCCCTTCTGCACAGAAAAGCTCACATTCTGCAAAGCGGGCTGCTTTCCGTAGGAAAACGTCAGGTTCTGGACCTCAATTTCCACGCCGCGCACCTCCCGTCAGGATCAGATAGAGGAAGATCGGCGCACCGACGAAGGCCGTCAGAATGCCGAGCGGAATTTCTCCGGCCGTGGCGAGCCGCGCAATGTCGTCCACGATGATCAGGAACGAGGCACCGAACAGGGCCGCTGCCGGGATCAGCCGCCGGTAGTCATAGCCGAACAGCATCCGGCAGAAATGCGGGATGACAAGGCCGACCCAGCCGATCATGCCGGAGACCGCGACGGACGCCGCCGTCAGCAGCGTTGCGCAGAGGATGACGGTGAATCGCAGCAGACGGGTATTCACGCCCATAGAGCGCGCCTCCTCCTCGCCGAGCGTCAGCAGGTTCATGCGCCAGCTCAGGATCAGCAGCGGCGCGAGCCCGAGCGTGACCGGGATCACAAGGAACAGCACATCCCGCGGCTTGATGGAGGAAAGGCTGCCCATCAGCCAGTAGGTAATGGCCGGGAGCTGCTGCTGCGTGTCGGCGACGAGCTTGAGATAGGACGTGCCCGCTGAAAAGAGCGACGAGACCATCATGCCGGCCAGAATGAGGGCAATGGTCTGGTTCGTGCGGCTCATGCAGCTGACGGCATAGGCCGCCGCGACTGCCAGCAGGCCGAACACAAAGGCCGACGCCGAAATGCCGAAATAGCCTGCGCCGAGCAGGATGGCCAGCGCCGCGCCGAAGCCCGCGCCGGTCGACGCGCCCAAAATATCCGGCGAGACCATGGGGTTGCGGAACATGCCCTGATAGGACACACCCGCAGCCGCCAGCGCGGCCCCGATGAGGGCCGCCGCCGCAACGCGCGGGAGGCGGATCTGGAACACGACGTTTTCCGCGCCGTCCCGCCAGCCCGGCTCCGTCTCGGTCAAGCGGGAGAGCAGCAGGCGGAACAGCTCCTTCGGCGTGACGGAAAAGCGCCCGAGCAGCACGGAGCCGAACAGTGCCGCCGCAAAGACGGCCCCCAGCACGGCAAAGCGGCGGGGATAGGCGTGGTTCTGCAGTTTCATGGGCTTAATTTCCGTTTTCTATAATGTAGTATTTTCCTGTCTCGGCGTCGTAGTAGACCTCGCCGAGCTTTTCCATGCCCTCGTCGGCCTCGCCCTCGGTAGAGTCCATTTGCTCCAGCTCCTCCGGCGTGAACGACAG
>OJSE01003896.1_pt1 | contig 12589 bp, 16 predicted proteins | sample 1599351 | NCBI WGS metagenome assembly OJSE01 (sample SAMN04168656, study PRJEB22393) | human gut metagenome | biome: human gut microbiome; feature: stool | host: Homo sapiens | collected 2014-03-17 | reverse complement strand
ATAGTTTACATGCAACAGCCAGAAATTTCGATACACCCTCTTATTGGACGCTTACGAAAAAGTAACAAAAAGAAACCCCTAACCCCTCATGAATGAGGGGCAGGGGAGTTGAAGTGTCGGAGACACTTTTTTACTCCACCGATCAACGGCTCAATATTAAAAAATCTCGGAAACCAAGAACGCTACAACATAGCAGATCGGTTGGTGTATCATGTAAATAATAAGCGAATGTTTCCCTAAAAAGTTAATACCTGGAACTTTCCCTTTTCCAAATAGCCGGTTGATCAGCCCCTTTTCCTGTAAGAAACTGTACAGGAAATATCCTGTTGCAAATGAGAAAATCCATGGGAGCAACGGAAAATAGTCGGTAGATGAAAAGCCAGCTTGCGGAAATCCAATATAAGCTAATACCGATTTCAACCATGTAACATTCAGCAAATTATCAGATAGTTGGATAGGGTCTTGCTTCGTCCAACTTCTGAGAATGAGGAATAGCACAAAACTAACGCTTACCCCAACCCCAGCCGGGATTTTTTTCAGAACCTTATCCAGTAAAATCCATATCAAAATACAGCTGCCAATAAGCGTTAGAACACCGTAGCGCACCCGATCATTGGGAAGAACTATGGCGGTAACGAGCGAAACGATCACACCACCACCAAACGCCCACAATCCCCTTTTCATGTGTTTTTTTCCTAAATGCCAGCTGAACCCAGCCAGCAAAATAAAAGTCCAGCAAATGGATTGCTGCCAAATATAGGCACCGTGGGACTTATACCATGGAATATCTGCATTATACAGATAAACTAAATCCCATAAGAAATGATACGAAATCATTTCAATAATGGTTATACCTCTTATCAAATCAATAAACGGTAAACGCTGCTTTATTTGCGTTGCTTCCAGCAAAATTTCATCCCCCCTTTTATTTACTCCAAAATCGGTTCCACCAGCTCCGGGGCGGCTCTGGCTGCTGCCGTTCCGGCTCTGCCGGAGCTACGCAATCCTCAATCTGCTGCGGCTGCATCTGAGCAAGCTGTAAACGCTGCGCCTGATCTGCCAGTACCGCTATTCTCTCGGCCTGTTCCCGGCTGTGCTGCCGTTCCTTGGATAGCTCCGCTTGTAGTGCTGCTATCTGTTCATTCTTCGCTTGCAGCTCCCTTTCCAATATCTCATAAAGGCGGTTTTGACCGTCAACCTCTGCCGTTTTTTCCTCTGATTTGGTTGATGGTTCATCAACCAAACCGTCAACCTCTACCGTCAACTGGTTGTCGTCAACCCCTGTAAACCGGTTGATAGTGGTTCACGCTTCATTTTTTTTGAAAACTGCTTGCTTAGAAACACCGATTTCTTCCGCTATTTCTTTGATCGTCTTGCTCACCCACAGCCAAACGGTGTAAGGCTAAAGTATGAGAATGTCTCTTTTACTCTTTCTGTTGGAGATGTTGCAAAAATACAAACTGCTCCCAAGGGTAATAATTCTAACACTATTGTTAAAGCTGGCAAAACCGCTAAGCAGACTTTCTTCATGTTGTATATCTCCTTTACAAATTTCGATTTCTCAGTTTCAAAAACTGGAAGTTATTAACTTAACCACAGTTTAATAGCGTCTCTATTTTCTTAACTATTGAATCAATATCTTTCTTATACTTAAAATTAGCAAGGAGATTTTGAAGCTTTCCTTCTTTATTTTCTTTATAGAAATTTTTTCTAGAATTTTTAAATGGCGTTTTATCCCTCCAAAAAGTTGCATGCAACTTCCACGCTAGTGCTTTCTCTATAACTTCATCATTCATATTCCATACATATATAAAAACCAATGCCTTGTAAGTTTTAGAAATATACGGATAAAGATATTCCTGTGTCATTTTTGATTTATAATTAAAATCTTTAAATTCGGCAAATTGATTTATATATTTCAAATTAGCGTTACTATTTTCTTCATATCCCAAAAACTTTAAACAAGCAATATCATATAGAATTTCAGATCCAACATTTATTGATTTTCCAACATTTAGACACTCATAAATACCGTCTTTCTTACCATATAATACCCATACACCTTTTTTTAGAATCTTTTCAAATATAATATTCTCTATCTCTAATCCTTCATCATCTTCTCGATAGATAACTTTTACATCATCTATTATATCCTTCACTAGCATTACCTCCAAAAATTCCGATTTCCTTGATTCTGCAAACTTTATCGTCTTGTTCCATTCTTATCAAAATTCTTTTTTAATGCTATTTCTGTTGGGAGAATAGACCCAATTAAAGGAATAAGTTGAACACCACAGATAATTCCTCCTATACTCCCAACACAATCTTCATTTTTTCCAATTACTAAAAGCATGAATATTACTGTTATCGGCAACATAACCATTCCACAGACATACCAGACTTTACCACAATATTTATGAGCAAATTCCCATGTGTCTTTATTCTTCATAGACATCGAAGTCCGATATCCAAATACTGAATTTATTTCCTTTGGAGCCTTTTTCATAAAATATCTTCCAAAACCAATCATCGTAAATGGAAGAAGCAAATCCATAATCAACATAAAAATCCAAAACTCCATTGTAAATCTCCTTTACTATAACTTCCGCTTTGTATTTTCGTTTTTATTCCTTTTTGTGAAATTCTTTCAAATTTAATTCACGTTTCAATTCTTCCTCTGACGGCAGATAGGTGAAATATTTCGATGCAAATATCTGGTGATTATCTTCAGGAAGCGTATATTTTACAATAGAATCTCCCTTATCTGCACAAAGTACAATCCCAATAGGTTGCGTATCTCCTTCATTCATCATTTCACGGGTATAGTAATTCACATACATCTGCATTTGTCCTAGATCCTGATGGGTCAGTTTACCCATTTTCAAGTCAATGAGAACGAAACATTTTAAAATATAGTTGTAAAATACCAGATCAATAAAAAAGTCCTGTCCATCCAATGTAAACCTTTTCTGGCGTGCTACAAATGAAAATCCTCTTCCAAGTTCCAAAAGGAAATGTTGAAGATGATCAATCAATGCCTGTTCCAAATCTCCTTCATATACATGTGTGTCAGGCTGAATCTGCAGAAATTCCATAACATAAGGATCTTTCACTATTTTCTCATATTCTGGTTTTGGCTCTGTTGTTTGAATTTCATTTGCAACCGCTATCTTATCCCGGCTTGCTAAAATACGCTGATAATACATCGTATTGATCTGCCGTTCCAGTTGACGAACACTCCATGCTGCTTTTGCACATTCTTCCATATAAAATCTTCTTGCCTGTTCATCATTTATACGCATCAAGACACGATAATGTGACCAGCTCAGTTCAGGACACAGTGTGTCTCGAATTGGAAAAGTGCAATAAAACTGCCTCATCTTACGAAGATTCGATTTATCAAAACCTTTTCCGAACTCTGCGGTCAGCTGCTCAGAAAGATATTCCAATAATTTCTTTCCGTATTCTGCGCGATCATTTTCTCCACATGCTTTAAAAATCTGTTCTCCAATTTCCCAATAAGTTGTTACCATAGCAGAATTTACCGCTGTGCTTAAACGATGTTATGCAGACACAATAGAATTACGAATAGAATGATAAGTCTGTTCTGCATTTTGATTTTTTTGTAAATTATAATCCATGCTCTTTACTCCTCTGAATTTCTAAAATAGAACTTACTGTTCTTCTATTGATTCAATATTTTCAATCCGCATCAGCTTAACTACCTGCTTATCTTTTTTCTCTGTATAACAAATTTTTATCCATTCATCATCTGCGTCTATTATCTTGCAGGATAATTCAGTGTTTCCAAACGCTTTACTTTTCCCGGATACGCCGAATAACAAAGTAGCAGCAATAATGCTGCAATTCCAAACCATTCCATATTATTCTCCTTAGCAAACTTAACGCTAATATGTCTGTTCCTTAAAATATCTTTTGCCATTCAAATCATATCACACTATCAGCCATATTTCCATTTCAATTTATTTAGGCAAGTCACTTCGCTCAGCTACATTTCCTGTCGGCTTGCTTCTGTAACCAGCATCCGGTTAATCTTCTCCTGCATGGTTTCCTTTGCATCTTCATTGAAATGATAGCGGACAACATATACTGTCTGCCCGATTTTCTTTGTAAATGTGTTTCCCTCTGTTTTTTTATTCATCATTTTTTCCATAATCATCTATTTCCTTTCTTTCCTGTGCCCGACAGAGAGAGGTTTGCTTCTGTCCCTGCCGGGAGTTTATCGGCACGCTGACAACGCAAGTGTCAACATAGGGTTTGAAACTTTTTTCGGGTAGTTATTTCTGTTTTCCAAAATACTATTGAAAAGTTTTTTGAATGTTCTTGTTGACACCTGTTAAAAAGTAGCTGAAACACCGGTAAATACAAAGGATTTTGGTGTCAACAAAAATGTCAACAAGCAGTAAATTTCCGGGTAATCAGTAGCCTTTCGGCATCAAAATCAGCCTTTCTCTCTGTCGGGCAGATCAAATGGCAGCTCCAACTGTTCTGCTTTCGTCAGCTTTGTAAATCCATCTTTATCCGGTTCGTTGCCACCCTCTTCTTCTGCTCCTTCCCTGATCCAGCTTCTCTGTCTGCCATATCCTTCCTTTGAAAATCTGTGGACTCCGGCTCTCTTCCAGCCAGTGATCTGCGTATCCATAATGGAACAGATCTCATTTGTCTCGAATTTTTTCGGCTCCCGGTCAAAATGGTCAAAGGCTTCTTTCCAGATCTGGACGGAACATACATGACTACCTTTATAAGCGTCCAGCCAGCCTTGTATCATTCCTGCCATCGTATCTTCCTGTGTGAACTGTTTTCGGTATTCACTGATCTCCTGCTCCATTTCCTTTGAGAACTTCAACAGGCTGCTCTTATTCTCCGTTGACCAGTAGATTTCCATTACTTCTGCCCACAACTGGTCAAAATAGGATCTGGCTTCTTTTTCATCATCGAGGATATGCTTCTCTGCCTTACTGCTGTCTATAGCAATCGGCAGGAACCGTCTTGCCCCGGTACGGTCAAAAGGAATGAACTGCCTTGTGTTCGTTGAACCTGCAAAGATACACTGACGCTTCCGGTCTTCCTCATATTTATCATAAGGGTTCCGGTAAGTGTCTTTCTGTCTGGTCAGGAATGACTTGATTTCCTCATTGCTCTTTGCACTGATTGCAGCAATCATCTCCGACATTTCCATAATCCAGTGTCCCCGGAGATGCTCGTATATCTTACTGTCATTCAACTGCTTCAGATCATCAGAAAACCAGTCATCGTTCAATGCAAGAAAACGGAAAAATGTGGATTTTCCGGCTCCCTGCTGACCTACCAGACAAAGCATTTCATCTGCTTTACAACCGGGGCGGTAGATTCTGCTTAATGCTTCCATCAGGAAGTGCTTCACAACCTCATAGACAAAATCCGAAGCATCTGCCCCCATATACCGTTGCAGAACATAACGGATTCTCTCCTGCCCGTCCCACTCCAGTTGTTCCAGATACTCACAGATCGGGTGGTATGCCCGGCTGTTGGCTTCTATGCGAAGTGCCTTATCCATACATTTTTCACTTGTGAGTTTGTAATAGCGTTCAAAGAAATAGTAGAAATAAGTCCTGCCATCATCATCCAGCTTGCAGACTTCCTCATTCCACCAGAGTTTTTTTACAATATCAATCCTGCCTGTCAGCTTGTTGTATTTCATACTCTCACGCACAAGCGGATCATTTCTCAGCACAACCATATAATTTCCAACCGTTGCTTTCGCAGTTCCTTTCTGTGTATATTCCAGCATCTGTTTCACTTCATCGACTTTGCTTTTATCTACCATCCGGAACATTTCTTTCATGGCATCTTTCTGTTCTTTTGTGGCGATCTCCTTTATCTTCTCTTTCGCATTGCTCAATCCGCTCCACCTCCTTCCATTTTTCTTTTACAAGTGCTTCCTTATCTGCCCTGTCCCCAAAGAGCAGGATATCCAGATAATACTCAACAACTGACAACTCCCTGAGAGCAGTCATAAACTTTTCATGCCATTCTTCTGTCCGTGTTTTTGGTGCATACTGTTCTTTCCATTCCAGAAGCAGGCTCAGATAATCCAGATAGGCTCTCAGGCATCTCAGATGTTTTTTCTGCCAAAGTTCTTCTGGTGTCGGCTCTGGCTTTTTTGCTGAAACGCTTCTCCTGTTCTGCGGTGATCCCCTGTCCCTGCCGGAATAAGGAATCCCAAAATCATCTGCCAGCTTCATGGCTGCATCTTTCAATCCAATGTCAAACAGTTGTGCCGTAAAATCAATGGCATCTCCTGTACAGCCACACCCGAAACAATAATATCTCCGGTCAACTTTCATGCTGGGTGATTTGTCATTATGGAAAATGCAGCGGATCAGTCCGCTCCTGTTGGGCTTTAACCCATACCTCTCCGCAGCCTGCCGGACGGTCACATTCTGTTTTACTTCATCAAATAATCCCAATTCGTTTCCTCTCTTTCTTAAATCTGCTTCCCAAATCTGGGAAGCAAGTTTTCACAAAAAACAAAAAAGCACTTTGTCCTGTCCTTACGGAATCAACAAAATGCCCTTATAGTTCCAGATCACTGGAATGTGATCTTCCTTTATTCAGTTGTTTTCTCTCTGCCTCTTCTCTTTGAATCTTTGCTACGTTCAATGCAAGTTTTTCTCTGATTGACGGCTTCACTTCTTTTTTGATTTCTTCTACAACGGCTTTTTTCTTCTCTGGCTGTTTTAACTGACGGACAACCCTCACAACAGCTTTTTCCATCGCATATTCGATTTTTTTAATCAGACCGTCCAGCCTGTTTATCGCATATTCCTTTTCTTTTCGTGATGCCTTACGTTCCGGACTCTGAATCCATCTCTTAGAATCTTCCGCAAGACGAATGTCATCTTTTCTGGTAGCCCGCATTGTTTCCTCTGCGACTTTATCCACAGCCTTGTCATAGGCTTCACTGGATACTTCGTCAAGCAAGGTTTCCACATCTTCAATACGGAGGGTAAGCTGTTGCAGTTCCTCTCTCTGTTCTTCAATCAGCTCGCCCTGACTTAGAATCCGGTCAGAATTGGAAATGAAATTTTCTTTAAATTCTTTTTCCTGCTGTTCTATTTTTTCTTTCTGTGACTGGATAACCTTTTCATTTGCCCTGACATGGTTTGACTGCCTTGCAAGTTCCAGATGATTCGCATTGACCTTATCCCTCTGCTGATTGAGCATTTCCTGCTGAACCGCAATCTCTTCTTTCTGCTTCATTCGGATATAGTCCTGTTTCTCCAGATACTGCCTTCCTCCATAGGACGGTTCTTCGTCAATTTCCAGTCCATGACGTTTACAGATATCCAGGAACATTGTCCGGCAGGCAGAATCAAAAACAACCTTACGGTTATTTGTCTTTGATCTTTTCTTTTCCGGATTCGGAAGTTCAAAGCCAAGTTCTTCCAGTGCCGCTTCCTGTTTCGGTTCAATCTCCCCATACCGGTTCGTAGCATCGAATACATGACGCTCATGAATATGCGGAGTCGCTTCGTCCATGTGCAGTGACCAGTCAATGATATGCACATTAGAACCAAACCGCTCATCGAACTCTTTCTTGAATTCATCAAAAACCAAAACCAGCGTTTCCACAGAAGCGTGTTCATCTATCGTCCCAAGCTGATAGATACTTTCTTCCGGACAGGTCTTTTTATTTTTCAGAACATCTTCCACCCCTTTACATCTGTCGGGGTGTCTTGCTTTCTCATGACGTTTATTCTGGTTAATCACATAATCGCTGTAATGATCCACATAGTATGCCATCTCAATCTGGTTAAAAGAAAAATTATCCTCTTTTCCCCGGTCTGCCATTGTGGTATATCCCTGATAGCAGTCCCAGTAAATATTCTGACGGACACGTTCATTGTCAATATGCTCACTGTGTTCCGGGTCAAATCTCCGGTCATTGTGAAGCGGATTGTAAACACCGTCTTTCCCATATCTGCCGTTATGCCTTGTGCCTTTCAATTCACATCTCTCCTTTTTTCAAGTTGTTTCCCCGGAGGGGATTGCAGCGAAGCTTCCAAAAGTCTCTGTCCCCGTTACAGACAGTACCCAGTACCATATGGCGAAACGCCATATCACTGGGCAATGGCTGCCGCCCTTAACCTGCTAAGGGCTTTGCCCCTTAACCCCAGCAAGATGCTGCCGCTCTTTGCAATCTGGGCACAAAGGACTTCCAGCCCTCTGTACTCCCAGCAGACAAAACGTAACTCCTGCCGCTGTCCCTTCAGCAGGATCTCCGTTCCGTCTGTTTTTCAAAAATCCTCTGCATCGGATTTTGTGAAAATATAAAAATGGGTAAAACAAAGGGCACTAACTTTTTACGGTTAATGCCCTTTCCTTTACTCATTCACTTTTCAGATAATTCCTGTATGTATCATTCTGATAATTGCTTCAGAACCATTTTAACATTCTTCCTAAGTTTCATTCCGTCCCTCAGTCCCAACCGGTAGAAAAATTCTTCTGTCTCTGCTCCACTGTTAAATATCTGGTCGCAATATTTTGTAATGGCCTCTTCCTGTTTCTGTGGAAGTGTGGCAATCACTTTTTTATATTCTTCCTCAACTTCATCTGGTTCTGTCACAGACGGCTGGCTCAGTTTCCAGTCTGCATACTCTTTTCCCATATGCTCCGTTATGGTCAGGTTGATAAATTCTTCAATCTCTTTTGTAATCTTCATTTAAGAATCCTATTCCTTTCTCCAGTGGTCTACTTCATCAATCTGATTTTGATTGTTTCCAGCCACACCACTGCCCAGCCAGAAAGCACAGCAGGATATAAAGTATAAAACCTGCCACAAGCATCCTGACCGCTTCTGTGCCTGTCTCCTGTCCGAATCCATACCCTAAAACTGCTGTAATGCAGATGATCCCCGACAGGATATGAAATACCGTTGCCGACAGCCATGTGAAGAACATAACCACCAGTTGTATCATTGTCAGGCATATACGCACTGGCAGTAATACGATTTTCACAATAATTCTTACAACAACCATGACTGTCCACCCCTTTCACTGTTTCAGATAACTACGATAGCTGTCTATCACAGAATCTGTCACACCGCTTTTGTAAATCTTTCGGATATCAACGATTTTTTCATCTTTCAAAAGTTTCAGCCAGTCCAGTAAATCTTTTCTGCTGTTTGCAAAATTACAACATCTTCCGTCTGCATATTCAATCCAGTATCTCATAAGTCCCTCCTACACATACACCAGTTCATTTAAAATAATTTCATCTACCCGGCTTCTTGCATTGTTTGCCCGGCGAACCCATTCCATCTGATCTCTGCTTTTCAATTCTTCCGTAATGCCTTCCTGCTCCATAATCTGTTCCATGAGGAAATCCCTGCGTTCCAAACACTGCTCATTCAGATCTGCGAGATACGTCCAGAGCTTACCACTCAATGTCAGATAGGAATACAAGCCACTCTTGTAATCTTTCAGATAGTTTCTGTGAAGACTTCCATAAAAACCAATCTCTCTTTTCTCTTCGGGTACTGCGATCAGTGGCAGATAGATTTCCCCGACAAGGATATAATCCAGACCATTACTGTTATCGTGAATGATTCTTTCTAATTTGCTCATGCTGATGCAACTCCTTTCTTCGGTTCTGCTGGGGGAAGCAGTGATAGCGGAATGAACACACCTTTTGCAATATCTTCCTGCCGGATCTCTTCTTTTTTTGCATCCAGTTCGGCTTTCTTTTTTGCCTTTGTCCGTTCATAGTATTCCTGCTGCTTTCCATTTGCTTTTCTTCTCAGGTAATTCTGGTGAAGCCTGTCTTTTCTGGCTTCCCGTTTTTCCATTTCTTCAATTTCTTCCGGTGTCATTTTCACCTCACCGAAATGTGGCGGTAAATATCTGCCGATGAAGTTAAAATAGATTTCCACTTCCTGTGTCGTCTCAACGCTTCCTTTCCGGTCACGCTCATGCACCACAATCTTTTCTACAAATTCATTCAGCATGTAAGTGGTCAATTCCTCAAAATTTTGGTATTTATCAACCAGAGCAATAAACTTCTCCGCTGATCTGCGACCTTCTTCATAGCCTGATAATTCAGCTTCCATATCTGCAATTTCTGCCGACAAATCTTTCTGTTCTTTAGAATACTGTCCATCAAGAATCGCATAGCGTTCATCTGGCAGCTTGCCAAGAATATTGTCCTCATAAATTCTGCAGATCAGTTTTTCCAGTTCCTGCACACGCTTTTTTGCCTCTGCCAATCTGCTTTTCAATCTTGTGATCTCACTGGACTGCTGTGAAGTCTGTGCCTTTTTTACTGTCTCCAAAAATTCTTCACGATTCAACTGTGAATACTCCGCAACAGCCTTTAAAAGTTCCTTAATCAGCTCCATAACCACATCAGCATTAATTCTGTGCTGTGTCTGGCAGAGTGTTCCAACCGGAACTTTAGAATATGCAGAACAAGTATATTGTGGTACTCGCTTGCCATTATTTACTCGATGGACATACATTTTGGAACCACAGTCTGCACAATACATCAGACCTGTCAAGGGGTGGGCTTCTCCCCATCCATCTGGATATCTTCTCACATTGCTTCGGATTCTCTGTACATTGTCAAAAGTTTCCTGATCTATAATGGCTTCCTGCGTGTTCTCAAACACCGTCCAATTATCTTCAGATACGTAATGGCTTTTCTTATCCTTGAAATGTTTTCTGGTCTTGAAGTTCACTGTATGACCAAGATACTCTCTTTTCTTCAGAATGCCTGCAACAGTAGAAGAGCCCCAGCCATAAGGATCTTTGATTTCTTCTACTCTGCCTTTCCATAATCCGGCATCTTTCTTTGCCATATGAACCGCTGGTATCTCAACCTTATCCTCTTTCAGTGCCTTGGCAATCTGATATGGTCCGTACCCATCCATTGTCATGTGAAAGATTCTCCGTACAACTACAGCTGCTTCTTCATCAACAATCCATACATTCGGGTCATCCTTGTCTTTCAGATACCCATATGGTGTTGTACTTGCCACATGCTTGCCGGATTTTCCTTTCGCCTTGAAAGTGGATTTTATCTTTTTACTGGTATCCCTTGCATACCATTCATTCATGATATTTCGGAATGGAGTAAAATCATCGTCCTCCCGGAAGCTGTCTACATTCTCGTTGACTGCAATCAGGCGGACATTCTTCTGTCGCAGCAATTCCATATATTGTCCGACTTTCAGATAATCTCTTCCCATTCGGCTCATATCTTTAATCAGAATCGTTCCGACTTTCCCCGACTCTACTTCTTTCATCATGGCAAGAAAGCCTGGGCGATCAAATCTTGTACCGGAGATACCATCATCAGTAAAATGAACAAGATTGGTAAATCCATGTTCTTTTGCATATTGTTCCAGCAGTTTCTTCTGGTTTGAAATACTGTTGGATTCCCCGTTTAATTCATCATCACGACTAAGACGTTCATACAACGCTGTCATGAATCCCTGTTTCTCTGTCATAGTCAGATGTCCTCCTTCCTTTGTTTATTAATTGCCTGTTCTCATCCCATATCCGTTCCTGTACCGGGTTCTGATGTTTCCGGGACGTATTAACCAAAAAAGACACGCTGAATGCCTATTCAGTTCTGGTATCACTACGGGCAGGCTGTTTCGTTTTCAAGGTTCGTGTAAGAAGTAAAAAAGATTCTTACACTAAACGAAATGCTCAGAGGTCTTTTTACAGCCCCCTTACTGCATCTTTTTTGATTTCGTGTCATCTTTTTAAAGTTCCTTACACAATCTCTGTACTGACGAAACAAAATACGGACATGTTTTGAAATTGTTTTTTACAAAATACAATTTTGGTCTTTAAGATAAAAAAATAAGCCTCAAGAGACTTTTTAATCATTTTGGAGCTCCAACTCTTTAAATTTGATTGATTAAGAAGTCTCTTCAAACTTACTACACCTGCCGCCTGCTTGTAAATGGCATACTGCTTGACTGCAATGCTTTCCGGATTGCGCATCTCCAAACGTTCAAACAGGATATCCAGCGGAGACTGGTATTCCTCATCGTCCTCTTTCACCTGGGCAGAACCTAACATTTCCATGATCATGGAGAAGTTTTGTTCCTCCGGCGGCGCTTCATGCAGAAGATACAGCATGAGCGCCTGCAGCAAGGCAGTCTCACTTTTCTCCCAAAACGGATCTGAACTCTGCGCACCCTTCGGGGTAGTATTTCGGATCAGGTTATTGATGAGCTTTAACACATCCTTATCATCCCGCACATAGGCAAAGGGATTGTAGCAAAAAGATGTCTCCGGATTGATCAGGTCAAACACCCGGACTTCATATCCTTCCCTCTCCAGCAGTCCTCCGGTTTTCCGAAGAAGCTCTCCCTTAGGATCGGTGACCACCATAGAACAGTTGCACTGCATGATGTTGACTACGGCGTATGCCCGGCTTTTTCCCGCACCGGAACCGCCCACCACCAAAACATTTAAGTTTCGTTTGTGCTTATAGCAGTCCAATCCCATGCGGAAGTTCTGGGTTAAAATGAGATTCTGGGTGTACCGCTTGTCCCGGTAACGCTTGCAGATGG
>OJSE01003877.1_pt1 | contig 12665 bp, 7 predicted proteins | sample 1599351 | NCBI WGS metagenome assembly OJSE01 (sample SAMN04168656, study PRJEB22393) | human gut metagenome | biome: human gut microbiome; feature: stool | host: Homo sapiens | collected 2014-03-17 | reverse complement strand
GCCGCACCGATCAGGCCGCAGGCAATACCATCCTGCATGTGTACGATTTTCTGCGCGCTCTGCCGGACTACGACCGCAGGCTGGACGAATATCTGACACCATGGCAGCGGGAAAACGGCTTTGCTTTTACCTGCTGGCATGACCTGCTGCTGGCGGAAGCGGCCCGCTGCGCAAAGGCCGCGCGGGAACTGCTGACGGCAGCGCTGGCAGACTGTAAGGAAGATTTTGTCCTTGCACAGGTACAGGCCGAGGAAAAAGGCAAGACCGCTGCTTCCAAGGCAAAGGCCGTGGCCGGTGTCAACGATAAATTTGCAGAGCCGCTCTCCCGGCTGGAAAGCGCCGCCGCCCTGCTGGGCGAGGTGGAACGGCTGGCTGCGGCAGGGCAGTGGACACCGCTGTACGATAAGCTGACACCCTATGTGCTGGGCATGGAGGAGATGCCCGGCTTCAAGGGCATGAAAAAACGGCTGACCGGCGATCATAAGGCGGCGGTCAGGACCCGCGCAGACGAAGCCGCCAAGCTGTTTGAGCACATTACGGAGCTTGTCTCCTGCAGCGAGGAGGAAGCCGAAGCGGACCGCAGAGCGGCCCTGCCCCGGCTGCGGGCGATGTTTGCCGCCGTGCGGGATTTTGATGCCCGCTTCTCGGCAAAGAAAAAGGAGCGCAAGCTGCTAGAATTCAGCGATTTTGAGCATCAGGCCCTGCGGCTGCTGCGCACACCGGATGGCGTGTGCACCCCGCTGTGCCAGAGCATCCGGCACAGCTATGCCGCCGTGATGGTGGACGAATATCAGGACACGAACGCTTTGCAGGATGCCATTTACCGCTGCCTTGCTTCCCCGGCGGGGGATGACCTGTTCCTTGTGGGCGACCTGAAGCAGAGCATCTACCGCTTCCGTCAGGCCGACCCAAGCATCTTCCGGGCTAAGCTGAACGCATGGGCACCGTTGCCCAGCGGCACTGCCCGCCCCCGCCCGGAGGAGGGTACGGCAGGCGGAAACGCTCTGCTGGCGCTGGATGCGAACTTCCGCTCCGCCCCGCAGGTGGTGGCAGGCATCAACTTTATCTTTGAACAGCTCATGACCCCCCAGCTGGGCGATACGGCTTATGGCGACGGCCAGCGGCTGGTGTGCGGTGCACCCGGCGAATACGCCGGCAGCGTGGAAGCGCACTTCCTGCCCGACGACACCGCTGAGACCGACGCGGCGTGGATCGCCCAGCGCGTTGAAGAACTGGTGAAAAACGGCGAACCAGTGCGGGACGGCAGCTCCACCCGCCCGGTGCAGTACGAGGATTGCTGCATCCTGCTGGCGGCGCGCGGCGACTTCCTCGCTTATGAGGAAGCGCTCACGGCCCGGGGCATCCCGGTGTATGCGGATGCGCGCGAAAACCTGATGGAAGCAGCGCACATCCGGCCGCTGATCTCGCTTTTGAAGGTCATCGACAACCCGGCGCAGGATATCTACCTTGCCGCCGCCATGCTGGGGCCGATGTTCGGCTTTACGGACGACGACCTTGTACGCCTGCGTGCCCAGAGCGCCGCAATGCAGAAAAAGGCGCAGGAGGAACAGGGCGCGAAGGAAACGGGCAAAAGGGCTTCCCGCATGAGTCTGTACGGCGCAGTGCTGCAGGTGGTGCAGAATGGTGATGAAACGCCATTCACCCGAAAGGTGAAAGACTTTTATGACCGACTCACCGCACTGCGGCGCATGGCCCGCAGTGCCCCGGCAGAACAGCTGCTGGAAGAGATCTTTGTCTCCACCGGCTATCTTGCTGCGCTGGGCGTACTGGAAAACGGTGCGCACCGCCGGGAAGATGCCCGGCGCTTTGCGGCTTTCTGCGCACAGACCGGTGCAAACGGCATCTCGGCGCTGGTGCGTGCCATCGACGCGGCGGCGCAGGCCGGTTCTACCGGGCAGGACACTGTGCCCGGCGGTGCGCGGCCTGGCTGTGTGACCATTATGACCATCCACCGCTCTAAAGGCCTGCAGTTCCCGGTGGTGTTCGTGGGCGACACAGCCCGGCACTTCAACCTGAGCGACACTTACCAGCCGGTGCTGCTGCACCGGGAATACGGCGCGGGCCTGCGCCTGCGCCCGGAACAGGGCGAGAGCATGTACAAGACTGCAGCCTACGCAGCCCTTGCCAGCGTCCATGCGCAGGAAACGCGCAGCGAGCAGATGCGCCTTTTATATGTAGCGCTCACCCGTGCACAGGATAAGCTGATCCTCACGGTGCCGCTGGGCATGACCAAGACCGGCAATCCCTTTGCCAAGGCGGCAGCATTCCTTGCTGCGGGCGCGGGAGAAACGCTGAACCAGCAGGCGGGCAGCTTTGCCGACTGGCTGCGTGCAGCGCTGCTGGTGCATCCCTTCGGCGGGCCGCTGCGGCGGCTGGCAGGAGATCTGGAACTGCCCTTTGTGTTTACGGAAAGCGAGATCATGGTCACGGTGCAGGAAGCTCAGCCGGAGCCGGAAACACCGGAACAGGAACCGGAAGCGGCAGAGCCTGTCCCGGCAGACCCGGCATTGGTGGCTCAGCTGCAGGAGGGCTTTGCATGGCGGTATCCGGCGGCAAAACTGGCTGCGGTGCCCGCCAAGGTCAGCGTGACCAGCATCGTGCACAAGGCCGAGCAGACCACGCTGGAACGCCCTGCCTTTCTCTCCAAGGACGGACTGACCGCCGCCGAGATGGGCACGGCTCTGCACGCTTTTCTGGAACATGCGGACTTTGCCTCCCTTGCTGCTGCCAAAGCGGCGGGCACGCTGGAGGAAGCCATTCTGACCGAGCGTCAGCGGCAGGTGGACAGGCAGCTTGTGGCCCCGGAGATCGCGGAAAAGCTGGATGTGAGCCGGATTCGCCGCTTTGTGGAAGGCGAGGCCTTTGCAAAGATCTGCGCATCCGAAAAGGTGCTGCGGGAGCTGGCCTTCATCACGGCGCTGCCCGCGTCGGCCGTGCTGACGGCACAGGGAGCTTCCGCGCAGGAAGCCGCCGCCGTGCAGGATGAGCAGGTGCTGGTGCAGGGCATTGCAGACCTTGTGCTGGTGTTCCCGGATCATCTGGAACTGCTGGATTACAAGACCGACCGCCGCAAGACCGAAGCGGACTTCCTGAGCGCCTACCGCCCGCAGCTGAACCTCTATGCCCTTGCCATCGATAAGCGCTTTGCGCCGAAGAAGGTAACGTATAAGGGCATCTACTCGCTGGAGCTGGGGAGGCTGATCGAAGCATAAGGAAAACGGGCTCGCCCTCTCAGTCTCGCATTTGCTCGACAGCTCCCCCAAAGGAGGAGCCCTTGGCAAAACCGCAAACTTTGTATGGACTGCCAAAGCCTCTCACTTTGGGAGAGGTGGCATTGCGTAAGCAATGACGGAGAGGGCAAGGATGCTGCCCAAGAAAAATAAGCGCAGCGATGTGCTGACTCTGATAAACAGAGTGCATATCGCTGCGCTTTTGTGTTTTGTAAAGTGAACTTTACTTTTCAAATTTGAACAGGGGAGCGCCTGCGGCCACGATGCCGCCGCCCACGATCTGCATTTCGGGCAGATCGTCCGCGTTGGTCACGATGAGAGCCGTGGCCGTGGGGTGGCCCGCTGCACGGATGGCGTCCAGGTCGATCTTGAGCAGCGGGGTGCCGGCTTTGACTTTTTGGTCTACCTTGACCTGTGCCTCAAAGCTCTTGCCCTGCATCTCCACGGTGTCCATGCCCACATGGATGAGGACCTCAATGCCGTCATCGCTCATCAGGCCAACGGCGTGCAGGGTGTCTGCAATGGTGGTCACGGTGCCGTCAAAGGGGGCGTAGACCATATCGCCGGTGGGCTCCAGGCCGCAGCCGGGGCCCAGGATGGCAGTGGCAAACGTTTCATCGGGCAGCTGCTCCAGCGGGATCACCGTGCTGTCGATGGGGGCCAGAACGGTCATCTTCTGGCCGGAAAATTTGGTGGCGGCAGCCTTGCTGCCAAAGATCTTGTCAAAAAAGCCCATGGGTATCTTACCTTCCTTTCAAAATTCAAGATATCATACCAGGGGGGAAAATGCAAGCAACAACCTGCACAAAGACAGGCCGCTGTTTTTGGCAGTTACAGCAGGGCCAGCAGCTGCCGCACTTCCTCCATCCGGGTAGCCCAGCTGGTGGCGATCCGCATCACCGTGTGGGTGTCGTCGTATTTTTCCCAGAAGCCGAACTTTGCCTTGCCCTCCAGCGCTTCCAGCTGGGCGTTGGGGAAGACCACGAAGATCTGGTTGGTGGGGGAGTCCATGAAGAACTGGTAGCCTTTTTCCGCCAGACCCTTTTTCAGCACGGCGGCCGTCTCAATGGCGTTTTTGCTGATCTCGGTGTACAGGCCGTCGGTGAAGAGCACGTCGAACTGCAGGCCCATCAGGCGGCCCTTGGCCAGCAGAGCGCCCTGCTGCTTGACCATGGTCATAAAGTGGGCGGGAGCGCCGTGGGGGAAGACGACGGCCTCGCCGCAGAGGGCGCCTACCTTGGTGCCGCCGATGTAGAACACGTCGGTCAGGCGGGCAATGTCAGCCAGCGTGACATCGGTGCCCTCGCTGACCAGACCGTAGCCCAGCCGGGCACCGTCCATGAACAGGGGCATGTGGTAGGTGTGGCAGACGGCGGAAAGCGCTTCCAGCTCTGCCTTGGTGTACAGGGTGCCGTACTCCGAGGGGTGGGAGATGTAGACCATGCCGGGGAAGACGAGGTGGTCCATGTTGGCGTCGGCGTAGAATGTTTTGCAGAAATTCTCCACATCCTTGGCGGCCACTTTGCCGTTGGTGTGGGGCAGGCTGAGCACCTTGTGGCCCGTGAACTCGATGGCACCGGCCTCATGGGCGGCTACATGGCCGGTGGTGGCAGCCAGAACACCCTCCCAGCGGTGGAGCATGGAGCCGATGACCACGGCGTTGGCCTGAGTGCCGCCGGAGATGAAGAAGACATCCGCCTCCGGGCAGGCGCAGGCCGCGCGGATCTTCTCTTTGGCGCTGGCACAATAGGGGTCGGTGCCGTAACCGGAAACTTTTTCAAAGTTGGTCTCTACCAATTTCTGCAAAATGGCCGGGTGGGCACCCTCACAGTAGTCGTTTTCAAAGTATAGCATCAGAGCTTTCCCTCCACAAATCAAGATAATCTAATAGTATCCCTAAATGAAAAAGGTGTCAAGCTAAGAAGATTTACTGCATCTTAAATGAGAATGTGGTATACTTTTCTGGTAAAGGAAACTCGGACGAGGAGGGACTGCGGGTGAAAGGGAAATTCCCATGGAAAGACATGCTCGTGTTGGGCGGTGCACTTGCGGCAGCGATTGCGGGCGTGGCGGCCATTCAGGCGGTCAGCGGCCGGATCGACGGCGTGGCATCCATGGTCTTTGTACTGGCTGCTTTCTTCGTCTCAATGTATACGGAGGGCTATCTCTGGGGCGTGGCGGCGTCGGTCATCGGAATGCTGGCGGTCAACTTTGCGTTCCGCTCGCCCTATTTTGCATTTAATTTCACTCTGCCGGAAAACCTGTTCTCGGGTGCCGTGATGCTGGTGGTGTCCATCATGACCAGCACCCTGACCACCCGCGTCAAAAAACAGGAGCAGCTGCGGATGGAGAGCGAGACGGAAAAGATGCGGGCGAACCTCTTGCGGGCCGTCTCTCACGACCTGCGCACCCCGCTGACGTCCATTTACGGGGCCTGCTCCACGGTGATCGAAAACTACGACTCCCTGGGCCGGGAGCAGAAGCTGAAGCTTCTGGGCGAGGTCTGCGAGGATGCCCAGTGGTTGAACCGGATGGTGGAGAATCTGCTGTCCGTCACCCGTATCGACAGCGAAAAGGTCTCGGTGAAAAAGACCCCCACGGTGCTGGAAGAACTCATTGACGCCGTGCTGGTCAAATTCAAAAAGACGCACCCGGGGGTGAACATCCATGTGGAGCTGCCGGATGATTTCATCGTCATTCCCATGGACTCCATGCTCATCCGGCAGGTGCTGACCAATCTTTTGGAAAACGCTGTTCTCCACGCGGAGGGGATGACAAAGCTCACCCTCCGGGTGTTCACGCTGGGCGACCGGGCGGTGTTTGAGGTAGCGGACAACGGCTGCGGCATCCCGAAAGAGCGTCTGCGCACCCTGTTTACCGGGACGCTGCCCTCGGAGGGCGAGGCCGACAGCGGCAAGCACGGCATGGGCATTGGCCTTTCGGTCTGTGCTGCCATCATCAAGGCCCACGGCGGTGAGATCAAAGCCGAAAGCAAACCCGGTGAGGGCACGACCATTCGGTTCTGGTTAGAGACAGAAGAAATCGAGACGGAGGAGACCGAAGATGAGCAATAATAAATTCAAGGTCCTTGTGGTGGAAGATGAGGCCAATATCTGCAGCTTCATTGAGACGCTGCTGGAGACCAACGGCTATCAGGCACTGGTGGCGCACACCTGCTCCATGGGCCTGACCCTGTTTGCCTCCCACAACCCCGACCTCGTGATCCTGGATCTGGGTCTGCCCGACCGGGACGGTCTGGAGCTGATCCGCACCGTGCGCCAGAAGTACATGACTCCGATCGTGGTGCTTTCAGCCCGCACCACGGAGCAGGATAAGATCGAGGCGCTGGACCTGGGGGCCAATGATTATGTTACCAAGCCCTTTGGCACCGGCGAGCTGCTGGCACGTGTCCGGGCCGCCCTGCGGGTCAACCGCTACAGTACGGCGGGCAGCCTGCCCACCGGGACGTTTACGGCACAGGACCTGGAGATCAACTATGAGCGCCGTAAGGTGTTTGTGGCCGGGCAGGAGATCAAGCTGACCCAGACCGAGTACAACATTGTGGCGTTCCTCTCCGAGCATGCGGGCCGTGTGATGACCTATGCCGCCATTGTCCGGGCCATCTGGGGCGATACTGACTGCGGCAGCACCAAGAAATTGCAGGTCAACATGGCCAACATCCGCAAAAAGCTGGGCAGCCGCCCGGGCAGCAACAATTATATCCTCAATGAGCTGGGCGTCGGCTACCGGATGATCGACGAAGACGGTGACAGCAAACCGCTGGACCTTGCCGCGGAAGAGCACTGAGGATCCATGGTGCACAAAAGAACGGAAAAACAGAAATGAATGCTCCCCGCCGTGGCCGGAAATTCCGCCTGCGGCGGGGATTTTTGCCGCAGATACGCTGGATAAAAATAAGTAGAACTTTTTTGGAGAAAATGCTTGACATTTCTGGAATCCATGGTATAATTATCAACGTTCCGAGCCGAACGGCTCACGGACAAAAACAAAATAAGCGGATATGGCGGAATTGGCAGACGCGTTAGATTCAGGTTCTAATCGGGGCAACTCGGTGGAGGTTCAAGTCCTCTTATCCGCACTTGAAAAACTCAGCACAATGTGCTGAGTTTTTCTTTTTGTGCGGATAAGAGGACTTGAAAGGGCGACGGTGCGCAGCACCGAAACCAAAGCCCCGGTGGGGCTTTGGTTAGCCCGTGGTTGGTGGAGTCTGGGAACGTCTACCGGGAGGACTACCGTGAAGTGCGGATAAGAGGACTTGCAGCTAAGATGAAGTCGGCGCAGCGCCCCACGATGCCGCAGGGCTCTTTTTCTGCCAGTTCCCGGCTGATGGGAATGATGCGCTTTTCCATTCAAGTTCTCCTTTCCCGTTCAGTTCACGGTAGGTCTTGCAGATCAGATCACCAGCGATAAAGTGGTTTACCACTGATTGAAATGCACCCGGTCGGCCTCGTAGCGGCTCTCACGCGGGGCGGTAATGTCCGCTTCCGGGTAGCCAAGGGCGATGATGGAATGGGGCACGATGGTCTCCGGCAGAGCGAAGAGCTTCTTCTGGGCCTCTACCCGGTCCATCTGCGGCCAGGTGCCCAGCCAGACTGCACCAAGCCCCAGCTCCTGTGCGGCAAGGCAGATATTCTGGGCGGCAATGGCACCATCAATGACCCAGTAATCCTTTGCAAAGCGGAATGCACGGTCCAGGTCGCCGCAGACCAGGATTCCGGCGGTAGCTTTCCGCAGCGGCTCGGCTGGGCGGCCGTTGGCGTCTGCCATCTGAGCCAGCTTTTCCGGGTCGGTCACTACCACGAAAGACCAATCCTGTGCGTTGACGCAGCTCGGCCCGCTCATGGCGGCTTCCAGCAGCTGGTGCAGTTTTTCATTTTCGATGGGCTGATCCGTAAATTCCCGGCAGCTGCGCCGGGTGAGAATGGCATCCAGAGTGTTCATCAATCAGTGCCTCCTGTGTCGATTTGGGCTTAGTATAGCACAGCGGTTTGAAAATTTCATGTGCGATTTCGCTTGCAATTCCGGAAAGAACTCGGCAGGATCCATTCCGAACCAAATCCAAAAAAGGAGCTGTTTTGCAACAGCCCCATGACGTTCCATTGCCAAAATGCATCCGGATCAATCCAGGACAAAAGGGCCCGCCCTCTCATCGAATGATGAAAAAGGCGGGCCCTTTCAAAATCAGGTATTCTGGTTTGTTACACGCTTCCAGCTGCGGATGGCTTTCCAGCGGGTGACGGATTTTTCAGGCTTGAACCGGTCAGCGCTCTTGGGGGTCATCAGGCCCGTTTCCACGGCCCACTGGGCGGCCTGCGCGGTGTCGGGGTCGGTGATGTCCGTAAAGGCGGGCTGTGCGGCAGGGGCGGGGCGGCCGGCCGTGTTCCACAGCAGGAGGGCAAGCTCGGCGCGGGTCTTGGGCATGACGAAATCCGCCGGGAGCCAGTGCTCCTGATAGAGGCTCATGCCCAGGTCGTAGGCCTGCCAGGCTACCAGAGCGGTGGCGGCAGTGCCCAGTGTGACGCCTGCGATGACCGAGACGGTATCGGAGCCCTCTTCCTCCTGCATCCGGGGGGTGGCCTCGATGCTCAGAGGCTCGGCGGGCATGGTAAAGGCGAACTCTTCCAGTGTCCGGCCGGTTTCAAATTTCTCCGCGTCATCGGCATTCAGCGCGCCGTTCAGGATGGTCCAGCGGTCAAACACCATGCCGGAGGGCATCCGGTCGGGGTCGGCCACCAGCCGGACGGAGGCATCCTTTTCCAGCGGGAGAGTGGTATCGCCTGCGGAGGCGGTGACGTCCACCCCGTCCACATACACGAACGCGCCGGAGACGTTCAGCGCATAGGTATCCGGAAGGACAGGCGCGTTCTTTTCCCACTTGGCGTAAACTTTGGTATCGCCCGTGATGGGAGTGCGGAAGTCAAACTCTATGGTGCAGGTATGGTCGGTATACCAGCCGATGAATGTATAACCCTCTGCCGTCAGCTCTCCGGGGTCAGTGGCGGTTTTGTTATACGGAACATTCTGGCTGTCGGGTGCGTTGCCGTGCTCGGTGATAAAGCGTACTTCGTAATCGTTGGCTGTCCACTTGGCGTAAACCGTGGTGTTGTGCTTGATGGGCTGGGTAAAGTCAAACTTTGTTTTGTAGGTCTCGTCGGTATACCAGTCATCGAATGTAAAGCCCTCTACAATGGGAGGAGTGAGCTCGTTGGTGTTGATGGTTCCGCCGTATTCAATCGTCTGGTCCGCGAACGAACCATGCTCGGATACGAACTGGACCGTGTACTTGTTGATGTCCCACTTGGCAACCAGCTCCAGCACATTGGGGGCATTGGTGGTGTCAGCGTCAAAATCAAATTTTTCATCGCCGTTGTACCAGCCTGCAAAGGTGTGGTTTTCTTTGGGAGGTTCAGCGGGTTTCGTAAACTTTTCGCCGCGGTCAATGGTCTGGGCGGGAGCAAATGTTGTGCCGTCCGCCGTAAAAGTAGCTTCCAGCGTGTTGCAGACGAGATGGTTTTCCAATACGTCGTTGTTGCTGCCCTTGGTAATGGCGTCCCACTGCGTTTTGGAACCGGGATAGGTTACAGTCATCGAGCTCGGACAGCCAGCAAAAGCATAGTTTCCAATGAAAGTGACAGAGACCGGAATACGGATGGTTTCGAGATTTCCGCAATTGTAAAAAGCAGAAGATTGAATCGTGCTCAGAGAGGATGGGAGAGTGATACTTTTCAAACTTGTACAACTATTAAAGGCGGCGAAACCAATAAACGTAACAGAATTAGGAATTGAAATATTTGTTAATTGGGAACAAAATGCAAAAGCATCATCGGGAATCGAAGTGACAGAATCTGGAATAGTAACACTGGTAACAGCGGAGTCATGGAAAGCAGCATGGTCAATCATCGTGACGGGTTTGCCTTTGTAGCGGCTGGGGATGGTGACATCCGCAGCAGTGCCATTGTAACGGGTTACGATGACGGCAGTGTTGTCAGGTGTAAATTTAAAATCGAAAAGCTGCTCATTGGCAGCGTCTTCGACGGCTGGGTTGCCGCTTTGAATCGTTAGATTACTCCAGTCACCTTTGTAATTTACGCTGGTGAGATTTGTGCAGTCCGCAAAGGCGTTGCTGCCGATTTCCGTGACGTTGGCCGGGATGGTCACACTGGTGATGGTGGTGTTATCTTGAAATGCATCTTCCCCGATTTTTGTGACAGGCCAACTGCTGATTGTGGGGGGAATGACCACGACCGTGTCGTTTCCATTATATTTTTTAATTGTTCCAGTAGTGGCGTCAAAAGTAAAGTCCCGAGAGGGAGCTGTGACCGTAATGGTAAATGTGGCACCCGTTATGGTGCCCCAATCCCAGTTGGTCAGGTCAAGGCGGACAATGAAGTTGCGTACGGCGGATTCATCATCAGAGCCGGGGTCGATCTTTATGTAATCACCACCGTAAACTGCATCATGCAATTCTCCGCTGGAAGCAGTGACAGAAGAACCCCACTGATCGGCATAGCTGTTGTCCTTTACAAATAAAAAACCGACGGAGCCATTGATATCCCCATAGCTTTTATTCTCAATAGTGACTTCATAAACAGCGGGAGAGACCTCTTTCATGGAGATAGAATGGGAGACAACCCAGTGGTTCAAATTTCCAACAATACCAATCGTAAGTCCAGTATTGGCATTGCTCCCGCCACCCTCCGCCAGCGCGGAGACGGGCAGCAGGGTGAAGAACAGGGCCACCGCAAGGAGGACGCTCAAAAGCCGTAGTCGTGGAGTTCGCATGGTGTAAACCTCTCTTTCCGTGTGCGGGTTCCGTGTGCAGGAAAAATGGAACCGCATCCGATCTTACCTTGATTTTACTGTAAAATGCGTCGGTTTGCAATGAAAAAAACCACGTTGTCATAATATTTGCCGCATTTTAACAAATTGCAAGGGCAAAACTGTACAGAGGATACAAAAACAGTTTCCCCTCTTTGCCAAGGGCTCCCCCTTTGGGAAAGATTTCCCCCGGTCGGGGGAAAATGGCAAAGCCAAAAAGGGGAACAGCCGGCGCGTCAGCGCCTGAGAGGGCGAGTCCGGCAGAAGAAAAAGAAAAACACAGCGATACACGGACTCTGACAAACAGAGTTTCGATCGCTGTGTTTGTTTGCTCTTGGGAAACAGCCTTGCCCTCTCAGTCTCGCGTTGCTCGACAGCTCTCCCAAAGGGAGAGCCAGGGCGTGGAGAGTCCGCTTGCGATAAGCGTATGACGATTTGCAAAAACTTTCCGGTCTGCCAAAGCCTCCCCTACTAGGGGAGGTGGCAATGCGTCAGCATTGACGGAGAGGTTGTACAAAAGCAGCGCCTTGATATAAAGCTACCTCTGCTGTGCCGGATAAGCCCGCAGTGCGTCCACGGTGCGCCGGTACGCGGCTTCCACGGCGGGGAACAGCTTGTCGGCACCGTTCAGCGTGCCGCCGCGCGGGGCCATGGATATCACGTTAAAAGCGTGATTACAATAAAAAGATGTAAGAATTTTACAAAGTTAGCCAGTGTTCCCTGATCAGATACCGGAAAAATGGGTGCAAAAGTGACCCAAAGAGGCCAAAACTCCTCAAAGATACAACAGAGCCTCTGAACACAAACCGGGAATGAAATGAAAAACCGGGAGAACAGGAAAATTGTTGCACGGGCTCGAAAAAACGCGCGGCGGGCTTGTAACAATTTTGATAGAAATTCCGCACCATTGCAGAAAATTTGGACACAAGTTGCACTTTCATGAAAAATTGTGCTGCTTTACAAAAAGATTCTTGGATACAACAATAGCTACTGTGAAACATTGACAAAATACAGCTCAGAATCTTGGTGAATTGTTCTATTGCGAACGGTTTCCCAGACGGTTATAATACAAACAGAACGCAGGAAATGCATCAAATCATGCAAAAAACCTGCAATGCTGTGATATGCGAATGAAGGAGAACAAAATTATGAAAATGATTTCGCGTCGTGACTTTATCAAGGCTTCTGCTGTTGTTGGCGCTGCTGGCGTCCTGACCGCCTGCGGCGGCTCCTCCAGCTCTACCGCTGCTTCTTCCGTGGCAGCTTCTTCTACCGCTGCTGCTTCCTCTGAGGCTGCTGCTTCCGGTTCTGCCAACATCGGCGTCTGCATCTATCAGTTTGCCGATAACTTCATGACCCTGTACCGCACCGATCTGGAAGAGTACCTGAAAGACATGGGCTACGCCGTGACCATCGTGGATGGCAAGAACGACCAGAACACCCAGACCGAGCAGATCAACACTTTCCTGCAGCAGGGCGTGGACGTGCTGGTCATCAACCCCGTCCAGACCACTTCCGCACAGACCATCGTTGATACCATCAAGCCCTCTGAGACTCCCATCGTCTTCATCAACC